>Ga0116170_10000211_pt1 | contig 60658 bp, 59 predicted proteins | sample AD_JPNHW1_MetaG_FD_89797 | JGI IMG/M metagenome (GOLD analysis project Ga0116170, IMG submission 89797) | Active sludge microbial communities of municipal wastewater-treating anaerobic digesters from Japan - AD_JPNHW1_MetaG | ecosystem: Engineered > Bioreactor > Anaerobic > Digestate | place... | reverse complement strand
TTGATCTCTAAAGTCATTGACTTATAGACCTGCACAAATCAATCCTACCAAGATGTCAAAGAGTTGAGGACTATGCCTCGCCGAATCTCTCGATTCGATCGCCTCGGCTTTCGCTTCGGCGCCTTCGTTATCGAAGGGAGAGAAAAGATGCGTCGAGCCGAGCGGCGATTCAAGGGTTCTGGCCAACTTTTTTTTGAAGGCCTGCAAAAAACCTCTCGAGGCCGCTTGCGAACTCACATGTCGTACAGACCCGAGTCCATGGTCGGCGCGCCCATGCCCCCTCCCCCCATGGCCCCCTCGCCATAGGCATCGGAGACGATCTCCTCCACCTTTTCGGGATCCTCCCCAGACTCCAGACGTCGGATGGCCTCCTGCATGGCAGGGTCGTCGGCTCCTTCTCCGGTGAGATTCGACAACTCCCGCATCATGCGCCCCATGGCCCGGCCGTCGTTTTCGTCCATGGATTCCATGCGACTCATCAGCTCCATCATCTTGCCTTCGACCTGGGGGTCGTCCAGTGGACCGACTCCGCCCTCCTGGTCCCCGCTGCCGTTTCCATCCGCGGACTCGGGCTTGGCGCCACTTCTGCCCATCGCGAACCGGCTCATTTGCCTCTGGAGCGTTCCGTGGCCGGAATTCTTGGGGCAGGGAGGAATCACCTCCGGATTGACCCTCTTGGAATAGAACTGGTAGATCGAGTGGCAATTGGGGCAGAAGAACTCGTAGATGGGCATTCCCGGATCGCTCCCGTGTTGGGGGTCAGAATTCGAAATCCAAGACCACGATCTTTCCGAACGCGGCACGCACCTTCGCAGCCACCGCCTGGTGCAAGGGGTGGGGTGCGTATCCAGCCAGTGCCGCGCGATCGATCAGATCCATGGTGAATCCGTAGTCGAATCCCCCGCGGCGTTCCTGGGCGGCGAAATTCACCCCCCAATTGAAGTCCAGCAGCCCGGGGATCTGCCCCACCAGGGCACCGAGCTCCCGGCGGATCTCCTCGATCTGATCGGAGGTGGTGGTGGGATTCGGTTCCAGCAGAAGGATGTGTCTGATCATGATTGACAAGATAGAGCGGCATCGCCGCGGTATCCTAGCTGCAGGGCGCTCAGGAGGGCTTCTCCAGGATCAACCCGAAGGACGTGCAGCGGTAGCCGAACAGCTCCAGCCGCAGATGGACGTCCCCTCGGAACGGAGGACGATCCACATGGAGATCGCCCGGGAGGGTTCCCTCCGTGAAATCCAGCCGCACCTTGCCCCCCTTTCCACGGATCTCCTGGGCGATCCGTTCCAGGTCGCCGCGGCGGAAGATGGAATCCGAACCGCATCCGATGGTGGTCCACTCGGAATCCATGTTGTACTCGGTGGTGTGGACAGCCACTCCACCCGGCTTCAGGAGATCGAAGGAGCGGAGGACGAACCGGATCCCCTCTTCCAGGTTCCCGAGGTGCTCGAAGGCGCAGGCCGACCAGAGGAAATCGACCGGAGACAGATCGGGTGGGATGTCCCGCATGTCCACCACGCGAAAGCTTGCCAGCTCCTTGAGAGTGGCCTCGTCCACAAGCCCGAGCTTGTTGAGGGCGGCCAGCGAATCGGCATGCTGCCCGGTGGCCACCCAGCCTGCACCGCTGGCCAGATCCGCCTGGGCATCGGTGGCCAGGATCCGGCAACCGCGGGCGCAGAACAAGGAGGTCAGCGGCTCCTGCCCCACCGCGAACCCCATCCCTTCGACGCCAGCCCGCAACTTGCCCCGTTCGGCCAGTGCCTGGGCGATGAACGCCCACTCCCAATGTTTCCGGTGCAGATGATCGGGATTCTGACGCATGGCCAGAAGCCAGTTGCGGAAGTCTTCCGATTGCAGCTGGACCTGGTTGCACAGGCAACTGGTCAGACGCCGCCCCTCGTCCACCCCCGACGGACTCGCCGCGGGGGACGCCACCCGGGGACCAAGAAGGGGATCGAGCTCCCGGAAGGCCTCCACAAGGGGGGGATGACAGGGGATGCTCAGGAGCCCGATCCGCCTGCGGAACGATTCAATGGATTCCAGCTGGGAGAACGTTGGTTGGAGTCGCATCGAGGGCGAGTATCCCATGCCGCACCCCCCGATGACAAGCGAGGCTCCCAGATTCCGTCAAACCTGTCGCACGGAAAACGGCTCACACCCCCCGGCTGCGGGCGGCGAGGGTGAGGGCGATGTCGGCCTGTCGGCACAGCAACCGGAAGTTGTCCCAGGCATCCCGGTCGAGCATCCTGCCGGAGGAATGACGATCGGCGAGGAAGAGCCCCAAGGCCTTCCCGTTGACCGAAACCGCTTGCGCCAGGAACGGGGCGCCTCCGAACAACGAGTACACCGGATGCCAGAAGTCCGCATCCTCCGGCTTGGACGGATCCAGGAGCTTGGAGGAGCAGTCCGCGATGATCTGCAGGAGCGCATGGGTCCTGCCATCGCGGAAGGGGAACTCGAATCCGTCCACGAACATCCTGCGGTCCTTGCCCAGCGCCATCTTGCAACGCACCAGGCCCGAGCGCGGATCCACGATCGCCATCGCCGTGCGATCCATTCCCACCCCTCGATGGATCCCTTCCAGGACCATCTGCAGGATGGAGTTGACATCCAGTTCGTCCAGCAGGTTCGCGCTGATGTCCGACAGGACCTGGAGTTCGGCGGTCTTGTCCTCCTCGCCCATCGCCGAAGGATCCTCCTCCAGTCCCGTGGCGGTGCTGCCGGCCGCGGGGATGCGCAGCGCCACGTCCCTGGATCCCAGGGCGAGAGCGTAGTCGGCGGCTTCCGTGGCCAGACGCCGCATCGTTTCCACGGCCTCGGCCTCGTCGCACGAAAGGCTCCACGCCACCTCGCGGGCCACCTTGCGGATCCCCCCACTGGACCACCCCTTGAGCGCCTCCATGGCGATCAACCAGGAGAGCTCCTCCATGGGGACCCGAAGAGCGGCCCTCCCGGATCCATTCTCCTGGAAGGTGGGCAGCCTCCACGCTGCGGACAGCGCCAGGGACAATTTCCGCAGCGGGAACCCCAGGATTTCGCGCTCCAGAACCTCCGGGTCGGCCGCCCCGCTCTTCAATGCCTCGTCCAGTGCATCCACCTCGGATCCCCCCAGACTCCAGAGCACCATATGCCCGATCCGACGCAGGAGGGTGGAAACGAATACCTCCTCCGGAGCCGGGTCGTGGGCATGGCGGGCGAGGAACCGCGAAACCACCGCCGCATGAAGAGCTCGCGCGATCTCGTCGAGCAACCGGTCGCGCGCCGCGCCGCGAAGCAGGGCCTCCACGATGGCGATGGACGTGCAGATGGAACGGATGGAATCGAATCCGAGGACCATCACCGCCCTGGAGACCATGGAGATGGGGCGCCCTCCTGGATTGTAGAAGGCGGAGTTGGCCACCCGCAGGACTCGACTGGTCAGAGGTGGATCCTGGAGAATGACCCGCGCCAGCACGAAGGCGGAGTACTCCTCCTTGGACAAGGCGCGTTCGATCTCGCCCAGCGTCCCGGACAAAGCGGGAAGCTCCTTTTCGCACGCCCTGTCCACCCACCAGGCCACCCTGGCGTCTTCCGTCTCGGCCCTGGTTCCCATGCTGCCTCCTCGGCGATCGCGCCTTGCCGGATTCTACCACTGGCCATGCGGAAGGAGGGAACCCGGCAAGGATCGTTCTAGTTTCCTGCCCATCATGAAGATCGTGTTCTCGGAGGCAGCCCCAGACTACGCCGGTTACGTGTTCCCCTACGCGATCTGGGCATACCCCGAACCCGGCGAAACTCCCGAGCGGATGCTCGCCTCCGGTTTTCTGCCCTCGCTGGGCGACTTGACCAGGTACTACCTGTGCCGCCAGGTCCGGGTGAGGCTTCCGGGATTCCACCCGAACTCGGAAAACCGACGCATCCTCCGCAAGGGCGATGGCATCGCGGCCACGATCGTACCCCGGGACCGATTCGAGGCCACGGAGGATCGGATCCGGTTCTGCCACGCCTACGCCACCTGCAAATGGTCCACTCCCCCCTCCCGGGAACGCATCGAGCGGGTCTTCACAAACCCGATCACCTCCCATGTCTGCGTTTTTTCCGACGCGCAGGGAGCGGAGGTGGGAATGGTGACCCTCCTGGAATCACAGGGAACCTGGTTCTACTCCAACGCGTTCTACGATCCCGACCATCCTTTCCGCAGCCTGGGCGCCTACCTGATGACGGAAACCATCCGGATTCTTTCCCAGGAAGGAGCGAGCCACCTCCACCTGGGAACCTGCTACTCGCGAGCCGCCCTTTACAAGACCCAATTCCCGGGAGTGGAGTTCTTCAATGGCTTCCGCTGGAGCGACGACCTGGACGAGCTCAAATACCTGATCGAGCGCCAGGAGAAGGAAATCCCGGGGCATTTGCTGGAAGATGACGTTTACCACCAGAAGTGGACCCCAGATGGAGGGCTGGGATCCGCCAAGCCCTTTGGTTACGAGATTCACTAGATTCATTTTGAAACAACTATTCGCGCCAAAATGACCCACTATCGAATCGCTTCATTCCGAAACACTCTCCGCAGAATCCGTGCTTGGGTTGGCACGTTCCTTGATGTTTGGTGGGGCGTACTTCGATCCAAAGGATTCTTCACTGCCATGAGCGACGAAACCATCAAATCCGCAGCCGAACTTGCCGCCGAGCGGGCCGCCCAGGCCCAGCAAGAGCAGGAAGCCACCGCCGCTGCCGAGTCCACCGAGGACACCTCGGCCGAGGACTCCAAGGAACCCTCCATCCAGGAATTGCAGCAGAAGATCGCCTCCCTGACGGAAGAGCTGGAAGCCGCCAAGGACAAGTCCGTCCGATTGGTGGCCGAATTCGACAACTTCCGCAAGCGCAACGCCCGGGACTGGGCGGAAATGCTGGAGGCCGCCCAAGGGAAGGCGGTTTCGGCCCTCTTTCCCATCATGGACAACTTCGAACGAGCCTTCCAGGACGCCCCGACCGAGGGAGACTGGACGCCCTCCGACCCGGCCGGGTTCGCGAAGGGCATGCGCTTGATCCGCGACGGCGTGCGCAAGGTGCTCGCCGACGCCGGCCTGGAACCCATCGCCGCCGATGGCTGCCTCTTCGATCCCAACCTCCACGACGCACTCACCCAGATGCCCCACCCCACCGTGCCGGCGGACCATGTGGCCGCCGTCCACGCCCAAGGCTGGAAGAAAGGCGACAAGGTCCTGCGCCACGCGCAGGTGATCGTGAGCAGCGGCCCGGCCGCGACCTGATTCGCCCTGGGCGATTCTGATCGCCGAGATCTGATCCAACGATGTACGGGCGATTCATGAATCGCCCCAACAACAGACAAAAACACACCGCACGGGCGATTCATGAATCGCCCCAACAATTGGAAACCAGGGCTATCGCCCCAAACAGGAGAAAAACAATGGGCAAGATCATCGGAATCGACCTCGGAACCACAAACAGCTGCGTCGCCGTCATGGAAGGCGGCCAGCCCACCGTGATCGCCAACGCCGAGGGCGTGCGCACCACTCCGTCCATCGTTGGCTTCGCCAAGGACGGCGCCAAGCTCGTGGGCCAGGTGGCCAAGCGCCAGGCCATCACCAACGCCGAACGCACGGTCTATTCCATCAAGCGCTTCATGGGCCGCCATCGTTCGGAAGTCTCCGAAGAACAGAAGCTCGTGCCCTACAAGGTGGTCGGCGACGAACTGGCCAAGGTCCAGATCGACGACAAGCAGTACACCCCGCAGGAAATCTCGGCGCTCATCCTCCAGGCCATGAAGAAGGCCGCCGAAGACTACCTGGGCGAAGCCGTGACCCAGGCCGTGGTGACCGTTCCCGCCTACTTCAACGACGCCCAGCGCCAGGCCACCAAGGACGCGGGTCGCATCGCGGGGCTGGAAGTGCTCCGCATCGTGAACGAACCCACCGCCGCGGCGCTTGCCTACGGCTTCAACGACCAGAAGAAGAAGGAAACCATCGCGGTCTACGACCTGGGTGGCGGCACCTTCGATATTTCCATCCTGGAGATCGGAGACGGCGTCTTCGAGGTGAAGAGCACCAACGGCGACACCCACCTGGGCGGCGACAACTTCGACGAGGCGATCATCAACTGGATCGCCGAAGAGTTCAAGAAGGACAACGGCGGCATCGACCTGCGCAAGGACAAGATGGCCCTCCAGCGCATCAAGGAAGCGGCGGAAAAGGCCAAGATCGACCTTTCGGGCACCACCAGCACCAGCATCAACCTGCCCTTCATCACCGCCGACGCCTCGGGCCCCAAGCACCTGGAACTGACGCTGACCCGCGCCAAGTTCGAGGCCATGACGTCGGAACTTGTCGAGCGCTCCATCCGCCCCGTCGCCCAGGCCCTCAAGGACGCGGGCGTGTCCGTCGGCCAGATCGACGAGGTGATCCTGGTGGGCGGCTCCACCCGCATCCCCGCCGTGCAGGAGAAGGTCAAGGCCTTCTTCGGAAAGGATCCCCACAAGGGCGTGAACCCCGACGAAGTCGTGGCCGTGGGCGCCGCCGTGCAGGCGGGCGTGCTGGCCGGCGACGACGCGGTGAAGGACGTGCTGCTGTTGGACGTGACTCCGCTTTCCCTGGGCATCGAGACCCTGGGCGGCGTGATGACCAAGCTCATCGAACGCAACACCACCGTGCCCACCCGCAAGAGCCAGGTGTTCTCCACCGCCGCAGACAACCAGCCGGCCGTGACCATCCATGTCCTGCAGGGCGAGCGCGAACTGGCCCAGCACAACCGCACCCTGGGCAAGTTCGACCTTTCCGAGATCCCGCCCGCCCCGCGCGGCGTGCCCCAGATCGAGGTGACCTTCGACATCGACGCCAACGGCATCGTCCACGTGAGCGCCAAGGACAAGGCCACCGGCAAGGAGCAGAAGATCAAGATCGAGGCGGGCACCGGACTTTCGGAAGCCGAGATCCAGAAGATGGTCAAGGATGCCGAGGCCAACGCCGCCGCCGACAAGGCCGAACGCGAGAAGATCGACGTCCACAACCAGGCCGAGCAGATGGTCTACCAGGCCGAGAAGCTGGTGAAGGATTCCGGCGACAAGATCGGCGACTCCAAGGCCGAAATCGAGAAGGCCGTCGAGGAACTCAAGAAGGTCCAGAAGGACGAGAACCTCGAAACCGTCAAGAAGGCTCTGGAAGCCGTCGAGCAGGCCATGCACAAGGCCACCGAGGCCCTGTACAAGGCTTCCATGGAGGAGGCACAGGCCTCCGGAGCCGCTCCCGGCGGCGCACAGGCCGAGCCCAAGAAGCCCGACGGCCCGGTGGAGGCCGACTACGAAGTGGTGGATGACGACAAGAAGTGACGCCACGTAGGGGCGATTCATGAATCGCCCCTGCACAGTGGCGTCACCCGTAGCGTAGCGAATCCAGGAGACGATGGCGCGGGTGTTCCGCCCGGCCTTCGAGACGGCCCCGGACCGGGCCTCCTCAGGACGAACGGAACGATCCAACCCAACGAGGCACGGAGCACTGACCATGGCCACCAAGCGCGACTTCTACGAGATCCTGGGCATCCCCCGGGATGCTTCGGAAGACCAGATCAAGAGCGCCTACAAGAAGCTCGCGATCAAGTACCACCCGGACAAGAACCCCGGCGACAAGGCCGCCGAGGAGAAGTTCAAGGAAGCCGCCGAGGCCTACGACGTCCTGCGCGACGGCGAGAAGCGCCAGCAGTACGACCGCTTCGGGCACGCCGCCTTCGAAGGGCCGCAGGGCGGAGGAGGGTTCCACGGAGGCTTCTCGGGAGCCGAGGACATCTTCAGCCGGTTCTCCGACATCTTCGGGGATTCCATGTTCGGAGGGATGTTCGGCGGCGGGGGTGGCCGACGGCAATCGTCCAACCGCGGACAGGATCTCCAGGTGCGCGTCAAGCTCACCCTGGAGGAGATCGCCGAAGGCGTCAACAAGAAGCTGAAGATCAAGCGCATGGAGCCCTGCCACACCTGCGACGGGGTGGGCGGCAAGGGCAAGAAGACCTGCGACACCTGCCGTGGCGTGGGCCAGGTCAAGCAGGTGAGCCAATCGCTGTTCGGACAGATGATCAACGTGGTGACCTGCCCGAAGTGCTCGGGATCCGGATCCGTCTTCGAGAGCGCCTGCCGCACCTGCGACGGCTCCGGTCTGGAGCGGCAGGAGGCCACGATCTCGGTGCAGATTCCCGTCGGCGTGGCCGAGGGCAACTACCTGACCCTGCGCGGGGAGGGGAACAAGGGTCCGCGCGGCGGACAGGCGGGCGACATCATCGTGCTCATCGAGGAGGTGGAGCACGAGATGTTCCATCGCGATGGACAGAATCTGTACGCGGAGGCCAGGGTTCCCTTCACCGCCGCCGCCCTGGGTGGCGCCATCCGCATTCCCACCCTGGAAGGCGACGTGGACCTGAAGATCCCCGCCGGCACCCAGAGCGAGAAGGTCTTCGCCCTGCGCGGAAAGGGCCTTCCCGGCCTGCACGGACGCGGCAGCAAGGGCGACCTCCTGGTGAAGCTCCACATCCGGGTGCCGGAGAAGCTCACCGCCCGGCAACGGGAACTGATCGAGGAGCTCAAGGTCTGCGAGAGCGGAACCAACCACGAGAAGACCTTCTTCGACAAGGTCAGGGAAATCTTCGCCTGAGGCCGCCATGCTGAAGGTCCTGCTTCTCGATCGCGACGAAGTCTTCCGGCACAAGGTGGCGGACGCTTGGGATCTTCCCGATTCCGAGCTCAGGGAAGCCCCCTGGGACCGCAACACGTTCACCCTCCTGGAGGAGGTGCGCGCGGATCTGGTGTTCCTGGATGCGGGCGCCCTGTGGCAGGAAGGCGTGGACGTGCTCTCGTGGATCCGCGCCCGACGCCCCGCCACCCAGGTGGTGGTCCTCTCCGACGAACGAACCCGCTCGGAGGGCCGATCGGCCCTGGCCCGCGGAGCCAACCAGGTCCTGGTCAAGCCGCTGGAGCCGTTGGACCTCGTGGAGACGGCCCGCAGGACGGCCAATTCCGTGGCCACCGCCCGCAATTCCCGCGACCTGGAGACCCAGGTGCTGGAAGACATGCTGGGCGACACCCCCGAGATGCGCAAGATCCTGCGCGTGGCCCGGAAGGTGGCTCCCACCAGCAGCACCGTGCTGATCACCGGCGAATCCGGGACCGGCAAGGAGTTCTTCGCCAACATCGTCCACCGGCTGGGCTCCCGACCCACGGGCCCCTTCGTGGCGGTCAACTGCGGCGCGATCCCGGAAACCCTAGTGGAGTCCGAGCTGTTCGGATCCAAGAAGGGATCGTTCACCGGCGCCGTGGCCGATCGCCGCGGTTTGTTCGAGGAAGCGGAATTCGGAACCCTGTTCCTGGACGAGGTTGGCGAGTTGCCTCTATCCGCCCAGGTGAAGCTCCTTCGCTTCCTGCAGACCCACGAGGTCCGCCCCGTGGGCGACACCGAGACGCGGATCGTGGACGTCCGGGTGCTGGCCGCCACCAACCGGGACTTGCAGGCCGAGGTCTCCGCCGGTCGGTTCCGCGAGGACCTGTGGTTCCGCCTGAACGTCTTCCATCTCCACCTGCCACCGCTGCGGGAGCGCCCGGGAGCCATCCCGGGACTGTGCCGGTTCTTCGTGCACCGCTACAACCAGGTGCACGGACGCAACGTGTCGGGATTCGACCGCGAGACGGAGGAGGCCATCGTCACCTACCCTTGGCCGGGCAACATCCGCGAACTGGAAAACGCGATCGAGCACGCCGTCATCCTGGCGGAAAGCGACAAGATCCGCATCCAGGACCTCCCCGAATCCGTCCTGCACGCCCCGAGGGCCCTTCTCCAGCTGCCTCCGGGGCAGGAAGTGCACCCCCCCATCCAGAGCCAGCTCAGGTCGCTCTCCGAGGTGGAGAAGGCGCACATCCTGCGCGTCCTGGACGCGGTGAACGGCAACCAGACGGAGGCGGCCCACGTCCTGGGGATCGGCCGCAGCACGCTCTGGCGCAAACTGCGCGAATACGGGCTGGACGCGACGGAAGTCGGCTGAGTCCGGGGATCCGCATGGACGTCGGACAGGGAGTCGTCTGGATTTCCACCAGCAGATAGACGCACGACGAGTCCCGCATCGCCTTGTACCGGCCGGCCAAATCGGTTGAGGTCGGCTTGGTCCCGATCCGATCGGCATTGGTCGAGCCCCGATCGGCCTTGCCCCAGACCGCATCGGCGAGGCCATCGATCACGATCGGCGAGGCCGTGTTGCGGAAGATCGTCTCCTCGCTCCTTTGGTACTTTGTTTGCCCATGTCCGACTTCCCAGTGGTCAGTCTCCTGAAGAACATGAGCAGCGAGGGGTATTTCATCCTTGCCATGCTCGCCATGCTTTCCATCCTGTCCTTGGCGGTGATCGTCCTCAAGTGGAGCCAATTGCGTCGTCGCGACCTCGACGACCAACTGTTCGAAAAGCAGTTCGCCAAGGTGAAGGCTTTCTCCGACCTTCCCGTGACGGTCTCCCGCACACGAGGCGAGGGAATGCGCGCGATCGCCGAAGCCGCCTTGCGGGAGGAGGAAACCTTCCCTCCCGAAGATCCCGCGGGTCGCTCCGAATCCACTCGAGTGGAACTGGTCCGGGAAGCCTGCGAACGCGAGGCGGAATTGCAGGCGGCGACCCTGGAACACCGGATCAGCTGGCTTGTGGTCGCGGCGGGATCCGGGCCCTTCCTCGGGCTTTTGGGAACCGTCTGGGGCATCATGGACGCCTTCTTCCGGATCGGGAACCAGGCTTCCGCCGGGCTCAACGTGGTGGCTCCCGGCATCGCGGAAGCCCTGATGACCACCGGTGTCGGACTCCTGGTCGCGCTTCCGGCGGCGGCGGCCCACCAACTCCTGGCCGCGAGGTTGCGCCAGATCGAGACCCGCAACGTCATCTTCGCCTCCCGCGTGTTGAATCTCTACCGCAGGGAATTCCTGTCCGGAGCGAACTGATGCGACGTCGGCGCATGCCCCTTCCGCAACCCGACATGAACCTCACCAACCTGATGGATGTGGTCCTCTGCATCCTCGTGGTGTTCATGATCACCGCCCCGCTGATGACCCAGGGGGTGAAGGTGGAGCTTCCCAAAGCGGAATCCCCGGCACTGGACGAGAAGAAATCGGTGACGGTCTCCTTCGACGGCGAACGGCGGATCTTCGTGGACGGCGAGGAAACCACTCGGGAGTCCTTCCGGGAATCCTTCCAGAAGGCCTGGGGTGGAATCGCGGACAAGGCGGTCCTGATCGAAGGGGATCGATCCGTACCCTACGGGCTGGTCCTGGAGACGGTCGGAACGATCCAGGAAGCGGGCGCGACCAAGATCGGCTTTTTGACGGATCCCCCCTCCAAAAAATGACCCGTTCCAAGGCAGACACTCGATTCCGGGCGTTTCTTGCCCTTTCCGCGCTCGTGCACGGGATCGCGTTCGTGTCCTTGATCCTCTTTTCGCTCTTGCAATCCCAACGGAAGACCAAGCCGGTGGCCTTCGAACTCGTGGGCATCCCGGCAAAGGGCGACGGTGGATCTCCCGCCCGCAATCCCCACCCCACCAAGCCCCCGGATGCGGAGACCTCCACTCCCCCACCTCCTGCCCAACCGGAAACTTCCAAGCCGAGCTTGGCCACTCCGCCCAAGCCCCCTTCGGAAACAGGAGTGGCTCCCAAGACGCCCGCCAACACGGCATCAGCCCCCACTCCCGCCCCACAGACATCCAAGCCCACCGAGAAGGGCTCCGCGGAGAAGACCGCAGCGGCATCCACAACCGACGCGAAGCCGGGCAAGCAGGGTGTCCCAGGTGGAGACACCCTCGCCGTGGGCTCCGCCAAGGGGCTTCCTTCCCCGATGGCTTTCTGGCTTTCCCGGGTGAAATTCCTGGTGGAGCAGAATTGGCGGGCCCCTGGTGGACTTTCCGGGGTGACCCAGATGCCGGAAGTGGTTTTCCAAGTGGCGCGCGATGGCAAGCCATCGCTTGCGCAGCTCAAGGTCAAATCCGGAAACGCATCCCTGGATCGCATCGCCCTGCGAGCTGTCCAGGCCGTTTCCATGTTCCCCCCGGTGCCCGACGTGTGGCCAGAGGACAAGGTGGTGGTTCGCTATGTGCTCCAGTATTCTTCGCAATAGGTTGTTCCGTTCGGTGCTCCTCGCCTTGGCGGCCCTGCCCTGCTTCGCCCAGGAGGACTTCGTCCTCCGTTCCGACGCATCCGAATCGATGGTGGGCCTGGTGGTGATTCCCTTCGAGGGAGTCGACAAGGTCAAGGAATTCGCCAATGTCGCCAAACCTGAGGAGATCATCCGCGCGGACCTCGATTTTTCCGGGAGGTTCCGCGTCTCCACCGCACCCAAGTGGGATTCCTCATCCTTCGCCAAGCAAGGTGTCACAACGGTCCTCACGGGATCCGTGAAGCCCGGCGCCGTCGATGGCGAAGTGGACATCCGTTTCCAGCTGGTGGATGCATCGTCCCGCGACAAGCTCTTGGAAAAGACCTATTCGGGCCGAACCAAGGATCTGCGCCGTCTGGCCCACCGGTTTTCCGACGACGCGGTGTTCCAGATCTTCGGCGAACGCGGGATCGCCACGACGAGGATCGCCTTCGCTCGCGGCAAGGACGGCCAGAAGGAAATCTGGACCATGGACTACGACGGCTTCGGAGCACAAACCGCGACCAGAAACGGCAGCATCAACCTGAGTCCGGTGTGGGATCGCGACGGCAACCTGATCTGGTCCTCCTATCTGGGCAAGAACGGGCCCCACCTTTGGCGGATGGAATCCAACGGAAAGCCAGTGCGGTTCCTCCCCTCCGTTCCCGGCATGCAGATTTCCGCCTCCCCCAGTCCCATCGATGGAGAACTGGCTCTGGCGGTTTCCATCGATGGCCAGACGGAAATCTTTCGCGCCTACCCCAACGGCAAGCCGGTCCGCCTGACATTCAACCCCGCTCTCGAGGTGAGCCCGTCGTGGTCTCCCAACGGATGGGAGATCGCCTTCACCTCCGATCGCACCGGCAGCCCCCAGGTATACGTGATGGACAAGGATGGCGCCAACCTGCGCCGCATCACCTGGATCGGCGGCTACAACGACCAAGCGGCATGGTCGCCCGCAGGGGACAGGATCGCCTTCGCCAGGCAAGTTGGAGACTTCCAGATCCTGACCATCACCCCCGATGGGAGCGACGAGAAATGGCTGGGACCCGGGGAACAGCCGAAATGGTCCCCGGATGGACGCCATTTGGTTTTCACCCGCCGGTTCGGTGCGCGATCCGACATATGGATCTGCCGTGCGGATGGCACCGGAACCAGACAGATTTCCTTCCACGGCGATGCCAGCCAGCCTTCGTGGTCGCGTTAGGGAGCCTTTTCGACACTGGCCGATCGCGGACCCAACTAGTATTTATGCTTTACACATGCATTGAAGCCATCTGAGCCCCTCCAACCCAGGAGGGAGACCCAAGCCTCCCCACCAAAAACTCCTGAAGGAGCCTCCATGAACCGGAAATTTGCGATTGCCTTGGCCGCGTTGGGAGCATCGATGCTCATCGGCGCCTGCACGAAGACAGAAGTTGCCGCCCCTCCCCCGCCGCCGCCGCCGCCGCCGGTCGAGACCGCAGTGGAGCCTCCTCCCCCGCCGCCGCCGCCGCCGCCGCGCGACACCGTCGCCGAACGCCGCGCCCGCCTGCAGGGTCTCATGGCCGAAGCTCTCCAGCCCATCTACTTCGACCTCGACCAGTCTTCGATCAAGCCCGAAGGCAAGGACATCCTGACCAAGGTCGGCAGCCTCCTCAAGCAGTATCCGGAACTGTTCGTGACCGTCGAAGGCAACGCCGACGAGCGCGGCTCGACCGAATACAACCAGGCTCTTGGCGACCGCCGCGCCGCAGCTGCCAAGAAGTGGCTTGAGTCCTTCGGGGTCAAGTCCAGCCAGCTCAAGACCATCTCCTACGGCAAGGAGAAGGCCTCGAACGGTTCCGACGAGAGCGTGTGGTCCAAGGATCGCCGCGACGATCTTCCCGGAGAGATCCGCTGATTTCCGTACGGAACATCCTGTGGCTCGGCCTGCCTCTTCTTGGGACAGGCTGCTCCCAATTCGATCTGATCCATGCGGAAGTCCGCGCCAATCGGGGTGAAACGGCGGAGATGACCCGAAAGGTCGACTCCGCCAGACGCGATTTGGTGGCCATGAACCAAAAGCTCGCCGACATGGGTGTCAAGTCCGGCGACGAAGTGAGCAGGACCCGCGCGGATCTGCAACTTGCCATCGCCCAGATGACCTCCGAGATGCAGAAGATCACGGCGCAACTGGAAAACACCCAATTGCGTCTGTCCGACTTGGATCGCCAACTGGGCACCCTCAAAGCCCGCCCAGCCAACGGCAAGGCGGACACAGGTGCGAAGTCGGCTGGAAATTTCCTAGAATCCACGCTCAACACGGCCCAGGAGGATTTCGCTCGAGGGCGGTTCGATCTCGCCTATCGCGGGTTCTCGGATATCGTTGCCCGCGATTCGTCCGGATCGCTCAAGCCGATGGCCCTCTACAAGATGGGAGAGTGTCGTTTCGCCCAATCCAATTGGGACGAGGCGAGGACGCTCTATCTCAAGGTGGTGAGGGAATACCCCAAGGATCCCGCTAGATGCCCTGCCTGGTTCAAACTCGGCCTGGTGTACGGCAACGCGAAAGCTCCCAAGGATAGGGACGAGGCCTGGGCCAAACTCCAGAAATCGTGCCCTGGTTCCAACGAAGCTCAACGTGCGAAGGACATCCAAACCGGAAACTGACCTGCACGCCCCAAGCCGGGGAGCCAGGTAAACCAGGGCCTTCGCGCAAGCGGAGGCCCTTCTTCGTTTCCATCAGTCGTTGGACTAGATGAGGACGTAGATGGTGAGCCCGGCGATCACGGTTCCCAGGATCAGGTTCACGGAGCTCAGGATATCGGTGATGGTGGTCGGCTTCGGAGGGACTTTGAAGGGGACGATCACCTCGGATCCAGGAGTGGGAGAATCGGCGATCCCGTTGTCGCGGGTCTGGATCGTCCCATCGGCATACCGGACGTAGACCCTTGCCGGATCGGAGCTGTCGGCGAAACCTCCCGCCTGCTGGATGTACCAGCGCCAGGACTTGCCTTCGCGCCAAAGGACGTTCGCAGGGCTGTTCACCCAGCCTTTGACGGAAACCGTCGCCGGTCGGGCGGGAACGAAAATGGAGTCGCCCGGATGCAGGGCGAGATCGTTGGTGCTGCCCGGTTCCTCCAACGCCTTGCGGAAGTCGATCTGGATCCGGCTGTAGCTGGAATCCGTCATGCGCAGGAAACTCGCCCCCGACAGATACGCTTCTTCGCGCAGACCGCCGATCCGCTTCCACAGAGAGGAGAGCCTCTCGCCATTCCCTTCCAAGGCGTAGACGCCAGGCTGGACCACCCAGCCCCGAACCTGGACCAGATCCAAGCTGCGAACGTTGGGATTGAGGGGGACCGCCAAATGGGCTCGGGGAGAAAGGGGACGATCCGACTTGCCACTGGACAAGCCGGAATCGATCTGGATGAACTCGACCAGCGACGGCCCACCATGGCGCGGCGTTTCCAAACGGAGATTCGATAGATCCGCGCCCCAGATTCCTCCACCCGCCATCAAGATCAGATCCTTGGCGGTCATCCCTTCGCGCCACGGATAGTAGCCAGGCTTCCGAACCGCCCCGGAAACCCGTACGGAATCGGCGAGGGTCATTTCCGACTGGTCGAACACGTACAGCGTGTCCTCGTTCCTCAAGAGCGCCGTATCCGCCTGCTGGATGGAAAACCGATGGAAGGAACGCAGTTTACCCACCTGGAAGCGGGAAACGATCACGCGTCCCTGGAACGCATCCCGGGTCGCTCCCCCGGCAAGTTGGATCAGATCGGCGGCGCTCATGCCGTCCCGGATCGGATAGGAGCCGGGAAACCTAACCCTTCCCAGGATCGAAACCGTGGACATCGCCGGATCGTTGCCTCGGAAGACGTGAAGAACATCGCCATCCTGGAGGGAGGCGGAGGCACCCGACAGCACCGCGGAAGGGCTGGGAATCGTGACGAAATCCCGCCGACCGTTCTCGAAGATCCTCTGGACCACCATGTTGGTGGAAGCAGCGGTGCTGCGAATTCCTCCCGCATAGCCGAGCAGTTCCTTGGCGCCTTCGGTGGGAAGGATTTCGTAGATGGCCGGACGCTGCACATCCCCCTTGATCTGCACCAACGGTCCGTGGGGCGGGACCATGACGACGTCCCCGTCCTGGAGAGTGTGGGAACTCGATTGGCCACGGAACAGGAAGTCGTAGAGGTCCACCTTGATGCGGTTCCGGCCACGGACGATTTCCATCATGCGCTCGGACCCCACCAAGGTCGGTCCCTTGGCCTGGTAGACGGCTGCGAGCAGGGATGTGTTCCCGGAAAGGAGGAAGCTTCCCGGGCGTTCCACATGCCCCACCACGAAGACACGCACCTGTTTCAGCTTCCCCAACGTCAGATCCATCTGCCCCGCACCGATCCCCGCGTAGATGCGATTGAGGCGTTTCCTCAGGATGTCGGAAGCGGAAGCCAAGGTCTGTCCGTTGAGGGAAACCATGCCAACGCCTTCCAGATGGATCTGGCCCTCCCGGTCCAGGACGAGCTGGTATCGCCCCTCCTTCTGGCCCCACATGGTGAGGATGACCTCGTCACCAGGCCCCAGAAGGTATCCCTCCCCGACGGCCCCCGCATGGGAGGCGAACATGCTGGGGTCGGCATTGCGGAACACGGACCTTCCATATCGTTCCATCCCCTGGACGGAATCTCCCGCGATGCTGTCCTTCCTGGTCGCGACCATTCGCGACTTGCGCTGGAGGCTGTCGATCGGCAAGCTCGACTCGTCCGGATCCACGGCACCAGTTCGATCGACCACGTTCGACCGTGCGGGCTCCTGCACTTGGCTCCTCGATCCGGAGGTGGCACCAGCGGATCTCTCGGCGCGCAGCCTTTCGATGGCGATCAGATCTTCCTGCGAAACCGTTTGGGCAATCGCTGCGACCGGAAGGAGGGCCATGAGAACCAAACTCGGAATGCGCCGCAACGCCTCTGGAATCATCTGTTCGCTCGATGGTGGAAGTGGGAGCCGAAACGAGAAAATTAGTCGTAGCATCGACCGAGCAGACGACGTTCGCGGGAAAGATCCCTCCGCCGTTCCAACCAGGTCGCCATGGCCATGTGCTCCCTCCCTCCGACCTCCCCCACCGCCTCGGAAAGGGTTCGTGCTCCCTCCTTCCAGATGCGGAACACCCAGGGCGATCCCTCCCGTCTGCGGACCACCAACTGCCCTCGGGGAAGCAGGGCCAGCTCCCGATCGATCCGATCCAACCGGCTTCTGGGTTCGTTGTCCACGGACATGGGAGGGAAATATCCTCGTTGCCACAGCTTTCTGCCAAGGTGGCGATCCAATGGTCGCCGGGAAAGGTGCCCGGAAGGATCTAGATTGGCCTTCCCATGGACGAGCAGCCCGAGAATCCTGTCGACGACGTGCCCCTGGAGCACGGAGAACCCGAGCATCCTCCGGAAACGCCCGGAAACCTTTCCGGGGCGGAGGCCTCCCCGCTTGCTTCCGAACCGGGCCTCAGCCTGCCGGAATCCTTCGAGGAAGAGCTGGATCTCGAGGAGCCGACCATTCCCCGTCCAGCCGACGAAATCCTCCTGGAAGCAGCTCTGTTCGCCTCCACGGAGTTGTTGACCTTGCGTCACCTGAGAGAACTGGTGGATCCCGCCCTCACCGCACCCAAGGTCCAGAAGCTGGTGGAATCCACCAACCGGCGCCTGGCGGAGGGCAGCCACCCCTTCGAAATCGTTTCGGCGGCAGGGGGATGGCGGTTGCGGACGCGACCGGAGCTCTATCCATGGCTGCGTGGGATCTTCAAGGAAGTCCAGGGGAGGCGCCTGTCCCAGGCCGTTCTGGAGACGCTTGCCGTGGTCGCCTACAAGCAACCCATCACGAAAGCGGAAATCGAAGCGGTCCGCGGCGTGAGCGCCGACGGAGCCCTGAAGAAGCTCCTGGAGAAGCGTCTTGTGACGGTTTCCGGCAGGACCGACACGCCGGGACGTCCTCTCACCTACGGAACCACCCGCGAATTCCTCGAGTATTTCGGAATTTCCAAGCTTCCCGACGATCTCCCGAGACTTGCGGAATTCGAGGAGTTGGTGCAGTCCCGGGCCCTGCTTCCCCAGGTCGCGCCGGGGGGCGTCCTCCTGCAGCAGGAACAGATCGACGAATGACCTGGGTCGACCTGACCCACCCGCTTTCCGAACGCACTCCAACCTGGGAAGACGCCGAGCTCTACAGGTCGGAAACCGTCTGCGAAATCGCGGACGATAGTCCGGTGCGGGTCTCCCGGATATCGATGAGTTCCCACAACGGAACCCATGTGGATGCTCCCTCCCACTTCCTTCCCGGTGGGCGCATGGTGGAGGATCTGTCCCTGGAAGACCTGGCGGGGCCCGCCTGGATCTGTGAAACCGGAGATGCCCAGCTCCTGGATGCGGAACTCCTCGAAGGACTCTCCATCCCTCGGGACGCCAAGCGGATCCTGTTCAAGACCGCCAACTCCCGCCGACGGCTGATGGACCTCCCCTCCTTCCAGCGCGATTACGCGGGCTTGGACCTGAACGGCGCCGGATGGCTTCTGGAACGCGGGATGAGATTGGTCGGAATGGACTACCTCTCCATCCAGGCCTACCAGGCCTCCGACGAAACGCATCGGCGGCTTCTGCGCGAAGGAACGATCCTGGTGGAAGGCTTGGTGCTCCACGGAGTATCGACCGGATGGTGGGACCTGGTGTGTCTACCCTTGCTGGCGAGCGATCTCGATGGCGCTCCGGCGCGAGTGATCGCCCGACCTATTCCCTGACCCCGGGATCCGGTCCGAACCTCCAGAAGAACACGAATCCGACCGCAGCCACCACGGCAGTGGTCCAGCACACCGCAGACAAGCCGAACACCTTCCAGATCCACCCGGAAAGCAGGGATCCGGCCACGCTCATCACACCTCCGTTGAGCAGGGCCGCGGCGGCGGTCGCGGAGGCAAGACGGTCCGGCGGAACCATTCGCGCCAACGCCAAACTCTGTCCGGTGAAGACACCCGCCACCATGAGGCCATGGAGGGATTGGGCCACCAAGAGCCACCGGAAATCGTCGGCTCCGGCGGCCAGAGCCCAACGCAAGGAGGTCGCCCCCAGTCCCAGCATCACGAACCGTTTCAAGCCGAACCGACGGACGAACGGGATGGACAGGATCATGAAGGCCATTTCGAAGCTCGTGGCCACGCTCCACGCCGTGGCGATGTCCGCATCCTGACGTCCCAGCGGTCCGGTCACCAGATGGGGGAGGATGCTCACCCCAAGGGTGTTGCAGAAGAAGCCGATCCCGCATCCGACATACAGCGGAACCAGGCGTCGGTTCCACAGGAAACCCGGGACCTCCCGGAAGCGAAGCGTCCTGGAAGGGAGCTGTCGGCGTCCTCGGGCGCCCAGGAGCATCAGGAACGGCAGCGCCCCGAGCAGGCAGGCTCCCATGAGCGCGTAGGCGCGTTCGAGGGAAAGTCGCGGGAGGGACATGGACAGCCAGATCGAGACCAGCAGGAATCCCAGCGTTCCCATCGACCGCATCGCCAGGAAGCTTCCCGGGCCCGCTTCCGTGGTGGAAAGCACGAAGGATTGGGTCATGGGGGAGACGGGACTGAAGGCCACCTGGACGAGGAAATACCCGACCATCAAAGGAGCCAGACCGTGGAGCTCGGGCAGGATCGCGAGACCAGCGGCCCCGGCGAAAGAATAGAGCACCAGGATCCAGCGAGGCTTGGCGAAGCGATCGATCCACCAGCCGGCCAGGAGCGGACTGAACAGAGACGCGAGGCTGCCCAGAGCCAGCACGGTGCCGATCTGGACCTCGTCCAACCCGCGCAGATGGAAGAGACGGGGATTGAACTGGATGTGGACGTACGCCCCGAACCCGCACATCATGGCAAGCCCGCCGAGCAGGCGGGGGCTGTCCAGCCGAAGTTTCCGATCGCCCCCGGACGGGCTCAACGAAACAGCTTGCCCCAGGAGGGCAGGTCGAGAGTGGCGACCACCATGATCAGTGCCTCAACGATTTCCGTCACAGCGCCGAGGGTGGCGCCGGTCATGCCCCCCAGCAGTTTGCGGATGCGCAACGACATCACCAGAAACAGCGCGAGCCAGGCGACGAGAGCGACAAGGGCCCGCTGCGGGCCCAGCTGGAGCAGAAGCACCATGGGAACCAGGGCGGCCACCACCCGCATCCACTTGCGATCGCCCCCGAACGCGCTCACGGCCACGCCGGAATCCTTCGCGTACGGGGAAAGGCACGTGGCCAGAAGCTGGGAGGACCGCCCCATCATGGGGGCGCAGAAAAGCGCCACCGCCGCGCGATCGACCGGAAGGTTGTCCAGGGCCACGACCTTCACGGCAAGGACCCCGAAGACCGCCGTCATGCCAAGCGGCCCGATGTGGGGCGTGCGAAGGACCTCGTGCATGTGATGGCGGGATCGCCAGGACAGGAGGGCTTCTGAACTGTTGGCCAGACCGTCCAGATGCACTCCCCCGGTGATCCACGTCCAGGCCAGGACGGTCAGGAGGGAAGCGATGGCCCGCGGCGCGAACTGGACGCCACCCCACCAGACCAGACAGAGGAATCCGCCGATGAACAAGCCCACCACCGGGAACCACAACACCGCTCTCGACAGGTCGAAGGCTCTCCGGCCGGGAGTCCGGAGAATGGTCAGGTAGCCCAGGGCGGCCGGCAGGCTCATCGGCTGCGCAGAGCCTCGACCGCCTGCTTGATCCGCTCGGCCTCGCTCTTCTTGCACACCAGGGTCGCCTCGGGAGTGTGGACCACGATCAAATCCTCCACCCCCAGGCACACCACCTTGTGGCTCCCGACCTCGCTCACCACGATGTTGCGGGAGCTGTCGATGGACAGGAGATCGGCCTGGGTCCAATTCCCATGCGTATCGCGCGGGAGGACCTCCTCGAGGGCGACCCATCCTCCGACATCGTTCCATCCGAAATCCGCGACCGCGCAGCGCACATCGGAGGCCTTCTCCATCACGCCGAAGTCGATGCTGACCTTGGGAAGGGGCTCGAAGGCCTCCTTGAGCGCGGCATCGAAACCAGCCGTCCCCCAGGCGCGGGCCGGCCCCTGCATGGCCTGGAAGTGCTGGGGAAGATGCCTCCGGATCTCGGCGAGTATGTCCGCGGTCCGCCAGACGAACATTCCTGAATTCCACAGGTGCCGCCCCGAGGCGAGGAAGGTCTGGGCGGTCGCGGCGTCCGGCTTCTCGCGGAAGGCGGCCAGCTTGTGGAAGGCGGCTCCACGTCGCTCGCCGATCTTGTCGCCCAGTTCCAGGTATCCGTAGCCCGTCGCGGCGTGCCGCGGACGGATGCCGAACGTGTACAGACCACCCTCGTCCCGAGCGGATTCCGCGGTGGCCAGGAGGACCTCGCGGAATCGGGAAGCGGGCTCGATGGTGTGGTCGGCGGCGAGGATGGCCAGCACCGCGCCCGGCCATTTCTTGTCCACAAGGGCGGCGGCCAGGGCCACGGCGCCGGATGTGTCGCGGGCCATCGGCTCGCCGATGATGTTCTCGGGAGGAAGCTCGGGAAGCTGCTCGCGCGCCAGATCCCGAAACCGCGCATTGGTGAGGACCAGGATCCGCTCGGGAGGCACCAATCCTTCCAGGCGGTCGCGAGTCACCTGGAGCATGGTGCGCGCTCCCGTGAGGTTGAGGAACTGCTTGGGACGATCCTCGCGACTCATCGGCCAGAATCGGGTCCCCGACCCACCAGCCATGATCGCCACCACGAGATTGTTCAACTCCGACACCGCGCGTCTCCTTCGGAAATCTCCCCTGATCCGGGTCGGAGGCAATGTAGCCATTGGGGGCGGTCAGCGCGTGGAATCGCCCCCTGCCGCCACCGGTTCCGTCCAGGTCGCATCCTGGGGATAGCTCAAGGTCACCCTGGTCCCGTGCCCCGTGTTGGCCACCATCGCACGGAACCCGAAGATCGCGTCGGCGGTGGGGTCCTGGAGATTGCCGGTGCCCCACTTGGCCAGAAAGGCCATTTCCAGCGCGTGGAATGCGGTGGGCCCGGAGGGAGTATCGGTGCGCAGGTGGGCGATGTACGCGAAGGCCACCACCACCGGACACAGCCACCAGTAGATGAATTCCTCGATGGGCGCTCCCAGGAAGTTGATGCCCATCAGGCGGTAGGTCCGGTCCGAGAAGCCCCAGACGTCGAAATGGATCATCAGCTTCTCGATGACCACGGTCATCACGTCGGAGAACACCAGGAGCGTGACGATCACCCACACGTCCCTGCGGGTGAAATGCTTCCATCCACTGGCCACGAAGAATGCGCCCACGCCACCGAACACCAGAAGGACACTCCACAGGTAATCGGTTCCCAGAAGCACCGTGGACAGGTTCAATCCCAGCGCCAACAAGATGGAGGAAATTCCCAGTTTGCTCATGGCGAGCTCACCTCGATGGATTCCAGTTCATTCAACAACGCCTTCCACCGGACGGGCTTCCGATGGACCGAGACACCGGAGGAACGGATCCCGGCCATCGAATCCTCGTCGGCACCGGTGATGACGATCACGCGGCAGTCACGATGGTCGCACATCCGTTCGGCCAATTCAAGCCCGTTCAGACCGGGCATGTTCCAATCCGTGATGAGGACGTCGAACCGGTCCCGATCCAGGACCCGGTGCACTTCGCTTGCGGTGCTCGCGGAATGGACATCGTACTTCTGCCCCAGGATCTCCTGGAAAACCTCCACGATCATGGGTTCGTCGTCGACCACCAGGATCTTCAGGCGGGAACGCGACATCCAAGCCACCTCTTTCGCGGAATCGACGGGATTGGGCAATGGCGCACTGAAACCGCTCCAAGCACCAAGTACCCACGACAGGTACGCGACACCCCAAATTAGGATCGATGGTTAAAGGGTTTGCAGGAAAACGAACTTTGCGAGGTACCCAACAAGGTACCAAGCGAGAGGGGGATACCCTTCCGCTGCCTCCAAATCAAGGTACATCCATGCAAACAGAATCCATCCTCTCGTTGAGCCTCGACAACCTCCGCGCTTCCCGCGCCCCCCTCTTCCACCAGTACCCCCGGCAAACCAATCCCCAGGGCGCCTTTGTGGAGCTCTCCGAGGAGGGCGAGGTGTCCGCCGATTGGAACGGGGAAATTGGAAACGGGGTACCCGCCGCCGTGTGGCATGGTTGCGACCTCCGGTTTCCCGTCGCCTCCTCCGTGGCCGGTCCTGCCCTGGCCGACTACCTCGAGGGCGAGGAAGGCCGCTCGCTCCTCTCCCGGATCCACCAAGGGCATTCCGTGGAGTGGGACGGGTCAAACCACGTCGGGCGCCTTGACGAGGACGCAAGCGCAGCACGCGAGGAATTGGAAGCGGCTCTTCGGGAAGTGGATCAAGCCGACGTGCAACGGATCCAAGATTGGATTGGTTCGCTGCCGTGGTTCGACACCTGGCCGGAAGCGGACAACCTCCGGCAAGCCGTGGAAGGGTTGGAGCGGGTCGCCTTGCAGGACGGAACCACCCTCAACGGGGACTTGGAAGCCTACCTCCTGGACCAGGCCAAGGCGCGACACCTTCGGGAGGAAAGGCTCTCACCTCACCAGGTGGAGGCCATCCGGGAAGCGGGAGGGGTGTCGTAGATCCTAAGCGTGCGCCGCCTCCAAGAGGGCTTCCGTCGCCCATTGGTTCAAGCTCTTGCCGTGGGCAGCGGCGGCGGCAACGGCGGAAGCGTGGACCGTCGGGGGAATGCGAAGCATGAGGCGCCCCGAGTAATTCTTTTCCGGCTCGATCCCCTTTTCGGCGCACATCTCCAAAAAAACCTTGAGGGAGGCCGCGCCCTCCCGCTTCAATTCGGCCAAGCTCTTGCCGTAGAAGTCCGCGCCGCCGTTCAACCCGAGGAACTCCCCTCGGAATTCCCCGATTTCCGCATCGAAGCGGATGCTGGCTTTGTATTTGCCAAAGGTCATCGTGTTGTTCATGGCTCCACCCCGTTTCCTTCCAACCACTTCCGCACGCTCGCAACGGCTCCTTTGTCGGTGTCGGGCGATGGATGGGGGCGATGAAACACCCGCACCTCCCCGAACAGGTACACCCCGATTCGCGAGCCCTCGCGCTCCGTGACTTCCGCCCCAAGCTCCCGGAACAGGGCTTCGATGTCCGCCCAACGGATGCCCCCTCGGACAGGCCGGGAGAAGATCGCCTCCAATGTTTTCCGGTGCGTTGCTCTCACGGGAATATGATAGCACTTTCTGCAAGCATTAGCAAACCAAAGGGAAGGGACCAAAGCGGTTTTGCTTTCGTCACGCTTCGGACCTCCCGTCAATGTGACCCCTCACGCGGGTTTTTGTGCGGGGATAAAGCACCGCAGCGGGGTGCACCCCCTCAGGAGGACCCAAGCCATTGGTGACCACCTGGCCATTGGTGGCGCCGTCCGTGGTGGCTTCTATGTCCCGCGCCCATTGCAGGGTGTCCGGCCTCGCCCTCCGTCCGCGCAGGGGTGGGACCTTCGGGCGAACGGAATTCGAATAGGTCGTGTTTTACTCTTCCTCCCTACCTCCACAATGTCCACTATGTCCACGAATCGAGGGCAAAGAATGGACATTGTGGACATTGTGGAGGTTGTGCCAGGGACTCTAACAGGAGTCCTCATTTCGGAATGATCCTCCAGCGATTGCCTTCGCTTCTCTTTGGTCCTCCAAGTGCCTTTTCGGAAAGACACTCCACCCCCTGGCGTCGAAGTGCTGGCGCCAACCTCTTGAATGCCGCACCAAGGCCCCGGGGGAATCTCGGCCAGGAGCCGTCGGACGATCCACTGTCCGGCTTCAAACGGTTGAACCATTCCTTCGGGGTGAACGTCGCTCCCTGCGGATTGTTCGATGCCCAGGCGAGCACCGCTGCACCGACCGCATTTCCGTCAAGGATCCGCGCCCCGGCTTCTTCCCGTCCTTCCAGGTAGGGGCCAAGGAAGGCTTGGGCATCCTTACCCATCGCCTCCGCGACAGCCACCCCCAGCGACATGAAAGAGACCAGACGGGTATCTTCGCACGGCGGAAGGACCACCTGGGGCAAATGGTAGAGGGCATCGGCGAAGATGTCCAGCAACGCGCCTCGAATGCCACCAAGCGCCGATTCGAAGGCCGACTGCAAGCCAGTCTCTTCCTTGTGGCCTCCAGTCAATCGAGGAAGATCGATGGTTATGGTTCTGTTCACCAAATCAGAAGCCGTGACCGCTTCGGAAATACCATTGAGGACCACGGGACGCTTGAAGGTCAGGGTTACCACGTCGGAGTCTGAATAGAGCTTGCGCTTTTTCAACCCGGCCCCGGTGGCAAGTCGACAAAAAGCGTCCTGCATTCCAGGCGACAAATGGGACACGTTTTCGATGGAACAAACCAGGGCGTCCGATGCCGAGAGAAGCAAATCTTCCTCGCTCTTCGGCGGGGCGTCCACTAGCGAAGCATTCGGGTCGATCAAGGTTCGAAGCGCCTTTTGCGTCGAAGTCTTCGCGCTCCCTTCCTCGCCGGTCAATTCCAGGACAGGGAACGCGGTCTCGGGGCGAAGGCATTCGCAAAGCCATGCGATCTCCAAGGCGCAGCCCCTCGGGAACGTTCGCAATCTCCCAGAGCGGCTCAATACTCCCGCCTCGAGCCAGCGAAGCAATGGGGCGCATTGAGGCCGACCGGACGAAATGAACGGGCGGAACTTCCACTACATCCCAGCCTCCCGGCCAAACCCGGATTGCCCCCCCGCTCCCTTCTTCTCCGAGGTCCAAGTAATAGGAGCCATCAAGAAAGGCGCTTCGAACGTGGACTTCCGTCTCCGTCCCCGATTCCCGCCCCAAGCCCGAAAGAACCGAACACGCTTCGGAAATCGCTTGGCCGCGTGCCGCCTCCCGGAACTCTCCAAAGAATCCCGCCGTTAGCCAGTCGCGGAACCCCCCAGTTCCGATCTTGCGGACGGCGTGTGTCGCATTGTCCAGGGCGTACACGTCCCGGTTCCCGTCGCGGAGAAGCGCGGCGCGCCCCTGCACGAAGGACACCAGGCGGGACGCTTGGGCGTTGCTCCCCTTTTTGTCTTCTCCCTCTTCGGGAATGGCTTGGACTTCCGCTTGCGCCTCCTCCCGTTTCAAATCTGTCTCCACCAGCCCAGGCGCCGCCGTGCCGTTGTCCATCGCCTCGAAGTGGGCATCGAATTCCTCGGGCATCATGCGGCCACCTTCAATTCCACCAGAGGAAAGGCGTCAATTTCTGCCCTGGCCATTTCTACCCCGTTGGGAATTTCGTGTAAGTGCCGCGCACCGTGACGCGCCACGAATAGGCGCATCCAATCCACAATGTCGCCCTTGGGGGGCAAGCCTAGCGCCGCCGTGTCAACGGTCAGCACCCGGGCGCCCAGGCCGTGCAGGATGGGCTTTGCTTGGCGCATCGCCTCAAAGCCGGGTCCGTCGTTGTCAGGCTGGGCAATCACGCGCCCACCGGCCAGCGGGGAAAGATCCGACCTTCCGACATTTTGCGCTCCATTGGGCCAGGTGGTCGCAACATATCCCAGGCCCTCAAGGAGATCGGCGCACGGCTCCCCTTCCACTAGACGGATCACCTCGCCGGGGTAGTTGGCCAGGATATGGAGGCGGTACAACGGCGCCCCCATCGGGCCGAACTCTGGACGCTTGAGCTCGAAGCCGGTTTCTGTCCGACGCATTGGAAGCGGCCTTTTCTCTCCGGTGGTGTAGTTCTTCCACCTCAACGCCCACCAGGTGGGCACACCTTGGGCCGTAGTGTACTGGTGGATTGCATCGAGGGTGAAGCCTTGCTTGGCGAGGTGTCCAGACAAGCCCAGGGCGCCGCCGTGGACCTCGTCGGAGACGTTCAGGAAGGGCGACTTCATCGGCCACCTCCCCGACGGACACCACCGGCCAGGCGCGAGGGGGGAAGGTCTGAAAGATCCTCCCAGGCGCCCAGGTGTCGCGCAGCCTGTCCGAAGGTCAAGTTGTGTCTGTTCATGATGAACGCGACCGGGTCGCCGCTCCATCCGCAGGCCATGCACCGCACCCGCCCTGTTTCCAGGTTCCCCCGAAGGCTTGGGCGTTGGTCCTTGTGGAACGGACAGCGACCCAATTCAACCCAAGGCCCGGCGCCCTTCGGGGTGAAGCCTTCGGACTTGAAGAAGGCTGGAATGTCGATCAGGTCCCGGCGAAGGCGCCCCCGGGGTCGCGTGGTGCGCGAGTCCATGGTTATGCCGCCTTCTGGTTAGGGCGAGCGGATACCCGGGAGTCGATCCAGGCTTGCACATCCGAAAGATGCCACGCGACCGACCGAGCGGATAGCTTCACGGGGCTGGGGAATCTTCCGTCTTGCAGGTAGTCGTACAAGGTGGATTTGGGCAAGCCGGTCATGGCTTCGACGTCACGGCGTCGGACTAGGCGCGAGGGCGCCGCCGTGGGCACAGCTTTGGAAGCCGCGCTTTGGGCGATCAAGCGGGAGAGGGCGGTTGATTCGGTGGACATGCTTTCCTTTCCGACTCGACAAACACTGTCAGAGTCACGAGCATGTCCAAAGAGTGCCCGGGGGGATTCCCGGCTCTGAATCAGTCCCGGGAACGATTTTCAGAGGGCTTGATTTTGCCCCTTAATCGCCCATCCTTTTCCTTTGCAAGCTGGTGGGAAATCGCCTTGCGTGTCGGGCGCTCGTCACCTTCATTCCATCCATCTTGACGTGGAATCGCAGCTTCGACTAGCCCGGCTAATTCGTGAAGGCTTGGCTTTTTGGTTTGGCGACCATCAAGAATTTCCAGGGCAAGCCGCATATATTCCCTGAATTTGTCGACGTCCTTTTCGTTTCGGGCGTCTCGTGCCTTGGGAAGGTTCGCGACTCTCTTTGCCTTTGCCGCCTTCGCCCTCTCCGCAGTCTCGACAGTTTGCGCTCGATTCGCTCTACGCTCACTCGGAAGCCGTGTTCCGCTGGCGAATGAATCCAGCCCCTCAATTGAAAGAGGGTCCGCCACCAACAACCGTAGCCGTTCGCCCTTGGTCCCGACGTACTCGACCACTTCAGGGCAAGCGTCCACCAACTTCAATTCAGGGATTGCCTCTGTGAACGACAGCTTGGCCGGGCGGCGAATCTTTGCAACCTCCGACGAATCACCTTTGACATCAATCCAGATCAATTCCGTACCGTGTCTTTCGAGCACCGAGTCGACCCATTGCCCATGCGAGTCAAGGAGCCTTTTTCGATCTGCCTCGCGCTGAACATGCGGGTATAACGCCTCCTTCTCTTCAGGGGTATGCTCCCGCCACGGCTTCGACAAAAGGAACCCGTCACTCGATTCTGGGGGGATCGCCTTCTTTGGCTTGCTCACCCCTCCCCCCTTTCCAACGTGTCCAGGTAGTCCGCCCAGGCCTGCATCATTTCCCGCCGGGCGTCGATGTGCTGGGTTCGGTTGTAGGCCGTGCCGTTGGAGTCCTTGACGGCGTGGGCAAGTTGCGCTTCGATGACGTGGGCAGGAAAGCGCAAGCGTTCATCCAGGAGCGTTCGGGCGATCGCTCGGAAGCCGTGGATGCTCTGGTCCTTCGAGGTGTAACCCATCGCTCGAAGGGCTTTCAGTTGGGCCATGTTCGACAAGGGGAAGTGGGGCGACCGGGGGGAGGGGAAGACGTACTCGCTTTCCTCGTTGGTTTCGCGCAGCTCCCGCAGGATGGCCACCGCTTGGCGCGACAGGGGCACCAGGTGGGACCGTCGTTGGTTGATCGGCCCCTTCATCCGTTCGGCTGGAATGTCCCACAGAGCCCGTTCCAAATCGAATTCCGACCACTTGGCCAGGCGCAATTCCGAAGGGCGAGTGAACACCAGGGGCACCAAGCGCAAGGCTCCACGGGTGGAAATGGCAGCGCCACAACAGGCGATGTCGCGAAGGAGCTTCCCCACTTGCTGGGGATCGGTCAGGGCGGCACGGTTTCCGGTCTTGAGCGGTGGAAGCCTCTTTTCCTTGTTGAAGGTCGGATCCTTGGAGGCCAGCCCCTTTTCCACGGCGTACCCGAACACCCCCCGGCAATGCCATAGAACCCGATACGCCTTGTCGATCCGGCCCTTTCCGACAATCCGGCCGGTCAGCCGGTCGATGTCGGATTCCGCGACCTCGGAAACGGACTTGTCCCCGAAGACCGGGAACACGTCGTTGTCGAACTTCTCCTGGATGTGCTTTCGGGAGATCGGGGAAAGCGGCTTGGTTCTGGCGTAGATGTCCAGCCAGGTGGAGGCCACCGACCGGAACGTGTGGACCTCTTGCCCCCTCTTGGCGGCGGCTTCCTCCTGTTTGCGGCGGCGATCGTCCGCCGGGTCGATCCCCTTGGAAACCAAATCCGTCCAGTAGGTCGCCCACTCCCGGGCCACCTTCACGCTGTTCTTGGGGTACCCACCCTGAACGGAGATCTTCCGCCGATGGCCATTCAGCCGGTAACGGAATTCCCACTGTTTGGAGCCCGACGGGGACACGATCATTTGCAACCCAGGACACTTGCCGTCGGAGATCGCGTATTCCTTCGATTCCGGGAGTGCGTGTTCGTACTCCTTGGGTGAGGCGATGACCTCCCTTTTCCGGGACCTTTCCTCGCCGGTCGGCATTTGATCGGGCTTTGGCGACTTTTTGCCCATTGGGTACCCCGGCTTTTCAAGAAACCGGAATCGGCTTCCAAAAGGTACCCAAAAAGGTACCCACCGAAGCCAGAATCAGGGGTACCTTTTGAGAACGCTTCGGACGTTTGAGGGCAAAGAAAAAGGCCGGAACCCGCTATTTTACTGGGATTTCCGGCCTTTCCTGGAATCTATCGATCTTCAACAAAGTACCCACGACAGGGATCGAACCTGTGGCCTGCGGTTTAGGAAACCGCCGCTCTATCCAACTGAGCTACGTGAGCAATCCTCCTCCGGAGGAGGTGATGGCCAAGATAACTCATGGAGAGCGATCGCCCCCCGGTTCGGCAATAAGATCGATCGTCTCCCCGATCCGATCCAATTCCAGGGACATCGCATCCAGGAACCACTCTCCCGCATCCTTGTGGGCATCCACGGACACCACGCCGCTTCCCCCGGGTCCCCGGACCTGGAAGGAGAACGTCGCCCGCCCCGTTCCCGCGCTGTCCACGCGCGTCCCCAGCGGAACGCCGACCTCCAGTGGCCGTCCCAGCAACGCCTCCACCTTCCGCGAACGATCCAATTGCTCGATCGCCAGCCGGTGGACTCCGGAACCATGCAACCCCGCATCGATCCGCTGGCAGGTGACCACCAAACCCGCTCCGACCACCACCCAAACGGCCAATCCCACCCATCCCCAGATCCGCTGCACCCTCTTGAACTGCTCCAGACTCCGCCATTTGCGGTTTTCCCAGGCCCAGCGACTGCCCTGGCTGCCCATGACGAAGGGAACGAACAGATTCACGAAAGGGACGAACATCAAGAGGCCGACCCAGGATCCGTGCACGATTCCCCAGATCCAATTGAGGAAGAACGCCCCCCAATTCCAGCCGCGAACCTCCCGAGGTGGGAAATCCAAAGGTGGTCTGCTGGACGATTCTTGGCTCATCTCACCTCCTAAGTCGTTTGCTTCCTGCCGGATGGCCGGCCTCGCACAGGATCTATTTTGGAACTCTTCCGAGTCCACTGTACCGTTTCCCAGGAGCTTCGACATGGCCACGCCCGAATTCTTCTACCAGGATCCGTTCCCGCTGGGGGAAGACACGACCAAGTACCGCTTGGTGACCACGGAAGGTGTTTCCGTGGTCGAGTTCGAGGGCAAGAAGGTTCTCAAGGTGACCCCCGAGGCGCTGGAACGGCTCTCGCGCGAAGCCATGCACGACGTGAGCTTCTTCCTGCGCCCCGAACACAACGAATCGGTGGCCAAGATCCTGAAAGACCCCGAAGCCAGCCAGAACGACAAGGGCGTGGCCATGGCCATGCTCCGCAACGCCCAGGTGGCCGCCGAAGGCCAGCTCCCCACCTGCCAGGACACCGGCACCGCCACGGTGGTGGCCAAGAAGGGCCAGCAGGTCTGGACCGGAGTGCGCGACGAGGAGTTCATCGCCAAGGGCATCTACCGCACCTACACGGAAGACAACCTCCGCTACAGCCAGACCATCGCGCTGGACATGTACACGGAGAAGAACACCGGCACGAACCTCCCCGCGCAGATCGACTTGTACGCCACGGAAGGCATGGCCTACAAGTTCCTGTTCGTCGCCAAGGGCGGCGGCTCCGCCAACAAGACCTATCTGTACCAGGAGACCAAGGCACTTCTCAATCCCGCGAGCCTCAAGAAGTTCCTGGTGGAGAAGATGAAGACCCTGGGAACCGCGGCCTGCCCCCCCTACCACATCGCCTTCGTGGTTGGCGGTACCAGCGCCGAGGCGGTCTTGAAGACCGTGAAGCTCGCCAGCGCCAAGTACCTGGACCACCTGCCCACCAAGGGCAACGAGCACGGCCAGGCCTTCCGGGACATCGAACTGGAGAACGAGCTGCTCGTGGAAGCCCAGAAGCTGGGCATCGGAGCGCAGTTCGGCGGGAAGTACTTCGCCCACGACATCCGCGTGATCCGCCTGCCGCGCCACGGCGCATCCTGCCCGCTGGGCATGGGCGTGAGCTGCAGCGCCGACCGCAACATCAAGGCGAAGATCACGGAAAAGGGCATCTTCGTGGAGGAGATGGACAGGAACCCGGGTCGGCTCCTTCCCGACATGGGCGGCAAGAAGCACAAGCACGGCATCGAGATCGACCTCGACCGCCCGTTGCAGGAGGTGCTCGCCGAACTGAGCAAGCATCCGGTCAGCACGCCGCTGCTCCTGAAGGGCACCATCGTGGTGGGCCGCGACATCGCGCATGCCAAGTTCAAGGAGATCCTGGACGCGGGCAAGCCCCTCCCCGAGTACCTGAAGAAGCATCCCATCTACTACGCGGGCCCCGCCAAGACTCCCAAGGGCAAGCCTTCGGGATCTTTCGGACCCACCACCGCCGGGCGCATGGACAGCTACGTGGATCTATTGCAGAGCCATGGCGGCTCGATGATCATGATCGCCAAGGGAAACCGCAGCCAGCAGGTGACCGACGCCTGCAAGAAGCATGGCGGCTTCTACCTGGGATCGATCGGCGGCCCCGCGGCGGTGCTGGCGGAAGAAAACATCAAACGCGTCGAATGCATCGACTTCCCGGAACTGGGCATGGAAGCCGTCTGGAAGATCGAGGTCGTGGACTTCCCCGCGTTCATCCTGGTGGACGACAAGGGCAACGACTTCTTCAAGCAACTCGGCTGCTAGAAGGTCCAGTCGGTCGCCTCGACGAGAGGCGACCGCAGTCCTCTCCTCAGGTAGGCGGCCTCACCGCAGCAGCCAGGCGGGGGCCGCCTGGCGCAACTGGATGGTTTGCATCCTCCATGCGGTGATCTGCTGGGTCCTTGCACCCACGTCGTCGCCTGAGCCATCGATGCAATCCTGGAACGAGGCCGCCTGGGAAACCGGGGTGTTGCGTACCGCCGGGCAGACATGGTCCGTGGTGAACCCATGGACCTCGGCATCGGTATTGGGAGAGACAGACGCGATCTTCCAGCCAGCCGGCGCCCGTCGGCCACGGAAAGATCGACCGTGGAAGGCACCTCGGCGCACATCAGGGGCGAGATGGCTGTCCGATTCGCCTTGCACTCCGGACGCTCCAGGTGACACGAGGTCACCAGATGCCGACCGATCCGGCTCATGGGAACGGCGCGAGAAGGTACTCTTTAGGGACGATGCCAGCCTTGATTGGATCCCTGGACTACCGGGAATGGCTCCGGAAGTTCTACGAAGAGCGCAAAGCCCAGGATTCCTTCTTTTCCTACCGGTTCTTGGCGGAAAAGGTCGGGATGGACCATTCGCTCCTGATCAAGGTGATCCAAGGCGAACGGCACCTGTCGGACAATTCCATCGACGGCTGGATCGCATACCTCAAGTTGAGCAACCGCGATGCGGACTATTTCCGCACCCTGGTCCGCTTCTGCAAGACCCGTTCGGCTCGCGAACGTTCGCAATCCCTGGACTACCTGCTCTCCTTCCAGAGAACCAACGCCAAAAGCCTGGAAGCTGACCAGCGCGACTACTCCCGCGATTGGAAACCCGTGGCCATCAGAGGCCTGGTCGGCCTGGATGGCGGCCTGGACGCCGCGCAGGCAGGATCCCGTCTCGATCCTCCGATCACCCCGGAGGAGGCCCAACACGTCCTGGAGCTCCTCGAACGGCTCGGGCTGGTGCGCAAGGAACAGGACGACCGCTGGGTCGTCGCCAACGATTTCGTGGAGGCGGGACCCGATATTCCTCCCCAGGTGATCCGCGACCACCAGAAGCAGATGTTCCAGCTCGCCGCCGATTCCATCGATCGGCACCCGCCTCAGCATCGGCAGGTTTCCTCGGCCACCATCAGTCTCGCCCTTTCCGATCTTCCGGAAGTGCGCGAACGGATCCGCGCCTTGCGGGATTCGCTTTTGAGGTTGGCCTCGGAAAGTCGGGACGCCGACCAGATCTTCCAATTCCAGGTGGCCTTCTTCCCTCTGACCCAGCTTTCCTCCGGCAAGCGCAAGAGGAGGCTCCAAGCATGAGACGGCTCCTCTCGGCGATGATTCTCGCCACCTTGGTCGGCTGCGGACACGACCGCGGCGACCCAGCCCCGTTCTCAGGAAACGGGACCTCCACGGACAACGTCCTGACCCGCAAGCTTCGCGTGGACTCCATCCTCGTCTACCTTCCGCGAGGCGATTCGGGCCCCTATCCCATGCTCGTGCGGTTCGACTCCTCCGGTCTGAACTTTGCCGCAGCCTGGCCCGACGGACGCGATTTCCGCGTGTACCTGGACGACACGGTCCCGCTTGCCCACTACATCCGCGAATGGGACGCCACCGGCAAACGGGCCACCGCCTGGGTGCGCCTGCCTTCCGCCTTTTCCTTCCACAAGTACATGACCGTGCGTGTCGGTCGCGACAGCACCGTCTCCCGTTCGGACAACAAGAAGACATGGGAAGGCGTGTCCGAGTGGACACGATCGGCCACCTCGAGCATCCTGCTGGCCGAATTCGATCAGGACTCGCTTTACCCGATGACCCCTTGCGGATGCAACCAGTGGTACTTGGGCCGTTCGGGCAAGAGCAGCATCGGAGCCAGCTCGGGGATCGAAGCCGCAGGCAGAGGGCGCTCGGGCAATGCGTTCCACCTTTCCTACAACACCCCTCCGGGTGAATGGACGGTGCTGGGAACCCGCCTGGGCCGTGGCAACCACAATCTCGCGGGTTTGGATTCGGTGGTGTTCTGGGCCCGAGGAAACGGATCCATCAAGGTGGCCCTCGAGGACTACCGCGACACCAGCGACTATTCCAAGGCCTGGACCACATTGACCTTGGACACCGAGTGGAAGCGGTATTCCATCGCCCCGTCGGCGTTCGATCCCCAGGAGCCCTACTCCATCGGCTGGGAAGGGGTGAAGGGGCGCATCTCCACCATCTCGTTCTTCGGGCACACGGGAACCGATTTCTGGGTGGATGGCATCGCCCTGAAGGGGATTTCGCCGACGGAGATTCCCTGAACCGAGTCTACTTTGGAAGGCATGAAGACGATCGGCCATGCTTTCCTTTTCCTCGCCATCGCCTCCCTCGCGGGTTGCGGTGTCCGCGCGGAGCGAGACAACCTCCGCAACTGCGGTTTTGCTCCGGTATCCCTTCGCGCCTTGCCTCCCCAAGGAGACACCCTGCGCTTTTCCGTGGGCATGGAAATCGCCAATCCCACCAGCCAAGCGGTCGCGTTGGATTCGTTCCGTCTGGTCGCGGCCACCGGCTCCCCACTGGCAGTCCTGACGCACGGCTCCACCCGCAAGGTGGTTCCCGGCGGGAAGGATACAGTGGATCTGCAGGTCGCCATCACCCAATCGGCGATCGCCTCTAGCGCTCTCCAGCTGGTCTTTTCTCCTCCGGACAGCATTTCCATCGAGGGGGACGCCTGGGTCCCCGGAATCCTGTGGGGCTGGAACCGTCACCCCATCCGTACGCGACTGGCCTTGGCACCACACTTGGGCAAGCTCAGGGAGCTACTTGGCAAGGGCATGAAACCGTAGATTCAAACCTACGGTGATCTCCAGTCCAACCATCCTGATGCGCACGCTGCTCCTCGGCGTGGCGATCGGCACCTCGGTATCGGCCCAGGATCGGGAGGCCGATCGTTCCTTGTGGTTGCTCTCGCGCTTCGATTCGGTCCCGCGCCAGAACGCGGGCTCCCTGGTCCACTGCGGCGAAATGGAGCGCATCCAGCGCATCCTGGCGACCCGACGCGATTCGATCACAGCCCTGCAGGAAACGGGGCGCGCCCGGCGCGAAGCCTGCAAGGACTCCGCCTGCCTCCGGTCCCTGCAACCCCTCCGGGATTCCCTGCGGTCCATCTCCGCCCGGGAAGCCTCTTCGCGCGTGCGACTGGGACGGGAATCGTCCTTGTGCCCCGACACCCAATGGAAACGCTGGCAACGCTGGCGGACGCTGGACTCCCTGCAGGATTCCATGATGGCGCGCCCCACTGCCGAGTGGGTCCAGGAGCGCGCGGAACTCGCCTGGACGGCGAATCTCGAAGAGCGCCTTGCCGGGACCACCATTTCGCTTCATGACGCCGATCGCCTGGTGACCGAGCGTTTCCACGACCCGGATGCTTCCTGCCGGTGGCGCCTCAGGCAGGCGTTCGTCCTGCGGTGGACCCGCACTGGCGACTCCCCCGTGCGCTTGCTGGACGCGGTCTCCAACCGCTCCGACTGTCCGGAAGAATCCGCCGTGGCCCACCATTGGCTGGGAATGGAACCCTCCCTGGGGGATTCATCCAGGATGTTCCATCTGCGCCGATCGCTGGACCGGCCCGATCTCCGCGGCAGAAGCCTGCTGGAGCTCTCCGCCCTGCTGGCCAACCACTCCAGGTGGACCCCCGCGTTCGACACGCTCGCCCTGGCCTTGCGCACCTCCCCCGAACTGCTCTTGGCCGACCACGTCGACAGTCTCGCCCGCTGGGCCGACCAGGCGGGCTTCGATCCGATCCAACGCATCGCATCCACCCCGTGGCTGGATCGACTTCTCCTCGCCCGCAGCCGTCTCCTCCTGGCCACGGGGCGTGGCAGGGCGGCACAGGTGCTTTTGGCCGATTTCCGTCTTCGTTTCCCGGGCTCGCCGCTGTGGGAGGAGGCTCGCGAGCTTCTCGCGCGCAGCCGGAAGTGACTCCCCAGGCCCACCTGGAGCGGGTGGAAGAACTCGTCGAGAAGGCTGTCCGCTGGTGCCCGGATGCCACGCCCCAGGCCAGACGGGAGGCCGTCCTCCACTTCGCCTTCGAGTCGGCCCACGCCAAGGGATTGGCCCACCGATGGAGCCTGGAGCCTCCCCGCGCAAGACCATCCCCGCTCGCGCGCCAATTGATGGAGGCCGCGGAGGAGATCCTCGCCCATTCGCGCCCCTGGGACTGGCCCGAAGGCAAGGAGCCGCTCCATCCCAGCGGTTTCGGGAACGGACCCGACAAGATCTGCGACGAGTGCGCGTGGTTCGAGGCCGGCCGGTGCATCCAGAGAAGCGCAGCCGACGAGGCGTTCCTCTCGTGGTCGGGCGACCACCGTGCCTGCATCCGCTGGGAGTCGCGTCGGGAAGTGGAGGATTGCCTGTCCTGCGGAGCCTGCTGCCGCGAGGGATACTCGTTCGCCCCCGTGGAATCCGACGAAGCCCTGGCACACGCGCATCCGGAACTGGTCCGCGTCTGTCCGGACGGCAGCTGTCGACTGGATCGCCCGGAAGGTCTCTGCGTGGCCTTGGATCGCTCCGCTCCGGGAGGATATCCCTGCAAAGTGTATCCCCTGCGCCCCCGCGCCTGCGCGGAGCTTTCCGCAGGAAGCCTTGCCTGCCTAGTCGCGCGTCGGCGCGTGGGCCTTTCCCGCTGATCGAACACATCTCGACCGCCACAATCCGCATCGCATTTCCTAAACTTTCCTTCCAGACATGCCACGACTCCTGCACTCCACACTTCAACCGGGAACCGTCGAGGATTGGATCGAGGGACTCCGTCTCGGATCCATCGCGGTGAAGCTTTCCCCGTCCCACCCGACCCTCCTTTTGCGGTTGGTCCGTGGGCAGGCGGGGGAGGAAGCCAGATTCGAGCTCGTGTTCGGATTGTTCCGCACGGTGTGGACCAGCCCTCTGGAACTGGACATCGCGGGCCGTCGTCTCTGCGCGAAGGGCGCTCCATCGCTTTTCGAATCCTTCGAGCAGACCCTCTGCTGGCAGGTCTCCGAGCAAGGCGTTTCCATCCAATCCGACCTCCAATGGACCGGTCTCCGCACGGGACTGGAAGACATCCTCCTCCGCGCCATGTTGTCCTTCCCCGTACGGTGCGCGGAATCCTCCGCCGAGAGTCCCACCCGCCGCCTGTCCATGGAAGGCCAGGCCCAAGCCTGATTCCTATCCGGGTCCCCGGACGGGGGCCACCAGGCGGAGGGTATCGGTGACCATCCGGTCCGTCGCGGGGAAACCCCTGTGGACCACCACCAGGCGAATCTCCACGGCGTCCAGCATCCCCATGGATTCCCGATCCACTTTGCCATCCAAGTCCTTGTCCAGCAGGGACCAAGGATCCTCCAGGGGGTCGCCACCCGATACGCGGGGAACGATCTCCCAGGATTCGACCCGGTCCGTCGGAGGATACGCCCTTCCCGAGCGGACCAGTCCGGTGTCGGAAACCGTCCAACGCGCGGTGTCGAGGAGCGTGTCGCGACGCCTGACGAATTCGATCGCATCCTTCTGGACGGTCAGGATCTGTCCAATCGTGCCGTCCTGGAAGAGCGCATCCCGGAGCGTGGCCAGCTGCTGCTCCCGGTCGTCGCGCAGCTGCGAGGCATGCGAGACCTTCGAGGCATGGCGCATCCAGCCGAACACCATGGTCGCCACCACCCCGGCCAGGGCCATCGCCACCAGAAGCTCCACCAAAGTCACCCCTCGGACGCAGCGGCGCATCACGGAGCCTCCCCGATGCGGGGACGCATCCACCGGAAGCAGCGCACCGTGTCCCAGGCGTCGCCCGCGCGCTCCATGGCGCACACGGAAACCTCCACCGGGAGACCCGTCCGGGCCGGATTGCCGCCCGGCTCGAGACCCAACGCCGCTCGATCCGCCGAATCGAAGACCTCGCGCACCAGGCGCCAATTCCCTTCCGGATCCAGCAGGGTGTCGCGGATGCTGTCGGCTTCCAGGGCCCGCACGCGCGACCACTCCTCGCGGACCAGCGCCAAGGCCCGGTCCTCCCGATGTGCGCGCCTCGATCCTTCCAGCCCCGCGTGGATGGTGTATCCCAGCGGGACGGCAAGGATCGCGAGGATGACCAGGGCCATCAGGACCTCCACCAAGGTGTAGCCACCTCGACGGATCATCGGTCCAGGCTCCAGGAAAGCAGGCGCACACCCCGGTTCCCGGGAAGCCCCATGGGAAAGGCGAAATCGGGTGGCAGGCGATCCCGCCGGAATGCCCCGCTGGAGCAATTGCGACCGGACTGCCCGCAGTCGAGGGCGCCGGCGACCGCCACCACACCGTGCACGACGCCTTCGTTCCGCAGGATCCCCCCGGTGACGGCGATCCCCTCCAGGAGCGCATGGCGACCGATGCGGATCTCGGCGCCGCCACCCGCCGCGAACAGGTACGCGGAGGCTCGGGACATGTCTTCCAGATAGATCCGAGGGAGGCTGTCCACCCCCCTTCCCTGCCATACGGCGACGAAGGCCGGGGCGAGGATCCGTGACGAACCCGACACGATCACGGCGCCGGCGGACATGATCTGTCCCGAGACGGACGCGTGATCGGCGATCCGTACGCCCCCCTGCGAAAAGATCTGGACTCCTTCCAGGACCGCCTGGTCCTGGACCACGACTTGGCCGGAAGCCCAGATGCGCCATCCGGTCAACTTCAACTGTCCCCTCAACTCCAATCGTCCTTCCACGAACAGGTCCCTGGGGCCGGGAACGATCCAGGGGTCGCCGGTCCAAGGGCCGTCGAAGACGACGTCCCCCAAGGTGTACACCAGCGAATCCCTGGTTGGAGGAGGCCCGCTGGGCGAGAAGCGATCGCCTCCGAGCTTGGCCTCCTCGGACCGGAAAGCGGCAAGCATGCGGCTGGTGGCCACGAGCAGATCCCTGGACAGGCCGGACGGAGCATAGGACATGATTCCCATGCTGCCCGGCAACGCCTCCATCCCGGGAGGCAACGGCATCGCCCGGGTCCGGACGCACCCCTCGATCTTCCCCGTGAATTCGGGAGGCAGCTGGCTCCAGGATTGGATCGCGCACTCGAATGTTTCCGGCGGAGGCGATCCACCCCAGGTGGACTCCATGGAGACGACCACCGGTTTGCCGGATTCCGTCATCTCCCCCCGGGAGTGGACCAGGAGGATCTGGGTCCCGATCGGCGAATCCCACGACATGGACCCCTGCCCGGGCAGATGGAACGCGCAGGGTTCTTCGAGCGAATCCACCACCACGCTCGAGGCCCGTTTGACCTTGGCGGTGTCGCCCCTGGAGGTATCCGGGGAAGACCTGCCTGCCGCCACATCCACCCGTTCCATGGCCTCCTGCAGGGCGCAGGCGGTACCCGATTCGGCAAGGAGCCTGGCCTGCCACTGGATGCTCTGGTGGGCCGAAACCGTTCGGCGGGTCCAGGACCGGCTCCACGCCAAGGCCACCACCAGGATGGCCACCGCCATCCCCCCCAGCACCAGGGGCATGGCCACTCCCCTGGAAAGCCGTCGGCTCACGGGATGCGCAAGATGAACCTGCCGCCCCGGTCCTCCAGCTCCACTCCACTCGTCCCGATCCCCACCACGGAAGCGCTGTCGATGACCTGGCCGACCGACACCACCTGCACGCGACCATCCGGATGCGAAAGGACCGCTGCGCGTTCTCCCACCCGGCCGGTCGCCTTCCAAAGCCGTGGCGGAGGCGGTCCCAGTTCCACGGACCGACGGGGCTTGGCCGTGGATCCCTGGGCGGAAGAAAGGCGGAAGGGATCCACCACGGAGTCGGTTCGATCCGACGTATCCACATCCGCAGCGGGATTCCACTGGAGTCGCAGCGAATCGACGGTTCGTAGGCGGGCATCTTCCGAGGCCGCGAGAGCCAGGGAAGGCATCTGTTTCCATCGAGCCAGGAGTCCTTCTCCGGACGGGAATAGGACGACCGACGATGCGACCAGGGCGACGGGAATCACGATCCGTCTCATGGGGACACCTCGGTGGGAGACGCCACCTGCAGATCCACAGCCAACTTGCCGTGTGGCAATGGACGAATGGCCACTCTCCGCACGCGAAGGGCGCGGGCGGATTTCCGAAGATCGTCCATGCCCAGCAGGATCTGGCCGAAGTCCGCTTCGGCCCCCAGATCCAGCACGGCCCATCCCGCCTTCGCCTCGGCGCGGACCCGCTGGAGCTTCCAGCCACGGTTGGCGAGCTCGGGAACGAGCTGTGCCGCCAAAGCCGCTCCTGGATCGCTTTCACGCAGGATCCGCTTGCCGGATTCGCGCCAGCGTGCTTCCAGGAAGGCGGTATCCGCCACCAGGGAATCGATCCTGGCCCGAAGCGTCGCGGCCTCGGGAACCACTTGTTCCAGACGACGCGCCTGCGCCAGATCGGAAATCGCCCCATGGACCTGGCGAGGCCAGATCTCCGCGATTCCCCACTGCAGAAGGAGCGCGGCGACTACCCATGGAAACCACGGCAATCCCAGGTCCAACCAGGCGACGAGGCGATGGGTTCCGGAGCTCATGGCCATTGTCCCTCGATTTCCATGACCGCCATGACGGCATCGGCCTGCCTTGTCTGGGAGACCACCGCCACGCGTTTCACCCCACCCCCCCGACGCAATGCATCCGAGAACGGTTGGACATCCGACCACTCCAAGAACCGGGCTTCGAACCGGGCCCGATATCCATTGGTCGTCGGCTCCAGGGCGAACACCTGCAATTTGACCGTGGCCGGCACCGCCCTGGCCACCGAACGGAGGATTTTGTCGGGGGATGAATTCGGAACCAAGGCATCCCGCCTGGACAGGAGGGAATCCACCAGGCTCCGGGTTCGTTCACGAAGACGCCCGACGGCATCCAGTTCGCCCTGGACGGAAGCCAATCGCGTCTCCTGGATGGCCCGCACGCGCCACGCGCCGAGCTGAAACAAGCCAAACCCTCCGCTGACCAGGAGGAAGACCGCCGCGATCCCCCCGATCCGCGCCAGAGCGACATGGCGTCGCCGCACTCGGGACCGCTGTACGGAAAGTTCCCAGCCCAACAGATCGCCGGAGGGCTGATCTCCGGCCAGCTCCCGCAACCCGGCCTGGCTTGGTTGGCGCCAGGGGACCTCGATGATCTCCCGTGCCGCTTCCGCTGCGTCCTCGATCCCGTGCTGGCATCGATGTTCCAGGAGTTCCCGGGTACGATAGGGGCCGTGGATTCGCTCGCACCGCTCCCCCTCCCACACTCCGCCCCAGAAATCGTCCCCCGATCGGGTGATCCGCACATGCCATCCCGAAGGCCCGGCAACGACTCCCAACAATTGGCCGACCCAGGCGGCCATGGGCAGAACGACCTCGGCATCGTCCGCAAGGGTGCCCGACGGCGGGCAGAACAGGATCCTCCACACGATTCCCGAAGGAGTTTCCCGATGTCCCAGCACCAACCAGGGAGGAACCGGGCGGTCCGCACCCACGAGGGACCTCCACTTCGCCTCCACGCCATCGGCGGTCGGTTCCTGACCGAACGGAGTGGTCACCTCTCCATTGAGGCAATGGGACTTGGACAATGCCACGCGAGGAAGGCCGGCGAGCAGATCGAACACGAAGGATCTCCACACCTGCGGAAAGATACCTCGTCGGCTCGGTATGGACCTCTCCTGTATTTGCGGTTCAGCCTTCCGCGGGGAAGGAGTACACCGCGTCCAGCAGACGCTCCGCCTCGACGGCGGGTACGGGCTTGCTGAACAGGAATCCCTGTCCGTATCGGCAGTTCATCGCCTTGAGCCCGGCCAACTGGGCGGGGGTCTCGATCCCCTCCGCGACCGCATCCATTCCCAGGCTCCTGGCCAGTTGCACGATGGTCCGCACGATGGCGGAACGCTCGGGTGCTTCGGCCATGCGCGAGACGAACGAACGGTCGATCTTCAGGTTGTCGAAAGGATACTGGTGCAGATAGGACAGGGAGGAATACCCGGTACCGAAATCGTCGATGGACAACTGCACGCCCAAGGCTCGCAGCGCGTTGAGCTTCTCGGAGGCGATCGAAGTGTTCTCCAGGATCACCGATTCGGTGATCTCCAGCTTGAGGCACTCCCCCGGAAAGCCCGTCTCGAAGAGGATGGTGCGGACCTGGTCGACGATGTCCGGAAGCGCGAACTGGCGCACGGACAGGTTCACGGACACGAACAATTTCTGTGCGGCGTCCACGGCGCCTCGCCAGGCCACGAACTGCCGACAGGATTCGCGCAGGACCTGGCGACCGATTTCCACGATCAACCCCGTTTCCTCGGCCAGGGGGATGAACACGGCCGGATTGACCAGCCCCTTCTCCGGATTCTGCCACCGCACCAGCGATTCGAAACCCGCGACCCTCCCGCTGGAGATGTCGAGGATCGGCTGGTAGTACACCCGGAATTCCTCGCGTTCCACGGCACGACGGAGACTGGTCTCCAGCTGCAGGTGCGCGGCGGCGAATTCGTGCATTCCCTGGTTGAACACGACATGTCGGCCCTTGCCCTGGCTCTTGGCCCGGTACATGGCGGTTTCGGCATCGCGCAGGAGGTCTTCCGGATGGTCCTGGAGCCGCTCGGAAACCGCGATCCCGATCGAAAGGCTCACGAAGACTTCCTGGTTGCGCACGCGGATCGGCTGGGCCAACCTCTGCACGATCCGTTCGGCCATGCGCGAGAACACGTTGAGGTCCTGGTAGCCCTCCATGAGGATGGCGAATTCGTCGCCCCCCAGCCGGGAGAGGGTGTCGCGGGATTGGAGGCTTTCCTCCAAGGCCCGGCCGACGGCCAGGATCAGTTCGTCGCCGGCCTCGTGCCCCAAGCTGTCGTTGATGAGCTTGAACCGGTCGATGTCCAGGTGGAGGACTCCCACGTACTGGCCGGCCACCGATTTCTGCGCCCTCTGGATGGCGCGGCGGAGACGATCCAGGAAGAGCGCTCGATTGGGAAGGCCTGTGAGCGCGTCGTAGAGGGCGCCTTGCATCAACTGCTCTTCGGCGCGCTTGCGGGAAGTGATGTCCTCGAGCGAGCCCGCCATGCGCTCGGGCTTTCCATCGGGTCCCATCCGGGCCATCCCGCGCGAGAGCACCCAGCGGTAGGAGTTGTCGCTGTGGAGGATCCGGAACTCGCACTCGAAGTGGGGGACCTGTCCGGAGAGATGGGAGCGGATTTCCTGCTGCAGGAGATCGGAATCCCTGGGGTGGACGCGATCGAACCACTCCTGGGGCGAACCCTTGAGGTCGTTCTCCCGCATGCCCATGATCTGGGCCCAGCGGGGCGAATAGAACATGCGTTCCTTGGGGATGTCCCATTCCCACAGACCGCCGTTGGAACCGGAAGCCGCCAGGGCGTAGCGTTCCTCCGAGCGGCGCAGACCGTCCTGGGCCAGCCTGCGGGTGGTCACGTCCTCGACGGTCCCTTCCAGGAACAGGAGCTTGCCGGCCGGGGACTTGACCGAATGCGCGTTCCCGCTCACCCAGATCTCCGTACCATCGCGTCGGCGTACCTTCGCCTCGAAATCCTTCACGGCTCCCTCGCGCTCCACCGTTTCGCGGAATTGCCGGTAGGCCGCGGGATCGACGTAGACGTCGATGCCCATGTCGCGCACGGAATGGATGAGATGCACCGGACTCTCGAAGCCCAGGATCCGCGCCAAGGAGGGATTCGCGGACAGAAAGCGTCCATCCGGAGAGGCCTGGTAGATCCCCTCGACGGCGTTTTCGAAGATCCCGCGGTACTTTTCCTCCGCGAAGCGCAGGGCTTCCTCGGCGATCTTGAAGCGGGTCACGTCCTGTGCCTGCAGAAGGATCCCGGATGTTCCATTCCCGGCCACGTGGGTCAGGACCGCTTCCACGTTCAACCAGGTTCCCTGGGCGTGGCGCAACCGGAATTCGCAGCGGATGGCGCTTCCTTTGTACGGCACCAGATGGGCCACCTGACGCAGCACATCCTCTTTTTCGTCCGGATGGAGGATCGATTCCAGAGCGAGTCCCACGCGTCGATCCGGGCCATAGCCCAGCCGGCGATCGAACGAAGCCCCTGCTTCCACGAGGTTCCCCTCGAGCGCAAACAGGGCCCAGATCTCGGAGGTTCCCTGGAGAACCTGTTCATGTAGGAAGGAAAGGGCAGTCATGGCGACGCTTGGAGAGTACCATATTGTTCATCATGAAACCATCTTCCCTTTTCTCGAGAATCACCACGATCCTCCCCCTCCTTGCCCTTTCCATGTCGATGGCGCAGTGTTCGTGCTCCGACACCCTGGGCTCGATGTTCATCAGCGAAGACGACGAGCTCCGCCTGGGATCCGAGTTCGACGCCCAGCTGCGCAGCCCGGAAAACGCCGCCGAATACCCCATCTACGAGGCGACCTCCTCCGAAAAGCGCGAGTTCCAGACCTACGTGGAAGAGACCTTCCAATCTGTGTACAGCGCGATGCCCAAGAGCGAACGCCCCTCCTACCCGTTCAAGATCGCGATCGTCGACAGAAGGGATGTGGTCAACGCCTTCGCCGTTCCGGGTGGATTCGTGTACGTGTACACCGGAATCATCAACAAGGCGGAAAACGAGTCGGAGCTCGCGGGCGTGCTGGCCCACGAGATGGCCCACATCTCCCATCACCACTACCGCGACGCGGTGATGAAGCAGGCCGGACTCAGCATCCTTTTGGACGCGCTTCTGGGCGAGGACGCCAGCCAGCTGACCCAGGCGGTGGCCTCCATGTTCAGCACCCTCACCCAGCTCAAGGTCAGTCGCGAGAACGAGGACGACGCCGACGCCACCGGAACCCGCTATCTGGGAGATTCGCACCGCAACCCGAATGGAATCGCCACCTTGTTCGGTCGCATGCCTTCCTCCGGCATCGATTGGCTGAGCACCCACCCCGCCAGCACGGATCGAGTCAAGGCGGTCAACGGACTGGTGTCCTCCGAATCTTCGTCAAAAGGTTGGGACACTTCCCCTGAAGCCACCTACCAAACCCGATTCGAGGCGGCCCGCTCGAAGATGTGATTTCTGGGGAGGCAAGCTGAAACCGGAACCAGTCGTTCCGGTTTTTCGATGGAGCGAGTTTCCTTTGTTGAAAAAATCACGCAGTCTGCGAACTGGCACCACATTCGCGCAAAGTGGGAGGCAAGTCTCATCGAGACCAGGCTCCGCCCCTAACGCGGATTCACCATTCGCTTCAAAGGAAATACACACCATGAAGAAGACGCTGTTCGCCGCCCTCCTCGCGCTCGCCGGTTTCACCTTCGCCCAGGCTCCCGCCACCGACGCGGCCGCTCCTGCCCCGGCCGCCACCGAGAAGAAGGTCGAGAAGAAGACCGAGAAGAAGGCGAAGAAGGCCAAGAAGGCGAAGAAGGCCAAGGCCGAGAAGAAGGCCGAAGAGGCTGCCGCTCCCGCCGCCCCCGCCGCAGCTCCCGAAGTCAAGTAAGTTTTCGGACGCGTTCGCTTCCGGCAAATCCCTGGACGACCACTTGGTGGTCGTCCTTTTTCGTTCCCCGAAATCCGATTTCAAGAAGCGAAAAGGCCACTCCGCTTTGGAGTGGCCTTCGATCGATCGCTGCCTGCCAGGAAAACCTCAGGGCATCTGCACCAGTCGGATGGTGTTGTGCAGGCGGGTTCCGAAGGGTTGGCTGTAGAGGAACACGATCCTGTTTCCCGGCTCGGCGAGATCGCGGGCTTGGATCTCGTCCAGCACCCTGGTGATCGCTTCGTCGATGGAATTGGTTCGCGGCAACCGCACGGGAATGATGCCGTAGAAGAGCGACACCTGCCGATAGATGAGCTCGTCGAAACAGGCGGCGATCACATGCGTGGAACCATGGAAGCCGGCGATCTGGCGGGCGATCTCCATGGTGTGGCAGAAGATGGCGATGCAGGGCGCCTTGGTGTGCTCCGACAGCCGCACGGAACCCGCCACGATCTCCAAGGTCTGGTTGGAGATTTCGGGAAGGGTGGGAGGGGTGTCGGTGACCGCTTCCGCACCGCGCAGGATCCGGTCCATGGTCTGGACGGCCTGGAGCGGGAATTGTCCTCCGGCTGTCTCGCCGGAGAGCATCACCACCTGGGCGCCCTCGAACACGGCGTTGGCCACGTCGGATGCCTCGGCACGCGTGGGGCGCGGATTGCGCTCCATGGAGTCGAGCATCTGGGTGGCCACCACGCAGAGCTTGGCATGGCGGTGGGCCAGGCGCACGGCACGTTTCTGCAGGATGGGCACCGACTCGATGGGACATTCGATTCCCAAGTCGCCGCGTGCCACCATGATGCCGTCGGACATCCGGACGATTTCCTCGATGGATGCGACCGCCAGCGGAGTTTCCACCTTGGCGATGATCGGGGGGTCGGGCCAGCCGATTTCCTGGAGATAATCCCGGACCCGCTTGATGTCCGCACCGTTGCGGACGAAGGAGACGGCCACCCAGTCCAGACCCTGGTCGCGCCCGAAGACCAGGTCGCGCTGATCCTTCTCGGACAGCACGTCCAGTCCGTTGTCGCAATCGGGAGTGTTCACCGATTTGCGAGGCTTGAGCGTGCCGCCGGTCTTCACGGTGGTGACGATTTCCGTCCCCTGCACCTTGACCACCTCGAGCTCCAGGTGCCCGTCGTCCAGGACGATGGCTTGGCCGGGAGGAACCAGGTTGTAGAGGCTGGGATGGCTGATGCCGATCTTGTGGGCTTCGGGGTCGCCTTCCAGAGGCACGAGGTTCCAGGACTCCCCCACCTTCAGCTCGTAGGTCTTGGTATCCGTGCGGACCTTGGGTCCACACAGATCCATGATGATGGGGACCGCGACTCCCATTTCATCCGCGACCATGCGGATCTTCGCGATCCGTGCGGCGTGGTCGGAGTGGGAACCATGGCTGAAGTTCAGCCGACAGGCGGTCACGCCGTTTTTGAATAGGTTCCGGAGCATCTCCGGGGAGTCGGAGGCCGGACCGATGGTAGCAAGCATCTTGGTTCGACGGAGTTCCATGCGGGAAATGATAACTTGGAAACTCCCATTGCAAGACATGGAGGTCCGAAAATGTTCACAGCGATCGAAACCCCTCGAGCACCCAAGCCCATCGGCCCGTACAGCCAGGCCATACGCACTGGGGATCTGCTGTTCCTGTCGGGCCAGATTCCCTTGTCCCCGGATTCTGGCGAGCTGGTGGGCATCACCGCCGCGGAACAGGCCAAGCAGGCCCTCAGCAATCTGACGGCGGTGCTGGAGGACGCTGGTTGCGGTCCAAAGGATGTGGTGAAGACCACCATTTTCCTTGTCGACCTGGCCGACTTCGCCGAGGTCAACGCATTGTACGCATCGATCTTCGGAGTCCACGGGCCGGCCCCGGCGCGCAGCACCGTCCAGGTATCGGGCCTTCCACGAGGTTGCCGTGTGGAGATCGAGGCGATCGCACGAATTCCCTCCGCCTGAATCGGGACTTCCTTTCTTTCTTTTCCCTATCCGTCCATATGACCCAGGAATGCTACGGTAGATATCGGATCCTCCGCCCCCTGGGCCAGGGAGGCATGGCTTCGGTCCACCTCGCCGAAGACCCGTTGTTGCGCCGACTTGTGGCCATCAAGATCCTTCGTGGCGATCTGGGGGCCCAGCCCGACTGGGTCCGTCGCTTCCACGACGAGGCCACCGCCATCGCCAGGCTGGGCAGCCCGAACGTGGTCCAGGTCCACGATTTCGGGAGGGAAGGCCAGGAGGACTATCTGGTCCTCGAGTACGTGGAGGGGATTTCCCTTGCCGACCTCCTGCGGGAACGAGGGGGGCGACTGGATCCGATCGCCGCAGCCGCGATCGCCTGCCAAGCCGCCGACGGACTCCGCGCGGCCCACGAAGCATCCATCATCCATCGCGACATCAAGCCAGACAATCTCCTGATCCGGCGCGACGGCCTGGTCAAGATCGCGGACTTCGGCATCGCCCGCCTGATGGAGGAGGTTTCGCAGACCCGCACCGGTTCCGTGTTCGGTTCCCCCCTGTTCATGTCCCCGGAACAGGTGGAAGGACGGAATCCGTCAGGAGCCATCGACATCTTCGCCCTTGCCGGGGTGTTGTACCGCTCCCTGACAGGCAGGCATCCCTTCGAGGCGGAACACGCCCATGCCGTGATGTGGAAGATCGTCCAGGAGCCTGTCGTCCTGGCTTCCGAGCTGGTCCCCGGTCTGGATCTGGACCTGTCCGCGCTCCTGGCCGCCATGCACTCCAAGGCTCCCTCCGACCGTCCGGGAGCGGCGGAAGTCGCCAGACACCTTCGCCACTTCCTGTCACTCCAGGGCGTACCCGATCCGGTCGGAGTGGCATCCGGAGCACTCCCCATCCAGGTGCGGACCGCACCTCCTGCGGCTCCACCTCCCACCCAGCTGATCCAACAGCCATCCCCGCCTCCACCAGCCCCGTTCTTCCGACGCCATCGCCGATTGCTGCCGGTGGCGATTTCCGGAGTGGCCCTGGTCTGCGCTGCATTCCTTGCGGGAAAGATCTGGGACCGCTTCAAGACCCCCTCCATCCCGGAATCATCGAAGGTGGATCCAAGCTGGGCCTTGCGCCAGGCCGCCAAGCAACGGACGGAACAAATCGATTCCGCGCCGGAAACGGACGGCCCCACGAGCCATGTCCCGGCGGTGGCACCGATCCGCCGATCGGACACCCCCCTCCCCTCCAGGAAGCCTCCGCTTCCCGTGGCGTCCACCAGTCGGCCTCCGCCTCCGGCTCAACCACCCATTGCTCCAGCCACCCCTTCGGCGAACACCGCGCCCCCCGCACGCGTGACCGTGCTGATGCGCGACGAAGCCCCGGAGGACGTAGGAAGCCTCAAGCCACGGATCGCGCTGCTCAACCGCGGCCCCGGCATCCTTCGTTGGGCAAGGATCACCTGGCGAATCCCGATTCCAGCCGGCCCAGCTCCGGTCCTGGATATCTACTACGCCCCGCAATGCGCGCTGCGATTGAACCGCACTTCGGGTACTTTGGTGGCGGAATGCTCCGGACTTTCGGTGGCTCCCGGCCAATCCTGGCCCAGTGCGGATGGGATGTCGCTGGCCATCCACCACCCCGATTGGCGCCCCTGGAAGGGAAAGGCCGATCTTGGCCTGGGTCGAAAGATGTCCGAACGATCCGACGTCCAGCTGGAGACGCGCTGATCTTCAGCGAGAGCGGCGGCGGACCTCCCCGATCCCCTTCTCGAAGGCCGACCACGTCTCCCGGGCCCAATCCGTCTCCGCGCTCCGGGATGCGCTCTTGGAGCCCTTGACCGGCACAGCCAAGGAGTAGAGCTGCTGGGCGGTGGTCAGATCGTAGACCCCAAACCAGGCTGGATCCTCGAAGGAATCCAGGGAATCCCGCTGGTTGCGCGCCCCTCCTGGCCGCAATGCGACCAGGATCTGAACATCCATGGCCTCGCCTACCCGCCGCAACGCGGCCTTGGTTGCTTCGGAGAGCCGCGGCTCCCGCATCTGAAGCGACAGGCTGTCGGCGCTCCGCGCCCCCATCCAGACAGCGCTGTCGGCCACCAGAAGGTCCGTAAGGCTATCCAGGTCCCAACCACCAAGGCGTTTGACGCGATGGTTGCCGGAATCGATCGTCACCCACTTCAATCCTGGCTCCAGACGTTCCAGAGTTTGACCTGCCAGAGACACCGCCTCGAACTGTGCGATGGTGAACGGTCCGCGAGCCGCGACCAGATACAACCCTACCGGCTTGGAAAAGCGTCCATTCCAATCCGGTCGCACCTCCGCCGGGCCATTGGGGCGTTTTGCGGCACAGGAGGAAAGAAGAGACACCCCCCCCGTGAAGGCGAGAACGGCGGCGATGGATCGGATGGATTTTCCCTGGAGTTGATCATGCATGGAGAAAAAATACGAGCCTGCCTCGATCTTCGAGGCAGGCTCGCGGAATCAACTCAGGAAGCGGAAGACGGATCTACTGCCAAACCACCTTCGGGGCGTCCCAATTGAAGCTGTCCCAGACGGCGAGAATATCGCCTTCCTTCTGCGGACGGCTGAAGTCCACCTTGTCGGTCTCGTAGTTCCCGGCCGCATCCTTCACCCGCAGGGTCACGTTGGAATACAGATTGGGAACATCGTAGTCGTAGGAGACCACGCCCTCGAGCGGCTTCTTTGAATCCGGGGTCTTGACTTCCAGGCAAGCGACGGGCTTTCCGGCAATCAGGATACAGGCGGCGGAGTCCGCATGGAACTTGTAGTTGTCCGAGATGCTCCAGGTCATGGTGACCTTCACATCTTGCTTGTCGAATTGGTAGGCACCGGAGCTGGTCAGAGCGGAATCGAAGGCCCAGTTCTGCTTGGTGATCTTCGGTTTCTCTCCATCCTTGGCGCGACGGACCAGCACAGTGTCGGTACTGGTCTTTACCGAGCTGCTGGTCACCTTCAACCGAACAACCGAATCCTGGCCCGGAGCCAGCTTGATGGTCACCGAGCAGGTGGAATCGGATTCGAGCGTGGCTTCCATGCCGTTGATCGATGTCGCCACGATCTTGTACCGGGAATCGTCCTTCACCTTCCATTTGACGGTGATTGCCTCGGTGCCGAAGCCCAAGGTGGAATCGTTGCCCGAGGGCTGCAGCCTGGTGATCTGTGGCTTCAGGACCACTTGGGGGTCGTCGGATTTCACGACGTCGAACGTCGCGGATTGGATGGTGATGTCACCTTTCTCGTTCTTCCCGGTGAACTGGACCTTGTAGGTGCCCAGATCGGCGCTGGCGATCAGCTTGACCACATCGTCGAACACCAAGATCGAGGAGTCCTTGGGCTGTGTGATCGCGAACTGGCTGGTGACGTTCAGGTTGTCCTTGTTGAAGACCTCGATGGAACGAGTGGTCCATTTGGAGCCCGTGGACACCTTACCCTTGAGCCCCAGCGCCTCGTCCTGCTTCACCGAAGTGGACACCAACTCGAAGGGCGATTCCCACTTGATGGTGGACGGGGGAATCAGCTTGTCCTTGTCACCCGACGTGAGAACCTTCAGTTCGATCAGGAGATTGATCCGGACTTCCAACTGCGGGAGGGACAACCCGATCTGGGTCTTGACCAAGTCGGCTGCGGTCACCCCCTTCTTGACGGCCATCACGATGACCAAATTCTGGATGGTGTCCTTGGAAAAACCGGTAGGCAAGCTGTCGGGGAAATTGACCTTGGAGCTTCCGGCAAGAACCATGTTCGCGTAAGCGGCGACAAGCCCGGTACGACTGGACGGGTATTGGGAAGAGTCCGCCGACCTGCGAAGATCGGCCAACGCAGCAAGAAGGATGCGATTGCTGGATTGGTCGAGCTTGGACATCAGATCAGGCAGATCGTTGGCGTCCGGGCCATCCGACAGGTAGAACCGCGTCTGGACCAGGACACCATACTTCCAATACTGGACTTTGAGGGTATCGGAGAAGGACTTGCGGTCGAGCCGCACGGCGATGATGGCCGTATCGTTCTTGCGCTTTTCGACGACGACAAGATTGGCGTTGCCAGAATCCTTCCCGATCTTCCAGGATGCGGAATCGGGAAGCAGCGCGTCCCCCCCCAAGGAATAGATCGGCAACGAATCCACCGACTTCCCCACGGGCGGGGGCGGAGGGGGCTCCTCCTCCACCACGGAATTGTTGCACGATTGCACAAGCCATCCGGACAACACCAAGGGAAGAATGCGAACCGCAAGGTTCTTGCTCAGGAATTGCTTGACTGTGTACATGAGGGGTTTTCCCATTTGACGGAGAGGAATAAGGCAAATAGAAGAACCTGAAGCCCGGGATGGCAAGGAAAAAAAAGAGTCCCAACCGGATGGCTGGGACTCTTTATGACGGGATGGACGAGACTTGAACTCGCGGCCTCCGGCGTGACAGGCCGGCGCTCTAACCAACTGAGCTACCACCCCTTGACGGGCATTCTTCACCTAGAACCAGTGGGCGTTGTAGGATTCGAACCTACGGCCCTCTGCGTGTAAAGCAGATGCTCTGGACCAGCTGAGCTAAACGCCCTTTGGAGACACAAAAATTAACGCAGCTCAGGCGTTTTGTCCAGGGGCAACCGGAGACTCTTTTGCGGAGGCCGCCGAGCTACCCGAAGGCATCAGGAAGCCAAGCGGCATGAGCACCAAGTAGCCCAGAAGAACAACGAAGGGAGCCACGTTCAGCGAGATGGGGTTGTCGACGGGAGCCAAGGACAGCAGGTACAGCCCGAAAAAGCCGACGAGGGCACCAAGGGCGATGACCAGGTAGTTGCGAATGCCAAAGGAGTTGTTCATCTCAATGCCTTCCGGAGCTGGGTTCAAGTCGAGAGAGGAGAATCATAGGCATCGATGATCGATTGGACAAGCGGATGCCTCATCTGATCCTTGCTTTCCAGTCGAACCATGGCGACTCCAGGGATGCCCTCCAAGTTGGAGCAGGCATGAGCAAGCCCGGAAGGGATCTTGGCTGGAAGATCCACCTGGGTGGGGTCGCCGGTGACGACGACCTTGGAGCCGATTCCCATCCGGGTGAGGAACATCTTCATCTGGGAGATGGTGGCGTTCTGGGCCTCGTCCAGGATGGCGAAGCAACGCTTCAGGGTGCGCCCGCGCATATACGCGAGCGGAGCCATTTCGATCACGTCGGCTTCCATGCAGTCCTTGAACTTGGCGCGCGGCAGCAGCTCCTGCAGTGCGTCGATCATGGGCTGCAGATACGGAGCGATCTTCTCCCGCAGGTCCCCCGGCAGGAACCCGAGCTCCTCTCCGGCTTCCACCGCGGGACGCACCAGGACCAGACGATCCACTTCGCGCCGTTGCAAAGCCGCAACGGCCAAGGCTATGGCCAGATAGGTCTTCCCTGTTCCGGCTGGACCGACGGCGAAGACAAGATCGGAGCTTCGTACGGCGCGAACCAGGCGATTCTGTCCCGGGTTGCGCGCCCGAACGACGACACCACGGGCATCGTAGAGGATCGGACGAGCCGAATCGTCCATCGTCGGGGATGCCTGCTCTTCCAAGCAAAGATCCACGGCGGCGCCATCCAAATCCCCGTTTTCCGATGCCAACCTGGCGAGCTCCTCCAGCACTTGACCGGCGCGGCCATGGCTGTCTGCGGAACCTCCCTCCAGAACGAAACCCGTTTCCCTGGAGGAAATCCTCAGAGAGAAAAGGTTTTCCAGTCGACGAACCAGCGACTCCCCATCGCGCAGAAGAACCCCCTTGACCGCGTCGGGGATCGCCTCCAGGATTTGGGTTCGTCGCGGCTGGATCAGATCACTTCCTCTTCTTGCCAGCCTTGACCTTCTTGCCGTTGTCGGCGGCGGCGGGGGCAGGCGTGGCGGCCGCGGCGGGCGCCGCTGCCTCGGGAGCGACGGCCGGGGTCGCGGGAGCCGGGGTTGGAGCAGGAGCCGCCTTCCCTTCCAGTTGCGCTTCCAGATCGGCCTTTTCCTGACGGAGCTCCGACAGCTTGCGTTCCTGGGCCTCGGCCTCGGAGCGGGCGCTCTGGATTTCCGCACTGGGATTGGAAGTGGCGCCGCCCGAGGACGAACCGGAGGAAGCAGCTCCCGCGCCGCAAGAAGTGAGGGCGACAACTGAAGCCATTGCGAGGCAGGCAAGGATACGGCGCATGGACGGAACTCCCGGAATGAATGATGGTCGTTGCGGAATCTACCCCCGGCCCGGGACTTCGGTCAAGTCGTTCCGAGCGGTAGTTGGCGTTCGAACCCCTGATTTTCCAGTTCGCACCCCCAAACGCGCGACTCGACGGGATGGGAAAATCGGGAGGAATCGAACCGGTGAGCCTGGATTGTCCCGGGAATTCCCCATCGATTCCATGGTCGCCCCCATCTCCGGATTCTGTTGCGTCATCTGGCACGGGAATCGATAATGCTTCCGGTATGCTCGGTCGCCGACCGGGACCCCTTCCATCGGAGCCACACATGAACACGAAGATCCTGACTACCCTCGCCACCATCACCTTGGCCGCGGCATTGAGCCAGGCCGCCGATTCCACCAAGACGACGCAAGCCACCCTGGCCGCCGACAAGCAGGAAATCGCCGCAGACAAGGAAAAGATCGCGACGATCAAAGCCGAGGTCGTCTCGGACAAGCAGGCCATCGCCAAGGATACGGCGGCGGTGCATGCCGCCAAGGCCCAGCTGAAGGCGGACCACGAGCAGATCAAGGCAGCCCGGCAGGCGGGGGACACCGCTGCGGTGAAAGCCGGCAAGGAGAAGCTCCAAGCCGACAAGGCGGCCCTGAAGCAGGCCAAGGAGGAAGTCCGGAAGGACCGCAAGGAAGCGCACCAGGATCGCGCCGAACTGCGCAAGGAGCGTACGGAGCTGGCCAAGGACCGCAAGGACAAGGCCCAGGACAGGATGGAAGCCAAGAAGGAGCACGCGAAGGCCAAGAAGGAAGCGAAGTAGCCCACCCTCGGATCTGGGAGGGAGCCCAAGCCTCCCGGATCCGAGCCTTGCGACACCCCGGCTCACCGCGCAAGACCTACATTTCCCCTCCACTATGAACCGCACACACACTTGCGGGGAGCTGCGCGCTTCCCACGTCGGACAGACCATCACCCTCTCCGGATGGGTCCAGAACTACCGCGACCACGGCGAGCACCTCATCTTCATCGACCTGCGCGACCGCTACGGCGTCACGCAGGTCACGTTCGATCCCGACATTTGCGGCAAGGAAGTCCACGAACTGGCCGACAAGTTGCGCCACGAGTGGGTGGTCGAGGTGACGGGCGAGGTCCGTTCGCGCGGAGGCATGATCAACTCCAAGCTTCCCACCGGCGAAATCGAGATCTTCGCCAAGGGTCTCGTGGTGCTCAACAAGGCCGAGACCACACCCTTCGAGATCTCCGAGCACGTGAAGGTCAACGAGGAGCTGCGCCTGCAGTACCGCTATCTGGACCTTCGCCGCCCCACCGTCCAGAAGCAGATCATCACACGCCACCGCGTCTCCAAGTCCGTGCGCGACTACTTCGACGAGCAGGGCTTCCTGGACATCGAGACTCCCATCCTCGGCAAGTCGACGCCCGAGGGCGCGCGCGACTACCTGGTGCCCAGCCGCATCTATCCGGGCTCGTTCTACGCGCTGCCGCAGTCGCCCCAGATCTTCAAGCAGCTCCTCATGGTGGCCGGCTACGACCGCTACATGCAGATCGCCAAGTGCTTCCGCGACGAGGATCTGCGCGCCGACCGCCAACCCGAGTTCACGCAGATCGACGTCGAGATGTCCTTCATCACGATGAAGGACATCATGGACGTGGCCGAAGGCTGCGTGCGCCGCGTCTGGAAGGACGTGCTGGGCGTCGAGATTCCCGCGAACATCCGCCACATGGAGTTCGCCGAGGCGATGGAGAAGTACGGTTCCGACAAGCCCGACCTCCGCTTCGGCCTGGAGATCCAGGACGTAACCGAGTGGGCGAAGACCTGCGGCTTCGTGGTGTTCCAGGGACCCGCCACCTCCGGCGGCGTGGTGCGCCTCATCAACGCCAAGGGCGCCGCCGACAAGATCACCCGCAACGACCTCGACAAGCTGACGGATTACGTCCGCAAGCTGGGCGCCAAGGGGCTGGCCTGGATCAAGATCCAGAACGGCGAGTGGAACGGCCCCGCCGCCAAGAACATCGCCCCCGAAGTCCGCGCGGCGCTGGCCGCCCAGGTGGACGCCGCGGACGGCGACCTCCTGTTCTTCGGTGCGGACAAGAAGAAGAACGTCGAGAATGTCCTCGGCGCGCTGCGCGTGAAGCTGGGCACCGAGACGCTCAAGCTCGTGAGCAAAGGGCAATGGGAGTTCCTGTGGGTCCACTCCGCTCCCATGTTCGAATGGGACGACGAGACCCAGCGCTACTACGCGGTCCACCATATGTTCACCGCGCCCTACTACGAGGAGCTGGACAAGATCGAGAGCGACCCCGGAAACGTCCGCACGCAGAGCTACGATCTCGTGCTCAACGGCGTCGAGATGGGCGGCGGTTCCGTCCGCATCCATTCGCCCGAGGTGCAGGCCCGGGTCTTCAACGCCTTGGGCATGAGCCCGGAGGAGGCCAAGGCCAAGTTCGGGTTCCTGTTGGACGCGCTCAAATTCGGCGCCCCTCCGCACGGCGGCCTGGCCTTCGGTCTGGACCGCATGGTCATGTTGCTTTTGGAAATCGACACCATCCGCGACATCATCGCTTTCCCCAAGACGGCTTCCGCGGCCGACCTGATGAGCGATGCGCCTTCGCCGGTGGCGTCCGCCCAGCTCCAGGAGCTCTTCATCCGGACCATCGCTCCGAAACCGGAGTAGGCTCCATCGCGGCCCGTCGCGACCCGCGGGGCTTCCACCAGATCGTCGAACAGGCCGACGCCCCCAGATCCTGGGGGCGTCGGCCTGTTCGTGCACATCGGGCACGCCTCCAAGCTGGGAGGTCGGCTGTGGGTACCCTGCAAGCAAGATGGCGGGAAACCCTGTCGCGATTCAGGCGCATCGTCCTTGCCTGTGCCCGTGTTCCCCTTCCCGTACCGTCCACGACGCCCACCATTCTGTGGTTGATGCCACCCTCTGGACAACGGTATAATCGCCCAGATCCGAATCCATCTCCCGGGACCTTCCCGGTGGACCACGGCGTCGGGGCGAGGCGACGGATGGGACGACCCAGACAAAACACGATGCACTTCGGCGTGACTCTCATGGAGGTCATCGTCGTCGTGGTGTTGATCGGCATCCTCTCTGGACTGGTCGCCCCGAAACTCACCACGTCCATGGGCGAAAGCCAGCTGGACGCGGACTGCAACCGCCTCTTTTCCGACCTCCAATGGGCGAAGACCCAGGCTCCCAGCCAAAGCACCAGCATGAACCGCTCCGGGACCCGCATCTACGTGATCTTCGATACCCTGCACAAATCCTGGACCATCTACCGCGACAACGGCGACTCGACCTTCGACGCGAGCCAGGACACGGTCATCAAGCGCGATTCCCTGGCGGGAACCTCGCGTTTCGGATTCAAGTCCGGCTTCACCCCTCCGGCGATCAGCGCCCCCCTGGGAACGGGAACCGCCCCCCAAACCGGCTTCGGACAGGCGAGCGTCCTTGGCGACGACTGCATGGATGGCAAGATCTATCCCGCCCCCGCCCCCGCCCCCGGCACCTGGGCCTACACCGCGAGCGGAAACGTCGCGGGGAAGATCACCGTCTGCGGCGGCGCCACCGGCGACATGTCCAACGGGACGGTCTACATCAGCTCCGTCCGTTCCAAGAACAAGGCGTACGCCATCGTCTACAACAGCCTGACGTCCGGAGCATCCAGCCACGCGTTGCGGCGCTATCTCTGGGACGGGAAGAATTGGGGCCGCCGATGAACGCCAGCCGGCATGGATACACCCTCATCGAGGTCCTTGTGGCCGTCGTGATCCTGAGCCTGGTCCTCCCCGGGCTCTCGTACATGGTGGTGGGCTCCCGCAAGGCGCAGGTGTCCAGCTACCGCATGGAACAGGGCGCCGCCTTCGGCCAGATGGTCATCGACTCCCTTTCCCTCCTTCCCCCATCGGCCCGCAGCACGTCCGCCATGAGCGCGACGAACACCATCGGAGGCGTGGCCTACACCTCGACCTGGACCTACACGGCGCAGGGCAATGCGAGCCTGGTGACCAACACCATCAAGTGGGCCAAGGGTGGCAAGACGGAATACGTCATCATCCGGGGGGCGATCCGATGAACCGCCGGGGCCTGACCCTGCTGGAGATGATGATCGCCCTGGCCCTGACGGGGATGGTCGCCTACTTCGCCCTGGACATGTTCGCCGGCCAGCAGGCCAACTACACCCGGACCCGCGAGAAGGTGAAGCTCCAGGACAACGCGCGGGAAGCCATGCGGATCATCGAGGAGGACATCCGCAACACGGGCTTCCGGACCGCGGTCACCACCGAGGCCACGGGACTGGCGGGCACCATGGGGAAGTGCGACTACGTCCTGGACAAGGACTCCGCGGCCTTCACCGCGGGAAACCGGAACACCATCGAGGGCGACACCCTGCGTTCGCGCTACATGGAACCGAATTCCGTCACCGGCCTCGTGTCGTGCGGATACGGACCGGGAAGCGGCTTCCGCGAGGTCGGCTACTTCCAGAGGAACGACACGCTGTTCCGCCGCGTGAGGTCGGACACGACGTCGAACACCGACTGGGTGGAGCTTCTGAGCGACGTGGTGACATTCCAAGTGGAATACGGGCTCCTGTCCGATCCCTCCGACCAGATCGCCACCAACACCCAGCTCACCACGGCAGCCAACTGGGGAGGAGCCACGGCGACCTCGTCGGGCGGCACCCTCACGCTGTCGGGATGGACCTCCTCGCCGGTGTACGCCTACTACAGATACGGGGTCATGCTGGATCCCAAGTACACCTACAGGATCGCCTTCGATCTTTCCCTGAGCGCGAACCTGCGCACAGGCGCCAACGCCATCGACTCCAACACCACAAGCAAGCTGCCCATGTTCGATGTCGGATTCTTCGACGGCGCGGGAGGCAATGCGGCGGTGGGAGACACCATGTACGCCTACCCGCAGGATCCCACGGTGGGAAGCCGAAGGATCGAGCTCTACCTGAGCCCCGCCAGCACGGGCACCAGGTATCTCGGATTCCGGGCTCCGCTCAAGACCGGAGCGATCCTGTCCACCCAGCAGGTCACCATCTCCAACGCGAGCCTCGAGGTCGTTTCGCGGGGACAGTACTTCAACTGGGTGGACGAACCGACCGCGGCCCAGAGACGTCTGGTCAAGGCGCTGAAGATCAACCTTCTGGTGAAGGCGTCCAAGACCGACGACGAAGGGGTCAAAGCCACGTTCACGAACCTCGACGCCGCGGGTCTTTCCTACACCGCCTCCGGGAACGACACAGCCAAGTCCCACGTCCTCTACCAGCGCATCGTCCCGGTGGTGAACAATGGCCTCTGAAGAACCCGTCAGATCCCGACACGGTGTGGCCATGATGGTGGTCCTGGGTGTGGTGATCTTCTTCACCATGCTCGGATTCATGGGACTGGAAATGGCCACCAAGGATTCCCAGGTGTCCGGAACCCTCCTGGACATCAAGACCAAGGAATCGGCGGCGTGGGGCGGATTGAACATCGCCCTGGGCGTCATGCAGGCCAACCCGACCAACCTCGCCACCCAGCTGCAGAAGTTCGTCGCCGACAGTTCCCTTCCCGCCGCGAGCAAGCGGCAGTGGTTTTCCTTCTCGGGAAGCTCGTTCAGCCTCGTTTCGGCGGAACCGGGCTTCTACTCGATCGGTTCCGGGGGCGACCAGTCCGGGATCAAGGTGCGCGTGGTGTCCCTGGACATCAACGGAGCGGGAGGCGCCACCGACGGGAACGGCGTGCCCATCACGCTGGAATGCACGGGCCAGGGCCGGAACGGCCAGCAGTTGAAGATCGTCGCCAGCTACCGCATGCTGGGGCTGGACATCCCCACCATGACGTACACCATCAATTCCCCTCTTCCGGCGAACGCGCTCTACCTGAACGGCAACCTCCCCGGCCTCAACTGCGGCGGCACGTTCGACGGAAACTTCTATTCCTCCGGGTCGTTTTCCGGCAACGCGAACGGAATCCTCCGGATCGTGGGGAAGCTGCGCATCCAAGGCGACGTGTCCGTGGCCTCCGGCGGCGGCATCACCATCGATAGCAACTCCTACATCGGAGGCGCGTTGAACGTGAACTCCGGCAACCCCATGCGCTTCCGGGCGAGCCTGGGAGTCGGAGGCGGGGTGGCCACCATCAACGATTCATTGCACGTGGAAGGCAGCCTGAACATCTACGGATCGGCGGCTGCTTCGCACAGCTGGGGGAAACCCGGCTCGCCGGGTCTCAAGCCCATCTTCCGCGTGGGAGGCCAGCTGTTCGTGCGCGACCAGTACCTCAATCCGCAAGGCGCGATCATCGTCGGAGGCCCGGCGTTCTTCGAAAATTCGTTCCGGACCAAGACCGCCCTCAGCGGGCCGTGGTACTCGGATTCCTTCTACTCCAGGTTCCAGGTCAACGGCTCCACCAACGCCAACGACCTGGAAGGCGGGGTCTACGCCGATACCGCCCTGTTCCTTGGCTCCCAGGCCGTGACGGTCAACGCCAACACGATGGACGTCTCGGGCCCCATGCAGATCACCAACGCCTCCGCGAGCCTGACCTTCTCGAATTCGGGCAGGCTGAACGTGAACGGCACGACTCTCCTTGCCAACGGCGTTTCCAGCTGGGGCACGGGTACGGTTGCCCTGCAGACCAAGGGAAGCCTGTACATGAAAGCCGCCTCCAGCCAATCCAACGCCGGCGCCAAGCTCAACGC
>Ga0116170_10000209_pt1 | contig 60743 bp, 60 predicted proteins | sample AD_JPNHW1_MetaG_FD_89797 | JGI IMG/M metagenome (GOLD analysis project Ga0116170, IMG submission 89797) | Active sludge microbial communities of municipal wastewater-treating anaerobic digesters from Japan - AD_JPNHW1_MetaG | ecosystem: Engineered > Bioreactor > Anaerobic > Digestate | place... | reverse complement strand
TAACGAAGGGCATTGGGTCTTTATAGTCGACCTTCTCGGGAACAATACGTTTCGTGGCCTTGCTGATACCGGTACCGGGGCTCAATTTGTACCTGACCGTATGTCGCGCGGGATCGAACGAATCTTCGGGGCCGGTAAAGGTTCCGCCAACGATAGGCAGCCCGTTGAAAAGAGGCAGATTGAGCGGGTGGCCATTGGCTATTTGCTCCTCGCACTCCTTCACAAATAAGTCGAGCACAGCAACAATATCGGTTTGAGAAAGCGAGGTACCCCGTTTCAGCATACTTTCTACCAAATCATCGAGGGTCAGGCTATTGCTCTGTACCGGTTTTGCAAGGTAAACACCAGGAGCGTTCTTGAGCTTGCTTTCGATAAGGCTAAATTTCAAGGTTTGCATAAAAGTAGAGATGGGTTAGGTTTGTGAAAAATATTGGAAGTTTAAGATTAAGCTTAAAGTTCTTGTTCACTGATTGCTAAAAGTTACTCAAAAATAGTTAAAAGTTTATCTGTAACAAATGGTTTAAACATTGTGTTTTATAACCTTCCCCAGTTCATACGCCACATTCCCGCTTACCAGCTTCATCATGCTCTCTTCAGAATTGGTCGCTCCAATATCTTTTAGGTATGCTGCTTCCTGTAAGTATTTCAACAACATCAATCACCGAGAAAAACCACTTCTCCTGGTTCACATCCCAGTGAGTTCTAACTTTCTTTTCTTCAAATAGTTTAATGTCACTCATAACCGATTGCATTTGAGGTAATTTGCATATAACTGTTTTATAATGATTGCGAATTAAAGTTAGTCTTAATTAGGGAAAGACAACAGTTTACTGATTCAATCGTGTTCAGATTCAACACAAAAAGAAGTCGACTTTTGTATTATATACAAATCTTCGAACGTCTTCTTGTGTTTCAATACATTTTTTCAAACGTATTTCAAAAAGGTATACCTTATACGTTCTTCTAAAAAGTAAGGATGGATGCTATCATGAAAAAAAACGCGGTGGAAACAATTACTTTCCACCGCGTTCTATCGTTTTCTATCGTTTCAATCTTATTTCAGCAACTCTTCCAATTTCTTCATCAGATCCTCACCTCGCAGGTTTGCACCAATAATAATTCCACTCTTATCAACCAAAAAGTTGGCCGGAATAGAATTCACCGAATATTCTTTAGCGGCTTCGTTGCCCCACCCTTTCAGATCGGAAACATGAGGCCATGTCAGTTTATCATCGGAAATGGCTTTTAGCCAACGCTCTTTGTCCTGATCGAGTGAAACGCCAAACACGCCAAACCCTTTGCTTCCAAACTTTTGAAAAGCGGCCACCACATTGGGGTTCTCGGCCCGGCAAGGTCCACACCACGAGGCCCAGAAATCGATGAGCGTATAGTTGTTTTTGCTGTACACCGACGATATAGCTACTGGTTTTCCTTCCGGATCATTCATTACAAAATCGGGCGTTTTCTGACCAATTGCCACCTTTTTTAAAGCCTCGACCCGTTTTACCATCGCTTTGTATGCAATCGTTTTATTCAGCGAGACATCCAGTTTTGAAAGAAGTTTTTCCAGCTCTTCCGCGCTTTTCCCATACTGTAACTGTGTAAGCAGATAAACCGCAACCGAGGATGAAGGGTGATCAAACATGAACTTCTCCTGATATTTTGTAAGTTCCTGATCGAGACTATCGACCTGCTTTTCCATCGTCTTTTTCAATTCGGGATTCGATTCCCCTTTCGATTTATAATACAGCGCATAAAGGGCATCGCTTTGCTTATTGTAAGTTTCTTTGAAGCTGTTATAAAGTTCCTGCTCTTTGCCTCCTGTTACCTGTGCATTTCCAATCACGGTACTGTCGGCAACCACTGTTACCGGACAATTTTCCACGAATAGCAACAGTTTGTCCCTGTCACTTTTACTCAAATAGTATGCATCAGGGAAGTCGACTTTACCAGTCATCTCAAACTTACCGTTTTCCATCCGGGCAGAGTCAATGTTCTTCCAATCTCCATCAATCCGTTGCTGCAGGTAAATCGTTGCAGGGGCTTGATCGGCGATCGTTCCACTGATGGTATATTTTTCTTTTTTGCTGCACGAAGCCAATAGCAGCATCACTGAAAATAAAATGACAATCTTTCTCATCGCAACTATTTTTTGTATAATCGGTTATTACCTCAAACCTACAAAAAAAAATTGTCATTTTATCTCATCAACAATATTTGAACGATCGTTTTCTGATTTCCAATAGGTTTTAGCAATTCTCTGTCTTTCCTCATCATTCTGTCCAACACGGACATTCTTTGCAATTTCAAAGTTGAAGGCTTGCAATTTCAAAATACAATCTTTCTATTTCAAATAGAATGAAACACTTACTCTTAAAATATGAAATTTTGAAAACGCTTTTAGAATTCTGTTTAAAGGATTAACATGGTTCAAACAACTCTCAAAGGAAAGCAACCTGAAAAAAATCCTGGTCTACGGTGGAAATGATAAGCAGAAGAACCCAGGGTACAGTATTGCCCTGGAAAGAATTCTGCCAATAACCGAAATCCTAATATTCCGCAGGCAGCAGTTTCAGTTGTTCGTAGCTGAAGACTGGTCCATCCTTGCACACGTACACTTCGCCCACGTTGCAGCGGCCACACTTTCCAAAGCCACATTTCATGCGGTTCTCCAGTGTTGTGTAGATGTTTTCGGGTGTAAAGCCCAGCTTTTCCAATACCGGAAAGGTAAATTTTATCATGATGGGAGGACCGCAAACAATAGCAATGGTATTCTCAGCCGATGGGGCAACCTTTTCCACAACCGTGGGGACAAAGCCAATTTCGCCTTTCCAGTCAGGGGTTTCGCCACCGGGGTCGACCGTAGTAACCAATTTCACATCAGGGCGTTCTTCCCACTCTTTTAATTCATTTTTGTATACCAGGTCGGCAACCGACTTAGCTCCATAAACGATGGTAAAATCGTTGAAGTTTTCGCGCAAATCGAGGCAATTCCAAATCACGCAACGCATGGGCGGGAGTGCGATACCACCGGCAATAAACAACAGGTTTTTGCCTTTCCATTCATCAATCGGGAAGGTATTCCCGTAAGGCCCGCGAAAACCAACAATGTCGCCTTCTTCGGCAGAAGCAAGAGCCGAGGTTACTTTTCCTGCCTGACGGAAGGTGCATTCGATATATCCTTTCCGTGTGGGCGACGAAGCGATGCAGAAGGTCGACTCACCTACCCCAAAAATGGAATATTCCCCAAACTGACCGGCTTTAAACGTAAAAGCTTCAGCATCTTCTTCGTTGACAAATTTTAACCGAAAAGTTTTTACACCGGGAGCTTCCAGGGTAATTTTTTCGATCCGCATCTGGTAAGGTATGTAGATATTTGGATTGCTCATGTTACTGATCTCCTTCTTTTTGATTCAATCTTATTTTACTTCTAAAAATGAACTTCTGTTCCATTCCGTCCGAATAATCCACTGAACTTTGAATATTATTTTACCGCGGACGGATTTGCCTTTCTATTTTGTTCCCCCGGGGTTAAAACCCCGGGCTATTGATCCCGATGTGCATCGGGACGCTCCTATGGAGCTTTTTAAGACATCTAAAATGAATAATTACTCCTTTTCTGTAACTACTTTTACAATGAAGTTACTGTATCTAAAATATTGATCCCGGCAGGGCACGAACGCGAACAACGCCCGCATCCCACACATCCGGCCACCTTTGATTTATCGGGCATGTACTGGAACTTATGTAGGATTCGCTGACGCCAGCGTGCACCTTGTTCCGGCCGGGGATTGTGCCCCGATGTGTGCAGGGTAAACAAACCAAAGCCGCACGAATCCCAGCAACGCAAACGGGTACCATGACTTCCGTGCGCCTCGTCCTGAATATCGAAACAACTACAAACAGGGCATACAAACACACAGGTGCCACACCCCAGACAAGCCCTCGATTTTTCGGCCCAGAGCGGGTTTTCAAACAACTCGTGAAGCTTTGCCTGAATTTCATCCTGATTGAAACGGGTTTCCACCTGCGCAAGGTTCTGTTCTTTTCCCTCTGCCGGAGCAGCTTCAAAGAGCGAAGGGTTTTCCTCCACAACTTTTTTCCCTTTTTCCGTAATGATTTCGGCCAGAAAATCGCCGGTCGAAAGTTTGGTGAAAAGGATGTCGCTGCCGGCAGTATTCCCTGGGCCACCATTCACCGAAGTACAAAAGCAAAACTCGTCGCAGGTGTTGCAACTAAAGCTCAACACCAACAAATTCTTTCGGCGATTGCTATACAGGTTATCGGTATAATCCCGTTCAAAAGTATCGGTCAGGGGAATGAAGGCAGCTGCATCGCATGGCCGCGAGCCCCACAACACCACTTCGGGAAAAGGATTACCGGTAGCATCGTTTATCTGAATGCCATCCTTTGTCTTCTTGTAGGAAAAAACCTTTTCGTAACGTGGGAAAACAACCTCCTTGGCCGAATTGGTAGTTACCAGATAATCCTCAGCTATTTCGTTGAATTTTTCCACTTTCTGAAACAAGATCCGTTCCCCGTTGTTTTTCGGAGCGTATATGGTTTTTCCCTTTCCGGCCAGATGGTCGAACAACTTCTCCAGCGAAGTTTTTTTTATCGAATAATTCTCGGTTTGCATAACTACCTTATAAATGATTCTTTATCATCGGGATTAAAACTCGAAAGCATATTGGGTTTGGTTACTTTTGGCCCATAATCGCCAAAACTTTCGGATAAATCCTGAAGCAAACTTTTATTCAAAAGATGAATGGGAATGCCCAGCGGACAAGCATGATAGCAAGCCTCACAATCGGTACAACGCCCGGCAAGGTGCATCGCGCGCATCACATGCCATTCGAGGTTTCCCTGCTGATGCGAAGCCACCGGGATCCACTGCGGTTGGTTGTTCTCGACCGTGCAACGGGTACAGTAGCACAACGGACAGGCAGCGCGGCAGGCATAACATTTGAAGCATGGCTCAAGCAACTTCACCCAATAGGCAAACCGCTCTTCTACCGGCATATTCTTAATCTCTTCGATCTTTTTCAGGTATTTCTCCTCGATTACAATTTTGTGATCGGACAAAAAAGATTCAATGGCCTCAAACGAATTGAATTCAACCAGATTTCCGTCGGGATCGACACCCAAAACAACCAGATCAGATTCTGTAATCTGATGTTCGGCTGCCAGCTGAACAATGCTCCTCAACACCGGAATGGGCGCTAGAATAGCAGGTTTTCCAAGCTTTTTGATCTCCTGCTTGGTAAGGTAAACAGCCAGATTCTGAATACAGCGGCTGTCGAACATCAACTGTTCACAACCGGCAGGAGTGGTTACAAAGATGGCTTGCGGTCGTTTTGCCGATCCCAATCCATAGCCGATTACCACCTGAACTTCGTTCGCTTCGAGCAGGGATGCCGCTTTTTTTATCAGTTCGTTCATACGTTAGCCTCCTTTTCCAAATAACCAGCCACTTTTGCATAATCGGTATAGGGTCCCATTTCTCGAATGTTGTTCACGGTAGTGTTCACAATTTCTGCCCACTTAGCCCCTTCGGCAGCCGAAACCCACGAAAACTGGATTCTGCGTACGTCAATTCCCAGAAAATCGAGCAAGCCACGGAAGGTTATCCAGCGCCTGCGGGCATGAAAGTTTCCTGAAGTGTAATGGCAATCGTTGGGATGACACCCCGAAACAATTATTCCATCGGCACCTTCGGCAAAAGCCTTCAGCAGCAGCATGAAATCGATCCGCCCGGTACACGGGAAGCGGATAATCTTTACATTCTGCGCATATTTTATTCGGCTGGTACCGGTTAGGTCAGCGCCTGCATAAGTACACCAGTTGCAGACAAAAGCCACTATTTTTGGTTCAAATTCTGTCATAAGTTGCTTATTTGTTCACCACATAGACACATAGGGCACATAGGTTGAAATATTTTTTCTATTGACCTTATATCCATGCGATTTCATATATCATTTATTACTCGTCAGGCAAAGCCCGAAAATATTCAGTTACAAATGTTTTTTGACCTTCCTTTTTTGTTGTCATTACTTCGTTGTCTGAAGAATATCTTCTATTCCTTTTCCAAATTTCTATGTGATCTATGTGCCTATGTGGTTCTTAATTAATTCTATTCTCCATTCAGCAAGGCCATCACTTCGGCGTACATCTGCTCGTTGGAATAGCCCTGTATGTCGATCGACTTCGAACGACAGAAAGCCACACAGGTTCCACAGCCCTGGCACAATCCCGGGTTGACCTTGGCCACCCGTTTGATTACATTCCCTTTGCGGTCAGTAATCAGTTCTTCGCCAATGGCCTGGTACGGGCAAGCCGTTGCACACATAAAGCAGCCCACACAGGTGGAATAAAGCGGCGGAGCCGAACGGTTCACCACGGCTACTACCGGCTCGCGGCTCAGCTCATCCTGCGAGAATAAGATTGCCACTTTGGCCGCAGCGCCTGAAGCCTGAGAAACAGTCTCGGGAATATCTTTCGGTGCCTGACAAGCCCCTGCAAGGAATATTCCTGCCGTATTGGTTTCAACCGGCTTCAATTTTGGATGGGCTTCGGAGAAGAAATTGTACGCATCGTACGAAATATGCATCCGTTGCGCCAGCTCTTCCGATCCCGGATTAGCCACTGCTGCCGATGCCAGCACAACCATGTCGGCTTCAATTTCAACCGGTTTGGCATTCAGCAGGGTATCAACCCCTTTGACAATCAGCTTGCCATTCTCTTCGTATATTTTTGAAACACGCCCACGAACATAGTTCACTTCATCTTCCACAATGGCGCGTCTTGTAAACTCTTCATAATTCTTGCCCCCGGCACGGATGTCCATGTAGAAAATGTACGATTTTCCACCGTGGACTTTATGCTGATAGAGCATGGCATGTTTGGCCGTGTACATACAGCAAATTTTCGAGCAGTAAGGGATTCCCTTGGCTGGATCGCGCGACCCTGCACAGGCAATAAAGACAATCTTTTCAGGAACTTTTCCATCAGAAGGTCTGCGGATTTCCCCCAATGTAGGCCCCGACGCCGAAGCCAGCCTTTCGAACTGCAAACCGGTGATTACATCCTTGTACTTGCCATAACCATATTCGGGGAAACCAGAAGGCTGCATCACGTCGAAACCCGTAGCTGCCACTACTGCGCCTACTTCCAGCTCTACCAGTTCATCTTCCTGATCGAAACGAATGGCGCCCGTAGGACAAACCTTTTCACAAACCTTACATTTCCCCTTCAGATAATACTGGCAATTTTCCTTGTCGATTACCGGTTTATTGGGTACTGCCTGTGGAAATGGCACATAGATGGCTGTACGTAAACCTAATCCGGCGTTGAACTCGCTGGGTATTTTTTTTGTTGGGCACTTGGTGGTACAAAGCCCGCAACCCGTACACAACTTTTCATCAATGCTTTTAGCCTTTTTCCGTATGGTTGCCTTAAAGTTCCCGATGAAGCCATCCAGCTTTTCAAGCTCGGCATAGGTCATCAGGGTGATGTTGGGATGTTGCGCCACTTCCACCATTCGCGGGGTAAGGATACACTGCGAACAGTCGAGGGTTGGGAACGTCTCCGAAAGCTGCGACATGTGGCCACCAATGGAAGGTTCCTTTTCAACCAAAACCACCTGGTGCCCGGCATTGGCAATATCGAGACTAGCCTGAATACCGGCAATTCCACCGCCAATAACCAATGCGGTCTTGGTAATAGGTACTTTGATCGGGAACAACGGCTCGTTTCGTTTTACCTTTTCGACCAGCGTACGGACAATATCGATTGCCTTTTGCGTCGTCGCTTCACTCTTTTCGTGTACCCACGAACAATGTTCGCGGAGGTTGGCCATTTCGCACATATACGGGTTTAACCCAGCTTCGGCACAGGCTTTCCGGAAGGTTGGCTCATGCATTCGCGGCGAACAGGCACCCACAACCACACCGGTAAGGCCCTTTTCTTTAATCGCTTGTTTGATCAATGACTGTCCCGGATCGGAACACATGTATTTATAATCGGTGCTAAACGCTACACCATCAAGCTTTCCGGCCTCTTCTGCTACTTTAACGACATCAACCGTTGCACTGATATTTTCGCCACAATGACAAATAAAAACACCTATTTTCGACATAATCCTTCGTTTAACGGTTAACAGAGAGGTTTACAGGAACAAAATGACGCTGAAGTCCTGCCTCTTTTGACGACATTCCCATTGCCAGTGCAATCGCCTGGGTAACATAAATTACCGGCACTTCAACCTTTGTTTTCAGGTAAGAGTTAATGGCCGGTCGGCGCATATCGAGGTTCGAATGGCACATGGGACAGGCAACCACAATGGCTTTAGCTCCACGGCTCACTGCATTGCGAACAATCTTGCCAGACAATTCACCCACGATTTCGGTTTTTGACATGCTAAAACCAGCGCCGCAACATTCGGTTTTGAACGACCAGTCGATGGGTTTGGCGCCCAGTTTCTGCATAATCACATCCATGGTCATCGGGTCTTCCCAGCGTTCAGCCTTCATCACCTGATTAGGGCGAACCAGCAGGCATCCGTAATAACAAGCCACCTCTTCCTCCAACGGTTTTTTGATCAGTTCATCGAGGCGGGGAACAAAATATTTTTCAAGATACTGCAACACATTCAGAATTTTGAGGTTGTTTTTCAACGGCATCTGAAGTTTATCAGCGATCTGTGATTTCAATTTTTCGTCTTCTTTCAGTTCGTGCTGGGTCATCACCAGGCGGTTGAAACAGGCAGCACACGGAACAACCAATTCTTCCATCCCGTCGAGTTCGGCCAGCGCCAGGTTGCGTGCAGGCAGCGATACCGAAAGTTCCTTATTCAGGTTATGGGCAGCCGTAGCGCCACAACAGTTCCAGTCGGGAATTTCGACAAGCTCTATACCTGCTTTTTTCGAAATGGCAAGAATCGATTCGTTGTACTCGCGTGAAGAACCTGTCAGCGAACAACCCGGATAAAATCCTATTTTCATGGTTTCCTTTGATTAAGCTGATTTTTAAATAAGCGGGAAAAACCTTTTTTGTCCTTGATCTGTTCAGGTATCAGATGAAGTTTTCCTCGGCTGATCATCCCCGGAGCGACCGTCATATCCTGGAAAAGTGTACCCGAACCCAGAGAGCGCATCTTATAATCAATGGTCAGGAATAACTCACTTAACCGGCCATTCCGTTTGACGGTGTTGAGAAATGATTTGTGGAAGGCAACAATTTTACGTGCTTCCGGATTCACTTTTCCTTCGGCCAGTGATCGCTGACGCAGGTAGTCCATCACTTTGGGAATGTCGATCTCCATGGGGCAGCGCGAATAACAGGTCTCACAAGTTAGGCACAACCAAATGGTGTAGGACCGGAGTATCTGATCCATCTCTTCATTGTTCCCCGACTGGATCATCCGCATAATCACACTAGGACGAAGATCCATTTTCTCAGCCACCGGACAACCTGCCGTGCATTTGCCGCACTGGTAACACTCCCTGATGCTTACACCGGTTTGCTGCTTTACGTTGTATATTAAATCTTCCGTATTCATTCGTATCAATACATTTTTTAAAAGTGATCATCAAGTATTCATGGCCTTTCTCATCTTCAACCTTTAAATAACCACAATCACGCTTTCTGGCATTAAAAATAATGATTCTGCTTCAAGTTTTAAAAACATCCAGATTGTGTTTTCATTTTTAGCAGGATCAAAAACTTTCAGAACTAAAGATAAATTTGTTTGAATCTTTGAAATAGTCCACGGTTCTTCCTCTTTCGAACCGGGGAACAACATTCAAATCACCTCCACAAAAAAACACAGAACTACAAACACATAATCTCAAAACCCTTTATTTTAGAGATGGTCAAAAATAGAGAAATAAATCAGTTGAGAACAAATTCAAAAAGTTTTTTTAGTAACACAAATTGACTTTTTCGTATGGTCAGATTGTTTTTTCGTTGGTGGAAATAAAAATACTCATCATTAATGAACAAAATATCCGAAAGAATGAAGAGATCGTCCAGATCAGAATAGATTTGGCACAATCTATCCAAAAAACTTGCTCAGGGAATCCCTTTCGTTTGTAAATTTGTTTGGACTAAACAGCAAAAATGTATGATGCGGTTAAGGACACCGGTTTTGTTGGTACTCCTGCTGCTGGAAGGCTTCGGCGCAGCTTTGGCTCAGGAGGCACAACGGCCTAAAGTAGCGGTGGTACTCAGCGGCGGAGGCGCCAAGGGTTTTACCCACATCGGGGTGCTGAAAGTGCTGGAAGAAGAGGGAATCCCGATCGACCTGATTGTGGGCACCAGCATGGGCGGCATTGTGGGCGGGCTTTACTCCATTGGATACTCGGCCGACGAAATCGCCCAACTTTCGATGGAGGCAAACTGGCCACAACTTCTCTCCGACTATGTGCCCCGTACACAACTTGATGAATATTCGAAAATCGATCAGCAACGATATGTGCTGAAGCTGCCCTTTTCCTTCGACAAAAAACCAGCATTGCCCGGCGGGATGGTCAACGGACAAAACATCCTCAACCTCTTTTGTGGCCTCACGGCCAATGTTCCCTATCAGGCTGATTTTACGAAATTCCCCATCGCTTTTGCCTGTGTGGCCACCGATATGTCGCGGGGAAAAGAATTTGTAATGGACGCTGGGTTTATGCCCACCGCCATTTTTTCGAGCATGGCCATCCCGGGCGCTTTTGTCCCGGGCGAACATAACGGCAGCCTGCTGGTCGACGGGGGAATGGCCGACAACTTCCCAACCGATGTGGCCAAAAAGATGGGAGCCGACATCATCATTGGTGTCGATATCCGTCCCGACCTTTTCAAACCGGAAGAGATAGGCCCGGTGAACAAGTTGTTCGGACAACTGGTAGCCTTCTATTCGCTGGCCAAAGACTCATTGAACAACAGCTATTGCAATGTGATTGTAAAACCCGACATGGAAGGTTACAATTCAACCAGCTTCAGCAGCGATGCCGTAGACACGCTGATCCGTCGTGGCAAGGAGGCAACGTACCTGGTAATCGACAAGATCAGGGCACTGAAGTCGGAGTACCACCTGGAACCCCGAATCCTTTCTGACTCGCTAATCCGGACCAACGAGTGGAAAATTACCAATGTGACGATGACCGGTAAATACTCCATGTCGAAAAGCCTGCTGATTGATGCGTTGAGCCTTAAACTGCCCGGAACCTACAATTACAACGACATTAAAAAATCGATCGATAACCTTTACGGGATGGGGGTGTTCAAACGGGTCTATTTCAACCTGGAGGATAACGGTGCCGGAAAAACACTGAATATCCATTTAGAAGAGCAGAAGGTTTGGAATGTGAACGTGGGCATGAGGCTGAATACCCAAAGTTTCGTTTCGGTGGTTTTGAACTCTACCCGCAGGGATTATACCAAAACATTCGGGTTGTTGTCGTTCACGGCCGATGTCTCCTCAAATCCCCGGTTTAGCCTGCTGGCCGAAATTGACAAAAAAAAACTGCCCAAGATGGCGCTGATGGCCGAAGGTTCTTACAGCACCCCGTACATCCACCTCGACAAAGACTATGTTTATCCAACCAAACTTTACACGGGTTCACTAAAATTATACACCTATCAGAAGATCCAAAAATACTCGACCGTTGGAGGTGGCATTAAACTGGAACACTATACCGGGAAGCTTTATACTGCCATCAACGACAGCAACCTCTACATTCCGGACCATACCAGAACGCTCACCCACCTCTATGGATATTACAGCTTCGACAACCTGGATGATTACTATTTTCCCAGAAAAGGATCACAATTTTATTCCGAAGTTTCATTGGCCGAAAACATCAATTTCGACGCCATCACACCGATTGTACTTGTAAAGTCGAGGAATATTCTACCGGTTACCAGTACTGTTTCTTTGCTTTTACATGGTTACTGGCGATCGGTTTTCAGGGAACAGCCCTCCATTTTTTTGGGGAACTTTGTGGCTGCACAAAATTATGAGATCCTTTACAACCAGCAGCTTCCTTTTTATGGATTACCATCGACCTGGACGACCGAAAGGACAACCCTGATTGGCGCTGCCGGAATACGGCTGAACTACCGGAAACATTATATCACGTTTTCGTCCAACGTTCTTTTGCACAACAACCAGATTTTCCACTTGATCGATTACAAATCGATTGTTGGTTTTGGGCTGACGTATGCCTACAAATCGCCCATTGGCCCAATCGAGGTTACCCTGGCCAATTCGGACAAATTCCACGACATGGTGATAACAGCCAACATTGGGTTGTGGTATTGACGGGCATAAAAAAAGGGTACCCCTTTTGAAGCACCCTCCCATAATATCAATAATCGAATTATATCACACCTTGTGCAATCATTGCATCGGCAACTTTGATGAAACCACCAACGTTAGCGCCAACCATGTAGTTAATAAATCCATCAGGTTGTGTACCATATTTCACGCATGTCTGGTGAATGTTGATCATGATCTGGTGCAATTTAGCATCTACTTCTTCGCGGCTCCATGGCAAACGCATCGAGTTCTGGGTCATTTCCAAACCTGAAGTGGCAACACCACCGGCATTGGCTGCTTTACCCGGACCGTAAAGGATTTTAGCTTTGATGTAAACTTCGATAGCTTCTGGTGTTGAAGGCATGTTTGCACCTTCTGATACAAGGGTACAACCATTCTTGATCAACATTTTAGCATCATCTTCGTTTACTTCGTTCTGAGTTGCAGATGGGAATGCGCAATCACATTTTTCGCCCCATGGAGTTTTTCCTTCAACGAATTTGCAGTTAAACTGTTTTGCATATTCAGAGATACGTCCACGACGGATATTTTTCAATTCCATTACCCAAGCCAATTTTTCAGCATCGATACCAGCCGGATCGTAGATATAGCCTGATGAATCGGAAAGAGTTACCGGTTTTGCACCCATCTGGAGCAATTTTTCAACGGTATATTGTGCCACATTACCTGAACCTGAAACAAGACAAACTTTACCTTTCAGGTTATCTTTACGTGTTTTCAACATTTCGTCAGCAAAATAAACCGAGCCGTAACCAGTAGCTTCAGGACGGATTAAGCTTCCACCCCATTCAAGGCCTTTACCTGTCAGCACGCCTACAAATTCATTTCTGATTTTCTTATATTGTCCGAACATGAAACCAATTTCGCGACCGCCAGTACCTATGTCACCAGCAGGAACATCGGTGTCAGCACCAATGTGTTTGCACAATTCGGTCATGAAAGCCTGGCAGAAACGCATGATTTCGTTATCTGATTTTCCTTTAGGATCGAAATCGGAACCACCTTTAGCACCACCCATAGGCAATGTGGTCAAGCTGTTTTTCAATACCTGTTCGAAAGCAAGGAATTTAAGGATTCCAAGGTTAACGGTTGGGTGCAGACGGATACCACCTTTGTAAGGGCCAATCGCGCTGCTCATCTGGATACGGTAACCACGGTTGATCTGGATTTCGCCATTGTCATCGACCCATGCTACGCGGAACATAATAACGCGTTCTGGCTCAGCCATGCGTTCCAAAATTTTTGCTTCTTTGTATTTTGGATTAGCTTCGATGAAAGGCATAAGCGATTCAACAACTTCCTTTACTGCCTGATGGAATTCAGATTCTCCAGGGTTCTTGGCAATTACCTTTGCCATGAATTCATTTACTTTAACATCTAAAATGTCGGCCATAATACTTTTATTTAAATACTGTTACAATTTTTTAGGTTTTGTTCTGCGCTGTAATTGCCCGCAGAATTTTGAATTTTGACGGAATAAAAGTACTACTCTTAAAAAAAGTAGCTCAATTAGCCTTTTCAATTACGTGTTTTACGTAGCCAGACTGAAATACGGAAAGAGGAAGAACTGAAAAATAGAAAGATTGAAATACGGAAGGGCTGAAAAACTGAAGGACTGAAAGGCGTTGAAATGTTCAGCTTTTGGCATAAGCAACAACCTCAACCGAATGGCTTATGGTTGCATCGTTGGAATTTGTGCTTTAAAACCAGAAATTTAGCTTTCTGTCTCCCTACTCCGGTTTTCTGTCTTCCAACTCCTGTCTTCTGTCTAAATCTCTATAATGTTGTTCTTGATTCCAAACTTCACCATATCGACGGTACTTTTCAGGTTGAGCCTTTGCATGATGTGGTTTTTATGCGATTCGACAGTCCGCACACTGATGTAGAGTTTATCGGCAATCTCCTGGTTCGAATGGCCATTGCCCCACATCTTCAATATTTCGATTTGCCGTTCGCTAAGGCTTGCCAGTTCATCATTCTGATCGGCAACTGCCGACTTCAGGTTTTTGATGTAACGATTTAACACCAAATGGGTAAGGGAATTGCCAAAGAAGTCGTGCCCGTTGCGCAGCGTGTAGATGGCTTCAACCAGATCTTTAAACTCCGAATCTTTCCCCAGAAACCCTTTGGCCCCGGCTTTAATGGTTTTCAGTATGATCTCCTCGTTGTTGATGGTAGAAAGAACCAGCACCTTCACCCTTGGATACGAAATATTCAGCTGAACAATCAGATTCAGTTTCTTCACCGAAATATCGTGCATGGTAATCAACAGCACATGAATCGGAAAAAGTTTCAGTTTTTCGAGGCAGCTGTTTTTATCATCGCAGGCAAAAAGAACCGACACATCCGAAATCTCTTTTACCAACCGGTAAGTTCCTTCCAACCCGAGCTTGTGCTCGTCTAATATTCCCAGGTTAATCATTCTCTTTGTTCATTACAATGACCGACGTGCGATTAATTCCATCCATCATAACGGTAAAAGGTTTTTCAAACCTGACATGTCTAAAATAGGTGGTCTGGTTTATCAATTTCTGTTTTTCAAGAACATCCCACTTCACAAAATCGGTTTTCGAAGAATGCTGAACCGAGAAATAGCCAATGTTCATGGAGGTAACATTATGGAAGAAATGGGATCCGAGCGATGAATCGAGCGGATAATTATCGAGGCTCACTTCCACAATCACCTTTGCATTGGATATCTGCGACCAAACCACCGGAATACCCAGGAACTGATCGCGGGTTCCCCAACGTCCCGGGCCAACCAGCACATAATGCTTATCTTCATTGATCATGAGGCTGTTCAAATATTCAATCTCTTTAACCATTTCAATGGTTTTCAGTTTACTGAAAGCTTCCTGATCGACAAAAATCACATCCTGCATTCCTTTCACCTCACCATTCCCCAGGCTCGATTTGGTAAAAAGCAACATCGAATCCCGATCCATCATTGTCAGATCGATGTGACTCTGGAACTGGCTTCCCACCAACGGTTTAATTTGCAGCAGGTAGAAATTGGGCAACCCATATCGTTCGGGTTCCAAATCGACAGCCCATTCAATTTCCACGGGAGAGCCAAAAGCATCCTGCACCGTAGTTAGCAACGTACTGATGGTTTCAGCAAGTGGTATATAGTTGTATTGCAAAATATTGGCAAAATTCACCACCCGCGGGCCATAGCTGTTCAAACCCGGTTCTACCCGATCGTTATTGGCATTGTAAACCGAAGCACAATGGGTTAGCGCCCCATCTTTTTCGGCAACACCGATATCGAGCAACTTAAGCGAAGCCAGCTCTCCATCCTTCAGAAAATCAATTTTATTTTCCTGACAATCGAGGGCATAAAACTGAACCTGGGTACTATTTAGCAGATCCTTGGTGGTATACATCGATAATTTGGGATAGGCTGGCGAGAAACGGAACGATTTCCACCCATCAACCACATAGGAACCCAACCCAACCGCGGCAACCGCAAAACCCTCCTCGGGCTTCATGTGACCCACCGGATAATAGTTATACGACTGGGCTACCCCGCTGATGTTTGGATAATAGAAATCGCCATGCCGGCTCCCGACAAGCTCCTGAAGGACAACGGCCATCATCTCATCTTCGATTTTATGGTTAATGGCCTTGAAATAAACCCTTGCCTTGTCGGAATAGAGAGAGGCATAAACCAGTTTAATGGCCGTAGCAATCCGTTCGATAACAATCCGTTTGTTTTGGTTGCTATTGGGTATGATGTAGGTATCGAAAACACCGGCAAAAGGCTGGGTAAGCGAATCTTCCGAAGTACTTGACGAACGGACCGCAAAAGGCTTATCAATTTGAGCCACAAAATCCTTCAGCTTCATTTCCAACGAATTTGAAAGAGGCGCCTGCACAAATAGTTCCCTCAACTCTTCATAAGAGATGGTTGGATCGACAATTTTACGTAACAGCTTATTCTTCGAAATAAATTCCACAAACTCATCGGTACCAATAATCACGGTAATTGGTGAAGTGATGTTGATTTTCCCCGACAAACCGGAAAAATCGAGGTTGTTGATCAGGGTGCTGACAAAAGCCAGGCCTCTTCCCTTCCCTCCCAACGAACCACTGGCAAAAGAAACGATATTCTTTTCATCCAAAATGGAGGTCTCATCAAACATCAGGATTTTGCCTTTCTTCTTTTCTTCCTTGTATTGCCTGATCACACTCAGGAAAGTCTTCCTTGCTTCCTTCAGATCGGTATTTTCGTCGATATGGATTGGATTGATGGTTTTAGCCAACTGAATCTCGCCACGGGCCATTAACCACAACGAGAACTGGTTCTCGTGAGCATGAAGATAGAACGACTCATCGGGTATCTCTTTCAACAGGGTTTCAAAATCACGGAGCGACTTGGCCACACCAATTTTGTTTCCCTCTTTATCGCGAAACGTAAAATTACCAAAGCCCATGTAACTAACCAGATACTTCTTAATATCGGTCAGCAAGGTTTCCGAATTCTTGTTTATAAATTTCACATTGAGCTTCCGGGCAAGTTTTTCGTTCGAATCTTCGGACGATTGCAGGATCACCGGCAGGGTTGAAATGTGCGACTGAACATATTTTATAAATTTTACCCCCGCATTGTGGTCGATCTTTCCGCCCCGTTCAAATTCAACATCCGATATGACACAAAGCAAATTATCTTTATACTTGTTGAAGATGATCATGGCCTCGTCCCAGTTCTTTGCCAGCAAGACTTTGGGCCTTGACCTCATTTTGCAAATCTTGTTGAGCTCGTTCTTCTCCACTTCGGGAAGGATTTGCTGAACCTGGCCGAAAACAATGTCGTATAGAATCTGGAGGTAGCGCGAATAATAAAGCGGTGAATCTTCAATCAGAAGAATTACCCGGACCAACCCAATTTTGGTATCGTTTTCCACATTGACTTTGTCCTCAATCGACTTCACAATGGCAAAAAAGATGGATGAATCGCCATTCCACACAAAAATTTTATCCACCGATGTGATGGTTGGCACCAACTCCTCATAATATTTCAAATCGCTTTTCTTGTTCAGCAACAGGTAAACCGGTAACGACTCGTTTTTCTCTCTAATTTTTTCACTCAATTCAATGGGCGCATCACGATCGAGACCAGCCATCACAATCACCAGGTCGAAATGGGTGGTTTCAATAACTTCAAGCGCTTCAGTTGCCGACGAAACCCCGGTGATTCGGGGAAGGGAGAAGAGGCTGTACTGATAGATCTCACCCATAAACTTTTCAAAAAAGGTATCTTCGCTTTCGAGGACAAACGCATCGTAAAGGGTTGCCACAAAAAGAATGTGTTTGATTTTGTACTTCATCATTTCGAGGTACACATACTTGTCGATGGATTGCTGGTTGAAATAAAGCTGGAGTGGCTTTTTATTTTTGATCAGCGAATTCCGGAATTCATCGGCCCGGTGGCTCTGGTTCGAAATGAACACATTCTTATGGAATATTTCACGCCCTTTGTAGTTGTTGAGATAACCACTGATGAGCTTTCCAATGTTGACCAGCAGGTTTCGTTCTTCAGCCAGAAAAGGTCCCTCAAATTCGTTGGAAAAACTTTTCAGGTAGAAGATATCGATCACTCCTTTTTTGTTATCGATGGTCACAAAATTCTCACTTTGTTTCCAAACAGTCTCCCTGAAATTGCGGCTTACATACGATTTGCCTTCAAAAACAATTCGTGCTACGGTAAACTTGGGATACTGCCACGAAGGAGGAAGTGTATTGCAAATTGCCTGCAGGGTTTCATCAATCGATTTTCCTTCTTCGATGATTTGAGACGTGTGGTTAATGGCCTTCAGCTCTTTTAGCCGTTCGGTATTTTCGTGCTGAAGTTTATTGAAGATATCGCGGGTGGCCATACCCGAAATCAGGTTTGCCAGGTTTACCAGCAAATTTCGCTCTTCTTTCAGGAACGGGCCTTCATCTTCCTGGGGGAATTCCCTGAGATAATAGATTTCGATGGTGCCTTTTTCCTTTTTTGAAGTTTCGAACTCCTGCACCATTTTCCACGGGGTCTCCTGAAAATTGGGGCTCTTGAAAACCCAGTTTTTATAGCGGATACGGGCAACCGTATATTCAACATATTGCCATGCTTCGGGCAGGATGGCGCAGATCTTTTCCAGCGACTTCTCAAGAGGAAGTCCTTTCTTCAAGATTTCGGAAGTGGTGTTAATCCCTTTAAGTTCCTTTAAACGCTCGGTATTTCGGATCAATAACTGTTTCAACGATTTTCGGGAAACCGTACCGGAAATGAGAGCCGCCAGGTTTCTGACCAAATTCCGCTCTTCGGCCAAAAACGGACCTTCATCGGCCTGCGGAAATTCTTTCAGGTAATAAATCTCGAGGCTTCCTCTTTGATTGTCGGGGGTGTCAAACCCTTCGCGCAGCACCCACGGGGTCTCCACGAAATTTTTGCTAACAAACGAACGCCCTTCATAATTGATGCGGGTTACCGTAAACAGCGGGAACTGCATGGCTTCGGGCAAACAGTTGCACACATCCTGAAGCAGTTCGTCGAGAGTACTCTCCTTTTTCAGGATTTCGGTTGTGCGGTTGATGCTTTTCAACTCCTTCTCCCGTTCGATGTTATTCGCCACCAGTTTCTCAAACTGGAAAACCGAAACTGCAGCAGTGAAAGGCGGAAGGATCAGCTTCAGGGCATCATCAATTTCCAGAATCTCATTCTCAGAGCGTTGAACAGACTGGCGCAGCCGAATGTGAACGATCACCTCGCCTTTTCTCCGATCGGGTGTTTCAAAAGGGTGACGAAGCTGGGTCTCAGATTCCATGAATTTTTTTGAGCGATATTCCAACCGGTCAAATACCACCATTGCCGAAACCTGCAATCTCTCAGAGAAAAGCGCCGAAAATTGATTGCAAAACTGAAGCATCAGCTTCTCAATCGATTTGTTTTTATGAAATTCAGATACAATGAGCGCTATCTTTTCTAACCTTTTAGCATCCTCCGCAGACACCGGTTTTATATTGGTTTCCTTCCCGGAAAAAACTCCATCCATCACGTAATTTTTTAACCTAAAATGAAAAAAATGAGATTTTTTTGAAAATAAATGAATCAACAACGACCCTTCAAAAAAATACTGATCGAAATTAGTATAAAAACCAAAAAATTGAAGATCCTGCTTAAAAATATATCCATGCAAAGCACACCCTACTTCCATAAACGTTTGTGCACCAAAAATAAATCGCACCTTTTGAGGCTTTTTGATGAACTTTTTTAAACGGAAACCATTATTCCAAAATAACCTCTATTTTCGGGTTTAATTTTCACACCATAGCGTAAACAAATGGACAAAATGGATTCAAAAAACAATCAAAAACAGTGGGCAGTATTGCTAACCACCATGTTTGCTTCGTTTATGAACCCATTTATGCTTTCGGGGGTAAACATTAGCTTGCCCAATATTCAGCACGATTTTGAATGTAGCGCCACCCTGCTGAGCTGGACCATCAACTCCTTTTTACTGGCCAATGCCATCGTATTGCTCCCGCTAAGTAAAATATCCGATGTAAGGGGCCGGGCCAAATTTTTCAAAATAGGACTTTATCTGTTTACTCTTTTTTCCATAGGAACAGCATTAAGCCCAACTATCACCATGTTTATCATCATGCGCATTTTTCAGGGCGCAGGAGCAGCCATGATGCAGGTTACGGCGATGGCCATTGTAACATCGGCATACCCTCCCGAAAAAAGAGGGGTCGCCCTTGGACTGAATATTGGTGCAGTATATACCGGCCTTTCGCTGGGACCTTTTATTGGCGGACTGCTTACTCAATATGGCGGATGGCAGTGGGTTTTTCTGGCTTCAGTACCGCTGGCAATTATCGCCATCCTATTGGCTCATCTCAATTTATCGGACAAAAAAGAGGAACTTATCGATTCGTCGTTCGACTGGAAAGGAAGCATTATTTACGCCGTTGCCATTCTCTGCCTGGTATACGGTGGAGGAAAAATTTTGACATTGCATGGGACCTCATTGTTTATCGCCGGTTCCATCTTGTTTTATCTCTTTTTCCGGTTTGAGAAGAAGAATGCTTCCCCAATATTCAACGTAAAGCTGTTCATTTCCAACAAACTGTTTTCTTTCTCCAACTTAGCGGCTTTGATCCACTACATGGCAACATCGGGCACTGGGTTCCTGCTAAGCCTTTACCTGCAGTTTTCCAAAGGTTTGTCACCCCGCGACGCCGGATTAATCCTGGTAGCGCAACCCATCATCATGGCCATTTCAACCCCGCTGACAGGCAGGTTATCGGACAAAACCCGACCGGGTATCCTGGCTTCCATCGGGATGTTTATCACCCTGGCCGGACTTTTCAGTTTCACCTTATTAACCAAAGAGACACCGGTGGAGATGATTATTGGGATTCTGGTGATGCTGGGTTTGGGCTTTGGCTTCTTTTCATCGCCCAACACCAATGCGATTATGGGCTCGGTCGAAAAAAAGGATTACGGCATTGCCTCGGGAACCAGCGCCACCATGCGCGTTTTCGGGCAGACGCTGAGCATGATGATCGCCACCATTTTCATTTCACTGATGCTGGGCAAACAACAGGTCTCTGCCGACACCATCGATTTTTATATGAAAAGCATGAAGATTTGCTTTACCCTTTTTGCACTGCTCTGCATACCCGGAATTTGGTTTTCGCTGCAACGGAACAAGTAATTACTATTTTTGCCTTTTAAAACAAACGATTTACCGAAACCGGGTAGAGACCCCGAAAAAAAAATTAAAGTTTCGCACCGATTTTTTTCTCTAAATGCAACCCTTTATTTTTCGTGTTGTCTCTACAATTGGAATTAAAACTTTGGGAACACAATTAGACATACACCAGAAGCTGATCGAAGCCAGTAAAAAGGGCGACAATCGGGCACGCCGGCAGTTGTACGAGCTATATGCACGGGCAATGTTCAACATTTGCTTACGCATGGTCAACAACCGTGAGGATGCCGAGGACATCCTTCAGGAGGCTTTCGTACAGGCTTTTACAAAACTCGATTCGTTCCGCTACGAATCGACATTTGGTGCATGGCTGAAGCGGATTGTGATCAACACCTGTATCAATGCTATCAACAAGAAAAAAGTTGATCTGTTGTTGACCGAAGATATGCATCAATACAAAAATGTGATGGATGACGATGAGGATGCAGATATGCCACTTACAACCAAAGATGTACAAAAAGCAATGGAGCAACTTCCCGAAGGCGGGCGAATTGTTTTCTCGCTCTATTTGCTCGAAGGGTACGATCATGTTGAAATAGCGGAGATATTGGGCATTACCGAATCGACATCAAAATCGCAGTTTATGCGCGCAAAAAGGAGAGTTTACGAAATATTAAAGGAGAAATATTATGAGAAAGCTTGAAGATTTCATGCGGGATAACCGGGATGATTTTGATCTCGAACTACCGTCCCCCGAATTATGGGACCGGATTGAGTCAAAATTGGAGAAGAAGGAAAAAGGGAAACACAAGTTTTTGAAAATTGCATCGTCCGTGGCTGCTGTGCTGGTTCTGGCACTCATTACAACTGTTCTGCTAAAACCTGGCACCGACAATTACCGGAAATATGCCAATATCTCTGATCCGGAGATTAAGAACCTGCTTGAGACAGAAGCATTCTATGCCAAAGAAGTTGCTTCAAAAGTTGATGAAATTCAACGGTGCTACAAAATATATCCGGATCTGAAAATGGATATTGAAAACGACCTGAATGAACTCGATCAGATGTACCGCGAACTGGAAAAAGACCTCGACGACAACCTGTACAACAAGGAGGTTATCGAAGCCATGATCCAAAACAACCGGTTCCGTCTGGAAATGGTCGACCGGGTTTTAAACCAAATAAACTGCTAAAAATCCGAACTATGAAGAGAATAGTTATCCATTCCGTTCAACATCTGTTGCCGATCGTTTTGGTTTTATTTTTGACAACCAGCGCATTCGGACAATTAACCGAATCGAGGCAGTTAACCAAAGGGTTTCGGATAAACAAAACAACCACTGTTGATGTTGGCAACAAATATGGTGATATCAGTTTTGAAACCTGGGAAAAAGATTCGGTCCGGGTTGAAATCTTTGTCCGGGTTTCGGAGAAAAGCCGTGAAAAGCTCCGCAAAAAAATGGACGAAATCAGCTTCGAACTGACCCAATCGGGGCACTACGTTGTGATTAACACACTGATCGGCAATTCGAAAAATGTACTCTTCAGCGAACTGAATAAATTCAAGGAAAATATTGGTATCAGCGAATCACAGGTCGAAATCAACATGAAAGTGATGCTCCCGTCAGACCTCAGCTTAAGGATTTCGAACAAATTTGGAAATGTGTACATCGAAGATTACAAAGGCGACCTGACCATCGACATGGCAAACGGGAAACTGAAAGCCAATGACCTTTCGGGCTACGTAAACCTGAAAACCAGCTTTGGCGACGCCATTATCAACTCGTTAAACAATGCAAACCTCGAGGTTTACTATGGGAAACTGAACCTGTCGAGCGCCCAGCGGATGAAAATCATCAGCAAAACGTCCGATGTTACCATCACCGAAGTTGGCCAGCTGACAGTCAACTCAAGCAGGGACACCTACCGGATCCGAATGATTGACGACCTGCAAACAGAATCGAGTTGGACCGATTTCTCGATCACCGAATTCAAGCACAAATCGGATGTACGGATGAACTATGGTGATATTTCCATTGAAAATGTGCGAAATAGCTTCGAAAGCATTTATATCGACGCCCATTCATCGAAAATCGACCTCTGTTTTGACAAAAAAGCCGATGTTAATTTTGACATCACCACCGATAAAGAGCTGAACCTGCCCATGAATTCAAAAATTGACAAAAAAGAACAAGTAAACCCGGGAGAAAAACGGGTGCGCTATTTCGGCCGTACCGGCGACATCAAAATTGAAGAGCCCAAATTGGTATTGAAAACCAGCTCCGGTGAAATCAATATTCTAAAAAGATGAGGTCAAACCCGTATAGCAATTTAAAAAGTAAACAGAAAATTCAATAGCCCAATGAACACAAAAATTAAACTACTCATTTTCATAGCATTTATCCTGTCAACATTGACCAGTTGCTTTGATGGCATTCTAATTGACGGAAACAATGAAGTTACGGAGGAAATTCGTTCGCTACCCGATTTTTCGGGAGTCTCGTCATCGGGAAGCTTCAATGTAATATACACCTACGGCAAGGATCCCGGAGTGACCATTGAATGCGAATCGAACCTGCTTCCTTACATCGAAACTGCCGTTTTCAATAACCGGTTGGAAATACAAACCGCGTCGCATGTGAGTATTTTCAGCCATAAAAGCATCAACGTATACGTTTCGAGCCCAGCGATTCAATTGATTGAGTTATCGGGATCGGGCTCCATTGTTGCAGATTCGGTGTCCGAAACCTCGTTTGAAATTTACTTGAGCGGCTCCGGAAACATTCAGTCCAATTTTTATGGAAACAACTTCAAGTCGGGAACTTCCGGTTCCGGTTCCATGAATATTGTTGCCCATTGCCAAACCGTTGAGACCGATATTTCGGGTTCAGGTCACCTTAACCTTGAAGCGTACCAATGTAACGACGTCGACATCACCATATCGGGATCGGGCGAAGCTTATCTGGAAGGTTCATCGAAAAAAGCATCGTTTAAAACGATCGGCTCGGGCGAAATCTCTGCTTACAAATTTCCGGTTAAGGAAGCCGATGTTACGATCAGCGGCTCGGGTGATGTGTATGTCACCGTTTCGGATTATCTCGATGCTTTGCTGAGCGGAAGCGGTAATTTATATTACAAAGGATCGCCAAAGGTTAACTCCAATACCTCCGGATCGGGAAGAATTATTCCAGAGGACTAACCAGACACAAATCCAGTTACAGAATAAATCTACACGAAAACCTGTTAACAATGAAGCAATTACTCATCACAATCATACTCTTTTTCTCGGTTTCTATGCTGATGGCCCAGAAGTTTGAAAAATCGATTGGCGTTAGGCTGGGCTATTCCAAAGCAGTCTTTTTGGATATCCAAAACCACGATTTGTCAAATTACCGTTTTATGATCAGCTGGAGAGAAGGAGGCCGCCAGTTTTCAGCCATGAAATATTTCCAACAATTCAAATTGGACAAATTGCCCGGATACCTTTCGATCTATTACGGGTATGGGATTCATGCCGGATACTCCACCTGGGAACAATACAAACAAGACACCGAACATGGTTATTACTGGGAAGAGATTTCGGCTCCATCTTTCGGCCTCGATGGGCTGATCGGCCTGTCGTACGATTTCGACCGGATACCGGTATCCATTACCTGCGATGCAAAACCCTTCTTCGATCTCTGGGGAAAGAGCATTTTCAAAGCAGTTCCAACCGACATTGGTATCAGCGCAGTTTATCATTTTTAATTCCAATTGAACCAATCATATCATAACCATGAAAACATATCTTATCACAATTCTCATTCTCCTTGCAAGTTGCAGCCTTTATGCCCAAAACAGCGTCACTTTTGGCGATGAAAACAATCAGGAAATAAAAACCATTTTCAAAAAAGAAAAACGAGACGGTTTTTACGGAGCTTTTTCTGCCGGATATTCCTCGATCGACAACAAAGATGCCGGAACATTCTCGGCCCGCGGTTGCTGGATCATGGACCACTTTTTCTCCTTTGGATTGGGTGGTACCGGTTTTGTTAACGATTTAGATAAATTCAGCCTCGGATATTACAACCATTCGGACGACAGCAGCATCAAACTGGGCGGAGGTTACGGAGGCATCATCCTGGAACCGATCCTGCTCCCCATGAAGCCGGTTCACCTTTCGTTTCCCATTTTGGTTGGCGTTGGGGCTACCGGCGCGTTCAAAAACTATGACTACTTCTCGACCTACAATGTAAACGATTTCTTTTGGGTTGTTGAGCCCCAGGCTGAGTTGGAAGTCAACTTCACCCGATGGCTACGTTTTGCCGTTTATGCCGGATACCGGTACACGTCAGAACTGGACATCGAAAACATTTCAAAAGATGCGTTACGTGGCTATTCGGCCGGTGTAACCGTCAAAATGGGAATGTTTTAACACACGCTCTCTTATCATCTTTTCAATATTCTGAAAGCCTGTTTCATCGTTTGAAGCAGGTTTTCTTTTTTCGGTCAATCACTCATTCACTCACTCATTCATTCAATCAATCATTCAATCATTCATTCAATCATTCAATCATTCATTCAATCATTCATAAATAATTTGATCGGAGTACACCAAAATTTTTACATTTGCCCCATTATTTTCAAAAATGGAAAAACGGGATTCAATCAAATCATACCTGTTCATCGTCTTGGCGATGATCTTCTTTTCCCTCTCATTTGTTTGGTTCAAAATAGCAAATGCCATTTACGGACCGCTAACAATCGTTTTTATCCGGCTGATTTTCTCTGCCGGGATTCTTTTTTTTTACACCAAGTTTTCAGGGAAACTGGTACTGCCCGATAAAAAGGATTTCAAATTTTTGCTATTGTTAGCGCTATTCGAACCTTTTCTATATTTCATGGGTGAAAGTTTTGGATTACAATTGATCTCCCCTACCGTAGCGTCGGTCATCATTGCAACCATTCCGCTGGTTTCCCCTTTTGCCACTTATCTGTTCTATAAAGAAAAAATTACTTCGAAAAATATTTTCGGGATCATGATCTCCTTTCTGGGTGTTATCATCGTCATTTACGAAGTTGGCACCGGGATAACAGCCTCGCCAATTGGAGTTTTGCTGCAATTTACAGCAGTTTTCTCTGCAGTAGGATACACAATTGTCCTCCACAAAATTTCCTCACGAATCAACAACCTGTCGATTATCCTTTTTCAAAATTTGTTTGGTTCGATCTATTTTCTCCCTCTCTGGCTGATTTTTGAGAGCAAAAAATTTGTTGCTACCCCTTTTCATCCCGACGCCATGATTGCCATTATTGAACTTTCGATTTTTGCATCGACGATAGCATACATCTTTTTTACGTATAGTGTAAGGCACATGGGAATTATCAAATCGACCATGTTTACCAATGTAATACCTGTTTTTACGGCAATTTTTGCATGGTTCATCCTCGGAGACCAACTAACCATCCAAAAAATCGCAGGCATCGTGGTGGTAATTACCGGACTTTTTATTGCCCAACTCAAAATCAAGAAAACCTACGATGGCCCCGATCCAATACCGTACGACTAAAGAACTGCAGGAGCTGGTCAAACGCGACAGCAAAGCAAATGCCACCTTGCTTCAATCGCTGAAAAAGAAAAAAGGGCCTCCGGTCGACAATCTTTTTCACTCACTTCACGAAGAAGCTTTCTGCCAGTTCAACTGTCTGGAATGTGCCAATTGCTGCCGTTCAATCAGCCCAATTGTAACCGAAAAAGATATCGACCGCCTGTCAAAACATTTCAGGATAAAACCGGTTCAGTTTATCGAACAGTACCTGCATATCGACGAAGACCACGATTATATTTTTAACGAAACACCCTGTCCGTTTCTTCTTTCCGACAACTATTGCATGGTTTATGAGAGCCGTCCGAAGGCTTGCCGGGAATATCCGCACACCGATCGGCGAAAAATGCAGCAAATTTTAAAACTCACGCTCAAAAATTGCGAAATCTGCCCCGTTGTTTATGAAATTTGGGAAGAAATCAAACGACAAAACCGATAAATTCAACTTCAACCAACGATTTTAATTTCAAATTTCATTTCATCTAATCTGAAAATGATACATTTTACACCCTCTTTTTGTCATTTTGTCCCAACTACTTTATTCCATTATGCTGTAATTTGGAATTGCAATTCATAACAAGGTTTAGAGATGAAAATGAAGAAAAATTATTTGATTGTAAAAGTCGGAGAGGTTGTGCTGGTTGTTTCAATCCTCCTGCTTTGCCTGGCATTTAAGGTGAATGCACAGGTACAACCCTCCAGAATTTTCAATAATGGCATGGTCCTTCAGCGCGAAGTAACTGTACCAGTTTGGGGAACTGCCTCGGCAGGTGCCGAAGTTACCGTTTCGATTAACGGGAATACGGCTTCGGGAATCACCAGCGCCGATGGTAGCTGGAAAGTAAACCTTTCGGCAATGAACGCCGGAGGGCCTTTTACCATGACCATTGCTTCGGGAACACAAACCCTGACCTATTCCGATGTGTATGTGGGTGACGTATGGCTGGCATCGGGTCAGTCGAACATGGAACTGGCACTGAGCAATACCGACAATGCGGCAGCTGAAATTGCATCGGCAAACAACCCAATGATCCGTCAGTTCAAAATACCCAAGACCATTGCCAAAGACCCGACCACGGTTCTTCCTGCTGGTTGTGCCTGGACACCGGCGAATTCAGCCAATGCCGGGAATTTCTCTGCAGCAGCCTACTACTTTGCCAAATACCTTTATACCGATTTGCAAATCCCAATTGGAATCATCAACACCTCATACGGTGGGAGCCGCATAGAAGCATGGATGAGCGAAGAAATGCTGGGTTACGACGAAGACGACGTTTCCCTGCTGGCATGGGATAAAACCATTTATCAGGAACGACAGCCAACCCTTTGTTACAACCAAATGCTGAAACCACTTGAAGGGTTTGCCATCAAAGGTTTTATATGGTACCAGGGAGAATCGAATGCCGACTATATGGATGATGCCAAAGAATATGGCGCCCTGTTCAAAAAAATGATTACCAGCTGGCGCAACAACTGGGGTTTGGGCGATCTGCCTTTCATTTGGGTTCAACTTCCCAATTACAGCACCGTTTATGATACACCTCAGGCATGGGATACCTGGCCAATTTTACGCGCCAACCAAAGCGCCACCCTTTCGTTGCCCAATACCGGCGAAGCCGTAACCATCGATATCGGAGCGGTTGACATTCATCCTACCAATAAAAAACCGGTAGGTGAAAGATTGGCTTTGTGCGCCCGTAAAATTGCCTACAAAGAAGACCTTGTTTATTCAGGACCAAGATATAAAAGCCATCAGCTTCTGCCTGACGGTAAAATTGTAATCAAATACGAACAGATCGGTGGTGGGCTGGTCGCCAAAAATTCGACCGATGGCACCGTAAATGGTTTTGCAGTTGCCGATTCCGCAGGAAATCTCAGCTGGGCCAATGCCTCTATCCAAGGTGACTCCGTAGTCGTTTGGAACGACAATGTGAAAAACCCATCCCTTGTAAGATATGCCTGGGAAACGAATCCGGCTACCATTAACCTTTACAATGCCGAAGGTTTACCTGCGGCACCATTTAAAGCTTACACTACGGATCCCGGATTTGTGATCAAATCGTTCACACCAACAGCTTCCACAATCGAACGCTGGGAAACAACCGTTCTTACCTGGGAAACGTACGGGGCATCGTCGGTTACACTAGACAATGAAACAGTCGACCCAAATTCAGGGAAAAGGGTACAACCAATGCAAACAACGAGCTACACACTGAAGATCAACAGCCAGCAATACCCCGATTCGATTCTGACAAAAACCGTCACAATCGAAGTAGTAGACCCGAAGCCAACCATCAGCATTAAAACCGATGTCGCCGGCATCACATCGCCGGGAACCGAAATCACGCTGATAGCCACAGCGACAGCTCCACGGGAAAGAACCATCAAACAAATTGACTTCTATATCGACGATGTCCTGGTTGGAACCGATACCACTTCACCCTATGAATTGAAATGGACACCAACACAGGCTGGCAACTTCTCCTTTACGGCCAAAGTAACCGATGACACCGACGTTTCCGTGACTTCTGCTCCATCGTCAATTTATGTTACCAAGTTGAAAATGTTGATCTACGAAGCCGAAAAAGCAACCGTCACCGGAACTGGTTCGGTGAAAACCAACAAAAATGTAAGCAACGGCAAATACCTTGACATGAACAGCAACGGTTGGCTTATCACGTTTGACAACGTTGAAGCCCCTGCCGACGGTGTTTATCCTCTCTCCATCCGCTATCTTCTGAACTATGAATCACCCAAATCGCAGGTATTGATAGTGAACGACAACAACTTGGGTGAAATTAAATTTACAGCGCCCAACACATCCACCTGGTCGACTTATGCGCTCAACGTAACCCTCAATAAAGGTTTGAACACCATTCAAATCAAAGATTCGTGGGGGTGGATGAGTTTCGACTACATTGCGATTGCCGTTGAAGATACTTCAACAACAGGAGCAAAGAAAATGGAAATCAATCAGGGAAATTCACTGTTCTATAACCTGAACAATCCGGTACGCTCCTCAACCAATATCACGTATCTTTTACCCAGGGATGGAAAAGTAACCCTCGACCTCTATTCTTCCGACGGAAAAAAAATAAAAACATTGGTTAATGAGATGAAAACAGCCGGAACGAATTCAGCCAGGCTCGATGCATCGCAGCTAAAAGCTGGGGTTTATCTCCTTAAGATTCAATTTGGTTCAATGAATGAGACGAAGAAGATTGTAGTGGTTAAATAATTCGTTACTTTTGCCAATAGAAATTCAGACAACACATGAAGTTAACCCGAAAACAGATCAATATCATAAAGATTTTCAGCTTTTTGCTGATGATCGGGTTAATGATTGTACTGAACAACAAACAAAAATCGGCTAAAAGCGAATCCGGGGAACCATCATCGCATGAATATATTCTTCTTGCCAACGGTTCCGGAATTGCCACCAACATTTCAGCCATTCCGGAAAAAGCCGAAGGAGCTCTGCCGCTGAAACTGATTTCAAATCCGAACTCCAACCTCCTTTTCCTCTTCAATCAAAGCAGGGAACAACGAATGGAATTCCGGTACATACAATTTCAGAAACTTTTTTTGGTGTTTTGCTCAAAAATCCATGATAACTTTTTGATAGAATTTTTAGCAACCATGCGAAATAAAGACATACGCTGACTGGCATCACACCAACCTTCCGAAAGGAAGAACAGAGTTGATAAAATGAGTATGAATCAATTCTTTTTTGAGATTTTTTACTGAAAGAAAAAGATTGTTAAAATCGCTGTATTTTAGCAATCTTTTCTCTTTTTCAGGAGATCCTGTTTCACCAGTTTTTCACTTCAGGATATTGGCAGGTATAATAAAAATTTATCTTTGGCGTTATTTTGTAAACAATAAAGGATGCGTAAACAATTACTCTTTCTTCTCATCATAGGATTTTCAATCAAAGGTTTTCCCCAATTTGGAGGAGGATCGACCTACGATTTTTTAAACCTCGCATCTTCGGCCCGAGTCAATTCACTGGGAGGCAGCCAGGTAGGAATAATCGACAGTTCCGAATTAAGCTTAAGCTTCTATAACCCGGCATGTCTTAAACCTTTAGCACACAACCAGCTATCGCTAAACTACATCAACTTTGTATCCGACATCAACATCGGTTATGTTTCTTATGCCCGGCATTACAACCACATTGGAACATTTGCTGCCGGCATACAATATACCAATTACGGGAAATTTAAAGAAGCACTCGAAAATGGGACATTAACAGGAAGTAACTTTACGGCAGCCGATTATGCGTTAACACTGATCTACTCCCGAAATATCTGGAAAAACTTCTCAGCAGGGATCAACTTGAAGCCAATCTATTCCGCCTACGAAACCTATAAATCGTTTGGAATTGCTGTCGATCTGGGTATTTCATACATCGATAGCGCAGGGCTGTTCTCAGCCGGGCTTGTTTTGAATAACATTGGGACGCAAATCACTACCTACTACGACGGTGGGGAAAGAGAACCGCTCCCGTTCAATATTCAGCTCGGTTTTTCACAACGGCTTAACCATGCTCCATTCCGCTTCAGTGCCACCCTTACCCGTCTACAAAACTGGAATTTAACCGATAAATCGACCTGGGACTATGACCAAAGCGACGAAAACGACTATGTCTCGGGAAGTTCCGACAATGTGGTCCGCCAGTTTATGCGCCATACGATTTTGGGCGTTGAATTTATCCCGTCGAAAAACTTCTCGCTCGGAATCGGTTATAACTACCAACGAAAAAGAGAACTTTCGGTCAGCAATGTCTCCGATGAAGTTGGAATATTGGATAATGCAGCCGGACTTTCGGGTGGGGTGAATGTAAAAATCTCGAAATTCAGAATATCGTATGCCATTGCCAAATACCATTTGAGCGGCTCTTCAAATACCTTATCGGTTGGCTTCAACCTTTCGGAATTCAAATAGAAAGTAAAGGAACCTTTTTCAAAATTTTCAAACCATTATCTTTGCCAAAAAATCGATTCATGACCGGTCGAAAAATCATTATTGCCATCGATGGCCACTCATCCAGCGGGAAAAGTACCCTGTCGAAAGATTTGGCTGTCAAACTGAAATACAATTACATCGACTCAGGCTCGATGTACCGTGCCGTAACACTTTACGCAATCAGAAATAACCTGATAAACAACGGCATTGTCAACAAGGAAGATTTAATCAGTCAACTCGATCGAATTTCAATTTCTTTCAAATACAATCCCGCCGATCAAAAAAGCGATACCATTTTAAACGGTGAAAACGTTGAAAGAGAGATTCGTGGATTGGAAGTTTCCAATGCGGTAAGCCCCGTTGCCACCATTAAAGAGGTAAGGGCTGCCATGGTAAAAATCCAGAAACAACTTGGAAAAGAGAGGGGAATCGTCATGGATGGCCGCGACATAGGTACCGTGGTTTATCCCGAAGCCGAGTTAAAACTCTTTGTGACAACTTCTCCCAAAATAAGAGCACAGCGCAGGTTCGACGAACTAAAAGCAAAAGGAGAGCAAGTCACTTTTGAAGAGGTTTTGAAAAACGTAGAAGAACGCGATTACATCGACCAGAACCGGGAAGAGAGCCCGTTGCGAAAAGCCGCCGATGCCATTGAACTCAACAACGGGAACATGACCCGCGAAGAACAACTCGAATGGGTATTAACCAAAGTCAACCTGATTTTGAATGATCATTGAAATCGACAGCCAATCGGGTTTTTGTTTCGGGGTAAAACGGGCGATCCACCTTGCCGAAAAAATGGTTTCAGAAGAAGAACTGATCAGCCTGGGCGAAATTGTACACAACCATGAAGAAATCGACAGGCTGACACAACTTGGGATCAAAACCATTGAAGGAGAAGAGATCTCCTCCCTTCATGCAAAAAACGTATTGATCAGAACCCACGGAGAACCACCATCAACCTATTCACTTCTCGAGGAGAACAAAAATAAAATCATCGATGCCACTTGTCCGGTTGTCCTAAAGCTTCAGGAAAGGATCCGGAACAGCTACTCATCGCTGTCAAAAAACAACGGTCAGCTGGTTCTTTTGGGGAAGAAGAATCATCCCGAAGTTCTTGGACTGGTTGGGCAAACCAAGGGAGAAATGATCGTCGTTTCATCGGTCGAAGATCTCGAAATGATTGATTTCGCACGCCCTGTAGAACTCTTCTCCCAAACCACCATGCCGGTCGGTCAATTTCAACTTCTGTGCAATGAAATTCGTTCGAGGGCAAAAAATGAAGTGAAGATTCACGATACGATATGCCGTCAGGTTTCCAACCGGGCACCTCACCTGGCAGAATTTTCACAGAAATTCGACGTCCTTATTTTTGTCAGTGGGAAAAATAGCTCGAACGGAAAATTCCTCTTTTCGGTTTGCAAGGAAAATAATCCTTCATCCTATTTTATCTCCTCGCCGGAAGAAATCAGGAAAGAGTGGTTCGAATCGGCCGAAAAAACCGGCATCTGCGGAGCTACGTCTACGCCACGTTGGCTGATGGAAAAGGTTCGGGAACATGTTACAACTATTTTAAATATTCAACCATAATGCCAAAAATCAATCTGAGTAGTGACTTTGGCATCTATTCTTAGTACATTTGCTTACGATTAAAATATGATCAAAATGACTGGGAAAAGAAAAGTTTTTAAAAAGATAGGAGTTTTCACCTCCGGAGGCGATGCTCCCGGGATGAATGCAGCCATCCGTGCTGTGACCAGGGCCGCACTTGCACACAAACTGGAAGTATACGGAATCCGCAGGGGTTATGAAGGAATGATCGAAGGCGATATCGTCCGCTTGCGTTCACACGATGTCAGCCACATCATGAACTTAGGTGGAACCTTTTTACAAACTGCCCGCAGCACCGAATTCCGTACCGAGGAAGGCCGTGCAAAAGCTTATCAGAAACTAAAAGAATTTGAAATCGATGCCGTTGTAGTAATTGGCGGAGATGGCAGCTTCAGAGGGGCCCTTGATTTCACACAAGAATACGATATCCCTTTCGTTGGCATTCCCGGCACCATCGATAACGACATGTACGGCACCGACTATACCCTGGGATTCGACACCGCCTTAAATACGGTAATACAAGCGGTTGATAAAATTAAAGACACAGCTAATTCCCATGGCCGGATTTTCTTTGTCGAAGTAATGGGACGCGAAGCGGGTTTGCTCGCTCTCCAGGCCGGTGTTGCCTGTGGGGCTGAAGTAATCTTTATCCCTGAAGTTAGCTCTGAGGAAAAAGAACTGGAAAGATTCCTTACCAAAGGATACAAAAATAAAAAACACTCCGGGATCATTATGGTTGCAGAAGGCGACACTGCCGGGGGAGCATTTAAACTGGCCGAAAAAGTACAGGCAATGCACCCCGAAGTTGAAGTAAGGGTTTCGATCCTGGGACACATGCAACGCGGAGGAAGCCCCACCGCTACCGACCGTATTGCCGCCACGTTAATGGGCGTTGCTGCTGTCGATGCGTTACTCGACGATCAGAAAAGCATCATGATCGGAATGAAAAACGAAGCCATTGTTCATGTACCACTACAAAAAGTAGTGAAAATGAACCGGAGCATTGACCTGAATTTGCTCAACGTTCAAAAAATCATCAATTCGGTTTAGTCACAGGTATCGCTATAGTTCAAATCCCGGTAAACTCATTTATCGGGATTTTTTATTGACTCCAGAAAATCAACCGGATAATACTCTTCTTCGACCGTCTCTTTTTCAATCATAAAGCCTGCATTCAAATACATTTCCTGTGCCCGGGGATGATCGTATTCACAGGTATGAAGCCAAACCCGATCGTTTTGGGTACCCGTTGCCGTAAGAATTGCCGCGTCAAGAATCAACTTACCAAAACCTTTTCCGATCATCTCAGGAAGCAACCCCAAATAAACCACTTCTGCCTTACCCGGCACCGAACGGTCGATTTCAAAAAAGCCTCTCAAAACATGGTCAGTTTTGAAAAGCCATACCTCGTTAAAACGAGAAGCTAGCTTTTCGCTCAACGCTTGCGGTGTTAATAACAAACGACCAGTCCATCCCCAGGGCTCTCCTACCCTTTTATAAAGGGATAAATAAGCTTCAGCTTCCGGATTCTGCCAGTATTCGAGAGTGTACAACCCACTTTTACCAGGTATTTTACCTGCAAACAACAGATGCCATGTACGAACCGGTATTAGTCGAAAATCATTATCCATAGATTTTATAATTTCTGAAAAATTATCTTTTATATCGTTTTTTTTTGCAATTTTAAAATGCAAAAATAAAACATGTTCCATATTTAAAATTTCCCTGCTATGAAATCTAAAGATTACCTTCTGTTCCTATTCCTGTTGATTTCTTCCTACTCCTTTGCAAACAACAGTTTACGAATCATTGACCCGCAAGGGAGCTGGTGGTATAACTACTCACCTACCATCAAAAATGCCGAACTTGCTGTTAAGCCGATTGGAGGCTTTATTGAAAATGATCTCACTCTTGAAATCGGGCTCGAAGCACCCTTTTCCCAGAACGACCTAAAGCTCGAAATTATTCTGGACTTTAGCCTTCCGGAAAACTCAATGGTAACCGATTCGTGGCTTTGGATCAATGGCGTTCCCAAACAATCAGAAATCATGGACCGATGGACTGCTTCAAACATCTACGAAGAAATTGTGAACCGCAGGAAAGACCCTTCTTTGCTGATTAAAAACGGCGACAATCAATATACAATCAATGTATACCCCCTAAACCCCAACGAAACAAGGAAATTCAGGATTACTTACCTAACGCCAATCGAATACGCTGGTAATATGATTTATTGTCAATATCCTTCGGGGATATTAAAAACATCCACGACCTCATTATCAAAACTTACAATTCTCGCCATCCCAGCCGACAAATTCAAAACTCCATCAATTCTATACGGTTCAGCCTCTTTTTCATCTTACAACGACTCAGAATATGGGAATTGCTATAAAGCACAAATTCCCAATGCAGAATTCGGAAAAGCACAAATTGCATTTACAAACACCAATACAAATCCTCTAAAAGTCTATCAATACAAAGAAGGGGGGTATTACCAACTTTCCTTCACCCCTTCTGAAGTTTTCAACATTGAATCATCATCGGAAAAAATTTGTTACCTGATCGACTATGATGAAAATTATCTGGTAACATCAAAGAACGATCTTCTTTCAATCTTAAAAAACAATCTAACAGGCAACTACACCCAAAAAGACTCTTTCAATATCATCTTCTCTAATCTCTCCTTAAACCCGGTGTTCGAAAACTGGAAACCTATAACTGCTCAAAATTTAAATGAAGCGTTTAACAATCCAACGCTTACGAATTACAGTAACCTTGTCCCATTGCTGGCTAAAGGGATCACTTATATCAACAATTCAGGAGGGAAAGGGAAAATTGTCCTACTGTCAAATAATGCAATCTTTCAAGGGGTTGACAATTCAAACAATATCCTTAAAGACATCAACAACCTGAATACAAACAACATTCCTGTCGATGTGATCAACTACATGGATAATTATTACAACTACTACTGGATAGGAAGCACCTACTATTATGGGAATTCCTATCTCTATACCAATATTGCCCGGACCAATTCCGGACAATATCTTACCTTTTATGATCAAACAGGAAACAATAGCTTTTCTGAGCTTTTGCGAAATTCTTTAATAAGCGTTTCAAATCAAGCAATTAACAACGTTGATGTGTACACAAATTTAGAAAACGGATATTGTTACGGAAGGATGAACTACACCTCTTCCGGATTTCAGAATTATTCAATGAATACACCGGTCAATCAATTGGGTAAATTCAATGGAGACTTTCCTCTATCTGTTGAAATCGCTGCAGAGTTGAATAAGCAAACCATCCATCAGAAAATAACGATCAATGAGTCGGACTGCATTTCTGCTGATTCCACATTAAAAACGGCATGGAATGGTTTTGATATTCTGCAATTAGAATCAGAAAACCAGAATTCCCAAATCATCAATGAAATCATTTCGGAAAGCATGGACAACCGGGTATTAAGCCTTTATACAGCTTTCCTGTGCCTTGAAGATACCGTGACTGTATGTGAAAACTGCAACGAAGGAGAAAGCAACATCACCGGTAATGCGGACATGAGAAATAAAGCAATAAAGGCATTCCCAAATCCTTTCAGCAACTCTATTCAAATCCAGCTAGAAGAATCTGACCATCTGCAAAAGATTGAAATCTACAACGTAATGGGACAAAAAATTAAAGAACTTGAAGTTCAATCGGGCTGTGATATTTACACCTGGGATGGTAAAGATGAACAGAACACAAACCAGAAATCCGGAATCTACCTGGTTGTTGCAAGATATGATAACAAAATCGTCTCGTTAAAAATCTGGAAAATCTAACGATCAAATGAAAATTGAATAGGATGCATTTACAACGGTTGTCTTAAATGAATTTACAGGAGATCACGTTTAAAAATCCTTAACAAACGAAAATTCAATCAACCATCATAATGGTAATTAGAAAAACTTTCTTTGCTTTGTACGAACAATTATGACAACAAGTAAAATTCATATCGTCCTTTTGGCAGCAGCCGCGATTATTCGCAACCTGTTCGGAGGAGATATGGACTAATACAAAAGATAATTTAAGGTAAGCCATTCTCTTCCGGGGAATGGCTTTTTTTATGCTCCTTAGCCACCCGAGTGAGGAATAAAGGACTACAAAATTTGAAAGATCGGAACAGTTAAAATTTTGAAAATGAATAAAAAAGAAAACTATAAACAACTGCAAAAATCCCCTTCAGGGAAACGAAGTACAGCGCTAGCTAATTTAGTGGTGTTTGCCGCCGTAGCGATTATTCTCCGTGTGAAAGTCACATAGGATCGGGATCGTATTGCAGTAATGAAAGCCCTTTTCGATGTGACAATCGGAAAGGGCTTTTTTTTTGATCAAAATTTTTTAACCAATTAATACAAACAACAATGGAAAATCAATTTAAAAAAAAGCTTTCGGAGAACTTTAAGAACATTCCTCCATCCTTTGTACGCGAAATCCTCGATGTAGCCGACCAGCAGCACATTATCTCTTTTGCCGGCGGTCTGCCCAACCCGACCTGCTTCCCTGCAGAACAACTGGCTGAATCGGCCAGGGAAGTATTGTCAAAACAGGGGACTTCGGTACTGCAATATGCCGGATCACAAGGTTTACTGCCATTACGGGAATGGATTGCCCAGCGGTACAATAAGAAATATGGACTGAAACTCGATCCCAAAAACATTGTAATCACCAACGGATCGCAGCAAACACTCGACATTACGGCCAAGATGTTCATCGAAAAGGGGGATTCGATCATCGTGGAAAGGCCGACCTATCTGGGAGCCATACAGGCCATGTCGGGTTATTTGCCCAATTTCTTACCGGTTGAACTTTCGGATGAAGGACCTGATTTGGATCAACTAAAAAAACATTGCCAAAACAGTCGTCCAAAGTTCATGTATAGTGTCCCGAATTTTCAAAACCCGTCTGGTGTATGTTACGATTATGAGCACCGCGAAAAACTGGCTTCGCTGCTCGAAGAAAATGACCTTTTGTTGCTCGAAGATGATCCCTACAACGAAATCCGTTTTGAAGGCAACGACCTTCCCCCGGTATTCAGTATGGCCCCGAACCATGTTTTCTGGACTGGTTCATTTTCAAAAATGGTTGCACCGGGGTTACGGCTTGGCTGGGTTGCCCTGCCCGATGGTTTAGCACACGACTTCATCAAAGCCAAACAATCGACCGACCTTCATTCCAACAACCTTTCCCAGTATCTGCTTCTCCACTTTTTTACGCACTACGACATTGAAGAGCACCTGACCCGTACCCGTGCTGCGTACAAAATTCAGTGCGATGCAATGAAAGAGATGGTTACCCGCTACCTGCCCGAAGAGGTAAAAATGACAACCCCTCAGGGCGGAATGTTTCTCTGGCTGACGTTGCCCCACACACTCGATTCGGAAGAGATGATTGGCTCGTGCCTTCAGCGGGGAATGGCGTTTGTCCCCGGACGCTCCTTCTTCACAACCGATGAAGGAAATCACCACATCCGGATGAATTTCAGCAATTCGAATCCCGACACCATCGAGAAAGGAATGAAAATACTGGGGGAGGAGATGAAAGCCCGTATGAAATGTCATAACACCTTACTCTTTTCATAAAGCGCCGTAAGCAAGAGAGCAACTACAAAACAGTTGCTCTCTTGTTTTAATCCCCATACGAACAACAGATCAATTAACACTTATGCTTCAGTCGTTCAACGATCAGTTGAAACCATTCTGTTTTTGCAGGAATAGGATTAAAAGAAATACTACAAAAAAAGTGTGATATTATTATTAACTTCAACTTACATTCCCCACTTTACGCAAAATAATCTCTCTTCGACAACCGGAACGGCTTTGAACTATAATTCAGTGCGGATTCATAACGGATACGCGGTCTTCTGTGACGCATCCTCCGTTCGGTTCTTCTGATTGTTGAATAATTAACGGTTGCTGCAGGAACCTTTTCTGCATTGCCGATCTTGAAATAGGCCAATAAATCTTTGAATTGGCCAGCCTGTCCGGCAAGTTCCTCTGCACTGGTTGCCAACTCCTCACTGGATGAGGCATTCACCTGGGTTAATGTATTTAGTTGCTGGATTGCTGCATTTACCTGTACAATTCCGGTATTCTGGACCAGACTTGCCGACGTAATTTCCTGTACCATACGAGTCGAGTTATCCATCTTGGGAATCGTACTATACATCACTTCTCCGGCAATCTCGGTCAAATGAAGAGCTGTTTGAGCAAAGTCGACTATCTGCTCTGCAGCGAATTTACTGCTTTCAGAAAGCTTCTTCACCTCCGATGCAACAACCGCAAAACCTCTCCCGTATTCACCTGCACGTGCCGCTTCAACGGCCGCATTCAATGCCAGGATGTTCGTCTGAAATGCGATATCATCGATGATGGTAATCTTTTTGGCTATTTGTTTGGTTGCTTCAATGGCGGCTCTTGCTTTTTCGGTAACCTCCTTGATCCCATTGTTGGCTTCAATGGTGATCTTTTCGGTATCCTGAGCATTGTCGGTGCTAATCTGAACCGTAGTCGATATCTCCTCCATCGTGGAAGAAACCTCTTCGATGGTTGTTGCCTGTTCATTTGAACTCTGCGACAGACTAATTGATTCGCTGCTCAATTGCTGGCTTGCCAAAACCAAATTGCTGACATTGGTATTCAATTCTGAAATAATCCGCTTTAGTTCGCTCTGCAAATGAAAGATGGAATTGTTTAAAACATCCAGTTCATTCCTTTCTTCAACCTCTCTGATTTCAAGGTTTAGATATCCCTCTGAAATTTTTTCCACCCTGTTTATCGCTCTTTGCATCGGTCTCCGAATCAGTAAATCGATTCTGAAATAGATCGCCGCAATAAGGACGGTTAATACGGGTACGGCCCAATACAAGTTTTTAATTCCCGAAACACCAACCACATACAAAACGAAACAGCACACAAGTGTTAGAGACAAGGTTCTAACACAAATATCAAACACAATGGATCGACCATAAATAAATCGCAAGGCAAAATAAGCTCCGGGGATACCCCCCAGAAATGCAAGTCCCACAAACAGTATTGAATTCATAATCATCTTTAATTAGGTTACTTAGGCAAAAAACAAACACACTTTAGCCCTTCTTCAAAACTTAAAATATAAGACATAACAATTCCCTTCAGAACCAAAATATGTTTTGCCTGACTCAAAATTTAAATAACTCACAAAATTTTTATGGATAGTTGGGTAAGCTGAAAAGCTGAAAAAAATTTTGATAAAATTCCCCTCCAGTTACACTTCTACATCCAATTCTTCATCAATTTAATGATTTACTGGTTCATTTGCAAATAAATATAAATACAAGATGAAAAATCCAATTAAAAAAGCTTTTCGATAAAAGAAAAATCCTTCAAAAAAAAAGTAAAAACATGCCACCATATCAGGAATAACAGGCTTCTTTACTTAATAATTGTCGGTTACATTTCTGCCAAATACATTACCACCTCTTCATCGGATAAATACCCTATCTGATGATCATCGACCGGATAATAGTTCTCTGAAATTAAAACAGGATGCTCCTTCTCACAGGATACTTCGGGGTTTTTCTTCAAAAAGAGCGACAACTCTTCCTGATTTCTGAAAATTCGGTAGCGCTTATCGCCGCGTTTGTAGGTCAATTCATAGATACCGCAGACACCGTTATTCAGGATCTCGGCCACTTTCAGGTACAACAAAGCCGTTTCGAGCGAACCAAAAGGCATGAAACATCGTGCCCGTTTTTCGCCAGCCAGATCGGCACAAACAATTCTTCCACAAGAAGAACAAACATATTGCCGATGCCTTCGTAGACAATCTTCCGCACCTTTTAACGGCGTAATCCGGGGGTACTCGCTGTAACATTCGCTACATCTCATTTCAGTCCGGATTTATAGCGTCCCCAAAAATTATAGAAGGTCAGTGACGTATAATTGTTTATCCATTCGATCAATCTGATTTTCCGCAAGAAATGGAACAACCAATAAGAGACGATCAACGAAAGAAAAACAATTCCCGTTTCGAGCAAAAAAGAGAGAAGGCTCCCCAACACACCATCACCCGCCCATGTCATCACCGTTTGATTGACCAGCCAGTTATAAAAGAGTGTCTGGGCAAAAACATTCAAAAGCACCAACACTCCAATAAGATAACCATGAGCCGTCTCTACAGCCCTCTCGGGGCAAGCGTTCATGCAGCGCATGCAACTCTCGCACCGGTAACTCCAGAAGGGGCGGTTGTCGACCAGCCGAATCGCCTGTACCGGACATTGCCTGATACACAATCCACAATTAGTGCAGGAGTTTGAAGCATAAAACGATTTGGCAAAAATAAACCGTCCTATAATATCGTATAGAACAGCAACGGGTGCAATTAGCAAATCGATGGGTAATTCGCGCAGGGAATAATAACACCGTTTCCCATCGATGATTTTATTGGCAAACGTCCGGGTGATTTTCTCACAACGCAGGAACAACGATCCAACATCTTTTTTCCGCATGGCCGGATGAATCGAGATCCAGTTAGTTGGCAGGTCGACCGATCGGGTTCCCCTGATTTTATACCCTTTCAGCCACAGCACCAACCAAGCCAGGATAAATACCATCCCACTAAGCCCCGGCATATAGATTCTACCTATTTTGAACCCAGCCCGGGTATTCATCAGCACAGCCGCATTGTTCCTCGCCCTGGGAAAACGAAAAAGAAACCAGAGCATTACCGGAGGATAATTGAATCCATGCGTAGGTGAACAAAAGCCAACCAGTGAACCGGATGGCGGCGGCACAATTTTCTTTCGGTCAACGTTGGAAATATCAATTGTTTCAACCACCATGCCGCGATCAAGCGCCACATCGGTAAACCATTTCGCCACATGCTTTGAATTCCCTGTCCCTGAGAAATAATAAAAAGAGAGTGTGTCTGCCATCATTCAAAATTTGGTTATCGGTCAACAAAAATAAAAAGCCGCAGCAGAAAAGAACTTTTCCTGATTTGCTATTCTTTTTTTGAAACGCCCTTTTGTACTTTTATCGCATCAAACCAAGAGACAAAACCATGATCACAATCAAGACCGCTTCCTTTGATGACATTGAAACCATCAGACAGTTAGCCGATAAAATCTGGCACGAAGCGTATGCAGAAATCCTTTCGCCCGAACAGATCAGCTATATGCTTAACTGGATGTACAGTTCGGAGACTATTAAGAAAGAAATTATCGAAGGCAGCAGCTGGGAAGTTATCGTTGAAGGCAACACGCCCATTGGTTTTATTTCCACCACCGTTGAAGGTACCTCGTTAAAACTGAGCAAACTCTATATCAATCCGGCATACCACAGCAAAGGTTACGGACAGGAATCATTGAACCACATCAAAGAGATGGCCAGAGGAAAAGGGATCCAATCGGTTTACCTTACCGTAAACAAAGGAAACCTCAAAGCAATGAAAGCGTATGAAAAAGCCGGGTTCACCCGCACCGACTCCAAGGTTTTCGACATTGGTGGCGGATATGTAATGGACGATTTTATTTACACCTGCACACTATAATTGCCTTGATTTTCATCCTTTATCCATTCCAAACAGGAAAGAAGTGTTGTTGCTTTTTATTGTTAGAGGAATAGCAGTTCCCCGCCTTTGCAATTCGCATTTTTGGCTGTTACTGATAATCTGAAACGTTTTGGGGAAATGCAGGGATGAATTTAAGCGAAAATAAAATTGTAAGGAAGATGATTTGAGAAATTTTCCGGGTCAGCATTTCAATTCGTCAATTGTAATAAAAGAAAAGATTTTCAATATTTATTTCCCAATTGCAATCCCATGCCTGATAACCTCATTGGCAAGGGGATTGTTGCTGTTAAAATCCGCCTTGTTAAAAGGATGTGGCTCAATCCGAAGATCAACTTTTCGGCGTAGTTTCATCATCTCAATTTGTGTGTCGATAATATCTTCGACATTATCAACAACGACTGCTATATCAATATCGCTGTCGTCGTTAAAATTACCTTTGGCATACGAGCCAAAAAGATAAGCCCTGATGATAGTATATTTTGTTCCGATCGAGTTAATATACGTCTCGGCTATTTTGTATGCTGCTGTTTTATCCATGACCGCAAATCTCTAATGTGGTTAATCCATTGGTTTGTAAATTCGAACGTGCACTTTTTATAAAATGCTTTTTTATAGCTGTCGTAACGGGCATTCAGGTTGAACGTGGTGATTGTATCCAGCATATCCAATTGTTCTTCCGAGAAGTTAAACCCTGCAATTTTTGCCAGTTTGGTAAGGTCGTGAGTAAAAGGGGCATTTTTCTTTGTTTCCTTTACAACAGAAGCTTTAAGTAACTTTTCCAATACCAAATGCCCCATAAAAAGTGACCAATGGAAATCTTTTGATTTGAACAAGTTCTCCATTGTTTGGTAATCGTTATCGCTGGTTTCTATCCAGAAACCGGCAACTTTGCCTGCATTAATATTTCCACTTATATCAACCATTCATTCAAAATTATTCAAATTTAACCATTTTCAATTAGCTCAGCTTGTCATCAACCATTTTTCCATGCCATTAAAATTCATTTTTTTAACTTAAACGTTGCCATTGGATAACTCCACGTAAAGTACCTGCCTGCAGGGTTACCGAATCGGTGGTGATGGCAAGGGTGTCGATGCGGATATAGAGGGTTTGGTTAAAAAATGGTACCGTTGCTAAGAAAAGTAGTAGGGTTCGTAGTTGTTTCATTTCTTTTAATTTGTGTGAATTGCAATTGGAGCAAAGCGTAAATCAGCGTGGCTAAATTCACTGTTAAGAGGCAGCGATTACAAATCGCCACCAGCAGTTGTGAATATCCTGAGCAGCTTAGGTAGTCTCGTCACAGACTAGAACCAACATACCACTCGTTTCCGCTTCGCTCAAACGAATGGCAGATAGGATGCCGCAGCAGAACAATTCATCGCTCGAAATGAGCGAATAGCTAAACGAATTAATCATACTTGATACGTTTTAAAATGAAACATTAGGTTGATTGATAACCTTTCTTTTAACAGAAATGGTTTCTTATATTATTTAATCTATTTCGGTAAAAAGCAGAATTTGATCTCCATTTTGGTGGGATACCCAAATCGGAAGAAAACAGGGCTTCAATTTTGGTGAGACACGGGAAAAACAGTAAAATACCGTCCCAATTTTCGTGAAGCTCCCAAAAAGAATCTGAATACTATCCCAATTTTCGTGGAAGCCCCAAAAAAGAGTTGAATTGTGTCCCAATTTTCATGGGGAAGCCCAACTGCATCCAAAATCTTCCCCAATTTCTATGGGACCTCCCAAAAACCGTAGAATTTGATCCCAATTTTCGTGGGACATGGGAAAAGCGGTAAAATACCGTCCCAATTTTCGTGGGACTTCCAAAATGAATCTGAATAGTATTCCAATTTTCGTGGGACTCAAAAAACTTTCAAAAATTTCCTAACTTGCATGGGTTATGAACCGTATTGAAATCATCAGAGGAGATATTACCCGATTGGAGGTCGATGCCATTGTGAATGCGGCCAATAGTTCGCTGTTGGGTGGTGGCGGAGTCGACGGGGCCATACATCGCGCTGCCGGCCCTGAACTGCTGGCTGAATGCCGCACCCTGAACGGATGCCCCACGGGCGAAGCAAAAATCACCAAAGGGTACAACCTGCCGGCCCGCTTTGTGATCCACACGGTGGGCCCTATCTGGAATGATGGCTATCACGAAGAGCCCGAACTACTCTCCTCGTGCTACCGGAAAAGCCTGAAACTGGCGGTAAAAAACGGGGTAAAAACCATTGCTTTCCCAAACATCAGCACCGGCGTTTACCGGTTTCCCAAAAACCGGGCCGCCCATATTGCCCTGGAAACAGTCGTCGATTTTCTAAAAAAAGAGACTTCCCTCGAAAAAATTATTTTTTGCACATTCGACGACGAAAACTTTTCAATCTACAACCAGTTGATTCATTCTTCCTTTTCGAAATAAAAAATTCGACCCAAGATTAAACCTAAAGGAATTACAGGAATCTATTTTCATAAGAAATTGATTCGGGGAGAAAATTACTATATTCAACCCCGATTTTAACTAACTACGAATGAACAAAAGCAAACCAATTTTGATCGGTATCCTATTGCTTATACTTTCAGGATGCCGCTACGAAAATGCAATAGACCTATACTATCATGGCGAGGATATTAAACCGGTATCCAGCAATGGTCTACTGGCTCATGTTACCTTTGAAAAGAAGGTAGCCGACATCAGTGAAAACAAAACGGCTGTTTCGGTCAACGGGAATGTGCTCTTCGCAAAGGGCGTTGACGGGAAAGATAGTTCAGCCATTCAGCTTCAGGGCTACCCGCAATGTATCTCGATCAGCAACATCGGGATAAATGACACCTTAGCCATCTTCTTTTGGTTTAAGACCGACCATGCTCTGGCACAAACCGATTCGCTCACCCTCTTTGATTACGGGGTAAACAGTTTTGGCATTCAAATCGACGGTTCAACCGGTTCAACGTATATCAATACCATTAAAAACGAAGAACACAGCACCCTTGCCGATTACATCAACTCGTATACAACCTGGAACTATCTGTATGCCGAAGCTGGCGGTGGTAAATTTAAGGTGATGTACCAGGGGCAAACAAAAACGAAAGAGCTGATTACCATCGACACCGAAAATGACTCACCCGGAATACTTAACCCGTTAGCCGATATCCTTTATATCGGAAGATCGGGCGTTGCGGCCAGCCAGAACAGTTATTTCAAAGGCAGCATCGACAACATCAGGGTATATAACCGGGCATTAACCAAAGAAGAAGTTCTCTCGCTCGTCAGCGAAGACTCAAAAAAATAACACAACCATGAAAAACAGTTACACACTTTTGATTGCCCTCTGTTTAATTTTGGGCATCAAACAAGCATATAGCCAGGACCTGGATGCCCTTCTTGAAAAGGAGACATCCAACACCACCGATTATGTGATTGCCACGTTCCTGAGCAACCGGATCATCAATGGTCAGTCGACCGAACAACTCCAAAAAAACGGACTCGATTTCAGGATTTCACACCGCTTTGGCTCTTTTAAAGAAGGGGCTGAAGAGCTTTATGGCCTCGATGGATCGAACTCCTATTTTTCGGCCGATTACGGATTAACCGACCGGATCATGATCGGGATTGGCCGTGCAACGTTTGACAAACAAGTTACCGGAAATATCAAAGCGAAAATTTTACGCCAATCGACCGGTGCAAAGAAAATGCCGGTTACGGTCTCGCTCTTTGGAGAAGTGGCCGCTACCACCCAGAAGTTTTCTAACGCAAAAAGAAACGATGATTTCGTTTCGAGATTAAATTATACGGGACAGCTTCTGATTGCAAAAAAAATGGACAACCTTTCCCTTCAATTATCACCCACGTTTGTTCATCGCAATCTGGTAGAGACCACTGCCGAGAAAAACGATCTGTTTGCCGTGGGGGTAGGTGGACGTTATAAACTCAGCAGCGTGTTCGATGTCAGCGCCGAATATTTCTGGGTGAACGGCAAAACCGACAACAGCTACAATCCGCTATCTTTTGCGGTTTCGTATCAGGTAAGCCACCATGTGTTTCAGGTTATCTTAACCAACTCGCAGCCCATTACCGAAAACTCGGTTATTGGCAAAACCACCGACAGTTGGCTGGATGGCAACATTCATGTAGGGTTCAATATTTCAACCGTTTTTTAGTAAAATTTTCATCATGAAACGAATCATAATCATTTCCATTGCGTTGTTGTTTTCGGTGCTAACAACCGAAGCTCAAAACCTCTATTTTACCAAAACCGGACATGCCTATTTCATGTCGCACACCGATGCCATCAACATCGACGGGAACAACAACCAGACAACCAGCTTTTTTAATGCCGACAATGGAGAGATTGCCTTTCAGATGCTGGTCAAATCGTTCAAATTCACCCTGGCAACTGCCGAAGAGCATTTTAACGAAACCTACATGGAATCGGATAAATTTCCCAAGGCTTCGTTGAAAGGAACCGTAACCAATCTGAAAGAGATTAATCTGAATACAAACGGAACCTACAAAGCCCTGGTGAAAGGCGACCTGAATATCCACGGAATTTCGCGCCCGGTTGAACAAGAAGGAACCGTAACTGTTAAAGATGGAAAGATCAGCGCCGTTTCAGCCTTCAAAATCAACATTGACGATTATGGGATCAAGGTTCCCAAAATTGTGGAAGACCGGGTTGCAAAGGTTGTTGACGTTAAAATTGATTTGGAATATTCACCCTATAAAAAATAGGTTACGATGAGTGCAAAGAATTCAAAGAAAATATTTTTTATCGTACTGGCTGCCGTAGTCGTTATTGGGGTTGTCGCATTGTGTTATGTTTTCAGAAGCCCGTCCCATTCGGTGGCTAAAGAAAAGGCGGCATTTACACTCACCTCCGATGAGCTTTACGCAGCTTTCGAGGAGAATGAAGCGACTGCCAACGAAAAATATTTAGGGAAAGTGATTGAAGTGACCGGAACGGTTGGCGAAGTTGAAAAAGCGGAGAATGGACAGCTAACAGTGGTTTTAACGTGCAGCAATCCGATGGGGGGCGTGAGGTGTTCGTTTAACGAAAAGCAGGACGAGGTATCGGGCCAGCTAACCGAAGGTTCTTCCCATACCATTAAAGGAAAATGCTCGGGCGTCTTGATGGAGGTTGTCCTCGACGATTGCTCCCTGCAGAAATAGTTGCGTCAGTGCTCAATCGTTGAAGAGCTCTTCCAGCGAACCAAAGAAGTCGGAATCCCAACCTTCCGAGATGTTTTCGTAGGCATCGTCGGGAATATTGGTTTGATGGAGCTCAACGCTGGTGCCTTTCTTTTCAGGGTGAAACTTGAAAGTCACTTCCGACTCCACATCTTCAAAATACCAGATCTGCCTGATCAGTTTATCCTGTTGGAATTCAAGGTTTCGGCCAGTGATTGATCCGTCCCACATCGAAAATTCGGTATCTGGTTCGGCCTTAAACTGCGCTTTTTCGCCAGTCCATATTTCAATCATAATCTGATTGGTAAGCGCATTGTACACATCGGCGGGCGACGCATCGAGCTTGTAGTATTTTTTTATTTCCTTCATAATTCCTGGTTATAGGCCGAAAGGTAATAAAATGTTTCTTAAAATTTGTACGAGAAACCCAGAGTGAAAAATTCTTTCACCTGTAACCGGGCGCCTTTCATTTCAGCACCGGAAGCCGAAGCCCAGGTTGACTCTACATCCTTGTCATAAACCAAATGCAGGTTCACCTGAGTGGTAATAAACTGGTTCACCTTAAAATCGATCGACGTTTCGCTGTCGAAATCGGGCAGCTTCAGCAATTGCCATTCACCATCGCTATTATTACCAAAATTGACAAAAATTGAATTCTGGGTTTTCAGATTGACATTCTCGAACACACTTTTAGTGTAATTTATTTTCCCCGACATACCAATCCGGCTCTTGTGGGTTTCCCCTTCGCTCAGTCCAAACTTTGTTTCGTCAACCGCAGGATTGGTCACATAGGTTGTTTTCAACGATACCGGTGATAAAAGAGCCGAAAAATCTTTTCCGGGTTTGTATTCCAACCCAGCCGAAAAAGTCAGATAGGCCGGGGAAAGAAAAGCCGAAGAAGGAACCGTATCGGCAACATTCTTGTACCCGATAAAGAGCTGATTCTTAAAGTTGGCTTCGGCGCTGTAATACCATTTCTTAAAAGCCGAATATCCCAAACGGGAGTTCACCTCCAGATTATCGTAATTTTTATGCCAGTTGGTTTGGGTTGTCGCTCCTTCTTCCGGCAGGTAATAAACTACACCCAATTTCAAATCGGCACTGTTTTCCCACTTGAATTTGCTTTTGGCATAATTGGCCACATAGTTGAATGTTCCCAACGCCGATGCCGACGACTGCCCTCCCTGTGCCCAGAAACTATTGATGTAGTTCTGCGTAAAACCAAAATACGATTTTCCCACCAGCTTCCAGGAACTTAATACCGGCGTACGGGTGGTAAACTTCTTTAATTTCAAATCGTTTGATTTAGTAGGCCGAATCCTTCCCACCTCGCGTGAATCTTTGAACGTCAGTTTGGACAGGTTCACCGATTCATCGACCAGCATTTTCACATTATGCCGGTCGAGACTCTCAATGCGAATGCCGAGTGAATCGTTCTGTTCATTTTTCAACCAGATCCACTGGTACCAATTTTCATCGCTCCGCAACGAGAAGGCCGATTTTTCGTTTTTCAGGTTATACACATTCAACGAATATGGAATCCCGGAGATGTAATCGACCAGCCACCGGACATCTTCCTTCAGCAACTTGTTCTTACGCAATGTTTCGGAGTCGTTGTGTTTTGCCAGGATTTTCTGGTTGATTCTTTCGACCGAATCGGTATACTCCTGCTGGGCTGCAGAAATCTTCGAACGCAAGGATTTCGACTGATAACCAATGGCGATTGAATCGCGATAGGATTGAATGAGCTGCTGATTATAATTCCTGCGAAACTCCTCAAGAAAGGCAGTCTGCAACGAATCGGCCGAACGGGCAAGCGAATCGGCCAGTTGTTCGGCGTGCAGCATTAGCCACTGGTCAAACACATCGGGATCGCTAACTCTTAGCTCCTCGACCAGACGATCCAACTCATTCTCGCCAATCAATTTCTGCTGAGGATAAGATCCCGCAAATGAATCTTCAGGAACCACGATCGAGTTCAATGGAATTTGTCCCATGATTTCCTTTTCAATCTCCTCGCACCGTTGAGTGATCTCCCGGCGCGGCACATACCCTTTCAGCTCTTCGGGGTTTTTAATCTTCTGATAATCCCTGACGAAGAAAAGCTCACGGTTCACCAGCTCGCTGGATAATCCATCCAAGGCAGAGTCGACAGGAACATTTTCGGCATAGTCCAGTAAACACTTGATATAAGCAAACGAAACAGAATCGGCAGGAACCCATTCTTTTGAATACACTATTTTTTTAATCTCATCGATGCGGGACTTCACCTCGTCGCCTGTGATTCTCTTTTCAGAGAAATTGGCAGAAACCGATATGGTAAACACAAAAAAACAAAATACTCCCCCAAAAAACCTCTTCATTTTGATCCTTCTCTAAACCCAACCATAAAACTCTGGCAACTGTTTTTTATTGCCAAACCGAATAGGGTTTTATTGCCAGATTGAAATTATAATACTTTTCATCTTCGCTCACCTCACAAACAACCCAATCGGGATAAACGATCGGTTCATCGGCTGATTCGAGCTCAATTTCAGCCACCACCAGCCCTTCATTTCTCCCATGAAAAACATCAATTTCCCATTTCTTTCCCTTAAAAGTATAGATATACCGGGTTTTCTCCACTTTCAAACCGCCACACATCTCCAGTAGTTCCCGGGCGTCAGCCACGGGGATCGGGTATTCAAACTCATCTCTGGTAATTCCGCTGGTATTTCCTTTAATGGTCAGAAAAGCTTTTTCACCGGCCATCCTCACCCGTACAATTTTATCGGGAAGAATAACCAGATACGCCTGCACCATTTCAACGGGCGCCCCCTGCTTTCCCCATTTTTCTACATCAATCAGAAATTTTCTTTCGATCTCTTTAGCCATATCAGCGGACAAAAATACCACATCCAATTGAACAACAATTGCGCCGGATGTATTATTAACAATTTCTTATTCCGAAAGTTACTGTTGAATATCGGATAAAGTCATAAACATGTAAACGGCAAAAGAAGCCAGCCAGTGAGTTCCCCCATAGTTATCGGAAAGCACATTGGGTAAGGCCTCCGCAGCATGACGGTAGCCCGACTGCCACAAATCGCGATGAGTCTGTGAATCGTCGGGAATGGCTTTGGCCAGTTCAAACATGCACCATGCCCGGCTTAAGTTCAACCCATCGAGATTGACGCCCTTCGGATCTTCGCGGTCGGCCACAACGGCCGGATAAGTTAATGAATAGGGATAAACGGGCATAAAATCCTTAAACCAGCGGACAAACTCGTCGCGATCCAAAACTCGTCGCATCAGGTCGGCCTCGACCAGTGAAGGTGAAAGGAAGTCTTCCCCTTCGGGTTCCCACGATGCCGGAATATTCCGGTCGTTAAAGAAATAGAATTTGGCCCTTTCGATCAGAAACGATTCAAACGTTTTGTCACCAACGGCACGGGCATAATCGAGTGCGAAAGCAATACCGAAAGCGGTATTTTCATGCACGCCCCGGCGAATAGGATAATACAAACCGGGCAGGTAATCGTAATACAAGCTTTTGATCGTCTCGGCCAAAGGGTATAACCGGTGAAACCATTCTTTCTGTACCGGATCGTTCGATTTTGCCAATTCGGAAGTTAACTTCAGCAACCAGGCCCACCCGTATGGCCTTTCAAAAGCAGTACGCCCTTTCTGCTTGAAATAGGCAATTTCTGTCTGGATATTCTGATCGGTTATGTTTTTATTGATTGCATCAATAATCTGATTCCGCTGGGGAAGATCGGGAAACTGCTGGATCATTTTAACCAGCGACCAATGCCCCTGAACGGCTGAATGCCAGTCGTAGCAACCATAAAATGCAGGGTGTAGCTGACGGGGCAATGCAATATCGTTGTCCGATTCCATGGTGTGTGAAATCTTATTGGGATACTCCGACAGGATGCAGGAATAGGCCTGTGCCGCAAATTTCGAGGCAGTTTCCATCGTAAAGGGAGGAATCATCATATTGGGCGACTGAGCAGCAACACCGTTCACCATCCAAAATGAGACGATCAGTATGAATGCAAATTTCTTAAACATAACAGCAATATTTGAAACCTAACTTTTCTTAAAAATATAAAATCATCAAATTAAATCCTTTATCCGCGGATGTTTTTTCAAAAATCTTTACAAACTTCATTTTGGCATAAACACCGTTTGTCATTAACCATCTTTCATCCAATACACGGATCATCTTCAGGTGTTAGAATTACATAAAACACATGGCAACAATCAATTTTAAATATCCCGTACAAATTTGCCCGAAAAGTAAACAAAGAAAAATTAAACATCTAAATTCGTCAATTTGTGTTAAATATAAAAACAAGAACGGGCACAAAGGATTAAATGATACTTAAATGTCTGTTTAATAACAGTTCATACCAATTGAGTTTATGTTCTTTCCTCTTTTTCCTAAAAAAAAGAGGGGGAACCAGCAACGAAATTCGTATTTGAAATATCTATTGATAGATTAAAAAGAATGGGGAAAATGAGAACGATTTCACGGAAGTTAATTTTTATCACGATTTGCCTTTTCGCGCTGTTCAATTCGTGCAGCCAACCGGAAGGGATTGGAGGGAGTTCCACGATAAAAGGGAAAATTTGGATCAACTATTACAATGATGATTTTTCCAAGCTATTATCATCGGAACCTCTGCCGGCAAAGGATGAAGATGTTTATTTGGTTTTTGGAAATGACTCGGTCGTCGGTGATGATACAAAAACCAGTTATACTGGCGATTTCGAATTTGAATACTTGTGGCCCGGGAAATACAAACTCTATTACTACGCGGACGATACCACGGGGAAGTCATCAAAAAAGGTTGAAATGGTTCAGGAAATCACGCTGGGGAAGAACGAAACCGTCGAATTAAATAACCTGATCATCAAAAAGAGACTAAAATGGGATGAAGGCAGCTCGTTTATCAAAGGAAAAGTGATGATCAATTATTACAACGATGATTTTTCGTTACTCCTCTCCGACACACCAGTTCCTGCTGAAGACAAAGATGTGTTTCTCCTGTATGGTACCAGTACTACGGTAAATGATGATACAAAAACCAGTTACACCGGCGATTATGAATTTGACAATTTATGGCCCGGAAACTATACCATTTACAGCCTTTCGGAAGACACCACCGGACAAACAACAGGAAATGTTGCCGTCAAAAAGGAAATTACACTGGGTGAGGCCGAAACCGTCAATCTGGATACCATCATCATTAATAAAAGCCTGAACTGGGACGAGGGGACCTCATCGATTAAAGGAACAGTTTACGTGATCAATTACAAAAACTCCTCCTCCTACCCCAATCTGGAAGTGAAAGACAAAACTCCGGCCCAGGAACAAGAGATATACATGACCTACGGAAACCACCCCTTTTATGACGAAAGGATCCGCACTTCATCCGATGGGACATTTATGTTCACCAACCTGATCAAAGGAAAATACCACATCTATGTCTATTCAGAAGACATAACCGGGGGCACAGCTTACAAAGTAATCGAGAAAGAGTTTGAAATCACCAAAGACCACCAATCGGTTGTCCTGGATGATATCATTTATATTGAAAAACTTTAGTTAGAATAAAAAAAACATAAAATTTGAGCATCATGAATATGAAACCTGTTTTAATCACCTTATCCTTTACATTGGCTACGCTTTTGCTCCATGGGCAAGATAAAAAAGAAGTCATTGAAAAAGGAATCCAGGTCAAAAGAAACTATGAAACCGACATCGCCAATGGGGAAAAAGAAGCTTCGCTGGAGAAAGAAGAGTATTATAACTTCCGGGGCGATCTGGTTGAGATTAAAGAGTACGACAATTCGGGCAAAGGCATCACATCCTGGTTTAAATACAAATACGACAACCAGGGTGAACTGATCGAAGAGCTGGAACTCAATGCCAAAGGGGAACAAAAAGAACGAGCTGAATACAAATACGAAAATGGGCTGAAAACCGAAAAGCTGATATACGATAGCAAAAACCGTTTATCAAAGAAGAAAACCTTCAAATATGAACTTCGAAAGTGAGATAAAATCGATCGTTGACAGCTTTGCGCCCATTACCCTCAAGGAGATGGACGACGTATGCCTGATGCGCCGGGTCGATATGAAATTTGTATTCAACACATCATTACTGCCAGCTCTGCTTAAAAAGGCTGCCATTAATTATTATGTGCTCGACATCAACCAGGTGAGAGAGCAAGTGTACGAAACGACCTATTACGACACCAACGAATACGCCATGTACAACCTTCACCACAACGGGAAACAGAACCGATACAAAGTAAGGGTACGAAAATACGTGAGTTCCGACATGGGGTTTCTGGAGGTAAAGCGAAAGACAAACAAAGGAGAGACCATAAAAAACAGGATTGTTTGCCCGGCTCCTTACCATGATATTGATTTTGACGGTAGCTCAAAATTTCTGCAAAAGTTCACTCCGTATGACGAGCAAATACTCTGGCCAAAGCTAAGCAACCGGTTTATCCGGATTACGCTGGTGAACAAAGACCGCAGCGAGCGCATAACCATCGATTACAAATTAATTTTCAAAGACTTAAAATACCACGAACAAATAATCCCCTCGAATCTCTGCATCGCTGAGATCAAAAGAAACCGCGATAGTCAGAAATCCTCCTTCCTGAACACATTGAATGAGTTACACATTAAGCCCAGTGGCTTCAGTAAATACTGTGTCGGATTGGCCATGCTCAATCCCGAAGTAAAGACCAATTTATTTAAACAAAAAATCAGAGCGCTTTACAGGCTTTAAAACCAATTAACACTTCGTAAAAAAAATGGAACTATTTAACATCAAATTAGTCGATTTTCAAGACTTGGGAGAACTATTCTTCCGGTTTATTTTCAACCTGGCGGTTGTATTCGTCATCATCCGTTTTCTGTATTACCCGATGCGGAAAAGAAAAGATTACCTTTTCACGTATGTACTGATATCATCGGTCATTTTCCTTCTTTGTTTTCTTCTCGACAATGTAAAACTGGAAATTGGTTTTGCCCTGGGTTTGTTTGCCATCTTTGGGATCATCAGGTACCGAACCCGCCAGATCCCAATCAAAGAGATGACCTATCTTTTCCTGGTCATTGGCATCTCGGTGATCAATGCCCTTTCGAACAAAAAAATATCGTATGCCGAACTGTTTATCACCAATTTACTTTTGATCCTTGTTCCTTTCTTTCTCGAAAAGGTAATGCTACTGCGACATGAATCAAGCAAGTCGATCAATTATGAAAAAATTGAATTAATCAAACCCGAAAACCGGGAAAAATTAATCGCCGACCTTCAGGAACGCACCGGACTGATCATCAATCGGGTGGAAATTGGGAAAATTGATTTTCTGAAAGATTCAGCCCGAATCAATATCTATTATTACGAGCCCACAAACAAAGAAAACCTGGCCGATGACGAAGAACCTAACATGGGCGACGATGATTAAACGCAACCACTATTTTATCTTATTTTTAATAGTTTGGGCAATTTCAAACAAAGGAGTTGCCCAAACTACCGATTTCAGGTTAAGGGCAGGGATCTCGGTTGAAAAAGAGTTATCAAAAAAAATGGCGGTTGCTGTCGGTTACGAACACCGGTCGTACAACCATTTTACCCTTTTTCAGGAACTTGTCGAACCTTCGGTTTCTTATGAAGTGATCAAGCCGCTCACCATTGGTGCCGAATGGCGCATCATGGCCGACCAAAACCTGAAACGCCGGGTGAGTTATAAACAGCGCGGTGCAATCTCGCTACGCTACAAAAAAGAGATTGGCGATTTTGACCTGAAAATCAAAACAGCCATCCAATACGGCTTCGACGACCTGACCAACACCTCCGGAAACTTCAATAAACTCATCAACCGGAATTCGGTTTCCATCGATTATACGATTTATAAGTCAAAGTTCGCCCCTTTTGCCAGCTACGAGTTTTTTTATTACCTCAACGATCCTCATGGAGGCATCATCAATCAATGCCGGTTGAGAGCCGGAACATCTTATCGCCTTTCGAAAGCAGCCGAAATCTCGGCTTATTATCTCTTCGAAAACGAATTCAACGTAGCCGATCCCGTCGATTCGCACATCGTTGGGTTCTCCTTTGGATATAAGTTCTAAAAGTCATTTCTCCGGATTGTTTCATTAAACGAACCAAAAAAATTTTCTTCAAGTTTTTTCTGCATTTCATTAAAAATCAGGCAATCCTTCTCAATAACACTCCGCACACAACGCTTACTATCAACCATTAATACTCTTCCAATAAATCTAAAACAAAGCATGACTATTCATTCCTTTATATTCCCGGAAAACAATTTTAACCATATGTTTTCGTTTATTTAACAAATAGCCGATAGGGAAAATGAAATGCAGGTTGTATTATAGGCAAAAAGATCATTGAAAAATAATCATAAAAAATTCCAATTGGAGCAACCGTTTCGATCCGAATTTTGTCTTTAGTATAGCCATGTTAAAATAGAAAAAAGTAAAATGCCATGAAAACACCATTTTTAATCGCTTTGCTCCTGTTAATCACCGGGGCAGCATTCGGACAAGAGATGATTGGTTTCAGCGGGGTTGTTAAAAACTCCCAAACCGGAAATTTACTGGAAGACATCAACGTTTTTATTGAAGCAAAAAACACCGGGACTTTTACCAATCATACCGGTTCGTTCTTTATGTTCCTTCCCGCCGGGATTTACGATGTTACCTTCTCGGGCGATGGGTATAAACCGGAAAAAATCACGTTCGATTTGCGGAAAGAAAAGGAGGCTGAAATTGTGTTAACACCCATTGCCACCAAGAGAAAGGCCGAAGCCTGGTTGAAGAAGAAACACACCAGCACCCCCGATGTGATGACCATTGCCGGAAATATTGAACAATCGGAATTAAAATAAATACCACAAGACAACGTTTAGTTTGTAGAAAAGAGAAAAGGAAACGGCCCTCTCATTCGGCCTCAACAAGAAAAAACCGGGAAACGATTCGCTTACAGCAAAATCTTCCCCGGTTTTTCTTTATATCCTTACTATACTCAACCTAATCAGCAAACTCAGCAAAAGCTTTTTTGATCCGCGCAATGGCATCCATCATCTGCTCTTCCGTAATGATCAGGGGAGGCGTAAACCGGATGATATGCCCGTGGGTGGGTTTGGCGATTACTCCAAATTCTTTCATAGCCAGGCAAACATCCCAGGCCTCTTTCCCATTTTTGGGCCGGATGGTGATGGCATTCAGCAACCCTTTTCCACGCACCTCTTCAATCATTTCCGAAGAAGTTTTCCGCATCTCCTCCCTGAAGACGATCCCCATCTTTTCGGCATTTTCGGCAAGTTTTTCCTCGCTGATCACCTTTAGCGCCTCGACCGAAACAGCGGCAGCAATGGGGTTACCACCATACGTCGAACCATGTTCGCCTGGCTTGATGGTAAGCATAATCGCGTTGTTGGCCAGTACGCACGACACCGGATACATTCCGCCCGAAAGAGCTTTCCCAAGGATCAGGATATCGGGTTTCACCTCTTCGTGATCACAAGCCAGCAATTTCCCGGTACGGGCAATGCCAGTCTGGATCTCATCAGCAATAAAAAGCACATTGTTCTGATCGCAAAGTTCGCGGGCAGCTTTCAGGTAACCCTCATCGGGAACATAAACACCCGCTTCGGCCTGAATGGGTTCTGCCAGAAATGCGGCCACATCGGGATCGGACAGGGCCTGTTCGAGTGCCACCACGTCGTTATACGGAATATTCACAAAACCGGGCGTGTAGGGTCCGTACTCATTGTAGGCATCGGGATCGCTCGACATGGAAATGATGGTAATGGTCCTTCCGTGGAAATTACCGTTACAAACCACAATTTTAGCCTGTTCACGGGCAATTCCCTTTATTTTATAGGCCCATTTCCGGGCAAGCTTCAATGCGGTTTCCACCCCTTCGGCGCCTGAATTCATGGGCAAAACACGGTCGTAACCAAAATACTTCGTCACAAATTCTTCCCACTCTCCCAGCTTATTATTATAAAAAGCACGGGAAGTCAGCGCGAGTTTCTGAGCCTGATCGGTCATCGCCTTTACCAGCCTTGGATGACAGTGTCCCTGATTGACGGCTGAATACGACGAAAGGAAATCGAAATAACGTTTCCCTTCCACATCCCACACAAAAACGCCTTCGCCTCTTTCGAGCACGACCGGCAGCGGATGATAGTTATGTGCACCATAACGATCCTCTTTTTCGATATAATCTTTTGAGTTCATCATTCGATCTTTAAATTGATTTAAATCTGGGTTTCAAGATCGAAAATTTAAAAACGAAAGGATATGACAAAGATCAATCAAAAGAATTTGTCCCAAAATTTAATGATCGCCATCTCGGCCAGCAAAAAGAAGAGGGCCAGAATGACAAATATCTTCCAGCGCTGGATCCCATGGTCCAATTCGTAAACAGCGCCGGCAAGATTTCCGTTTTTCTCGTTCACCAGGTTGAAATACTTTATCCCCGATTGTCCCACCAGCTTCCTGATTTCGTCGGAAGAATAACAGGTGAGATCCGATTCCTTCAGTTCATAATTGATCGCGGCGCCATCAATCACTTCATCATCCAGCGATATCTGATATAATCCGGCTTCGGCGTCAGGATCAATGGTGGTCTGTATCCGATTATCCTCCTGCGAAATAATGGTCGGCTTAAATTCTGCGGAAGAATTTAATTTTCGAACAACCAGGCTCTGTAACTTCTTGTTGGATGGATTCTTCACATCCAGAAACCGGTCTTTCCCCAACACATAATAGAGTTGTTGTGCCGGCGAAGAAAAAAGCGCGATGTTATAAACCGTTGGGACAAAAAGAATGTGATTGACAAATTCATTTCCCTTTTTCGAAAAAGGAAAAGCAAACAAATAAACCTTGCCTTTGCCAAACGTCGTTAACGTAAGGGCCTTTGTTTTATCAGGAAACGACAACAAGGCTGTCTCCACCACATCCTGCGCTTCATTGAACCGGTATCGTTCCTTGATCGATGGCATAACAACTTTTTCGGCGCCCTCTTTAAAAACACCCTGGTAAAGCGGATGATCATAAAAGACTTCCCCCACCGGGATTTTTACCGTATCGACTGCACCCAACGCAGGCGACTGCAGGGAGGCAAGCAGGGAGTTATAGCTTTCGACTCGCTCCGGAATGGCCGGGATAACAGCCAAAACGCCTCCATTCCCGACATACTTCTTCAATTCGCCAATCAAACCCGAAGAGATATCGGCCAGCTCATACAGGAAAATGGCGGAATAATTACCAAGCTGGCTAATCTGGAGCCGGTCATCACGCGCAACATCGAGGTGGATAAAAGGATCGTTTGCAAAAAGCGCTTCAATATTTTTCGTATCCACATTGATTGATCCGGGTTTAATAAGCAATGCACTGACCTCATGGTTCACATGGTACGAAAAATAGATGGCATTATCGTACACAATCGGATAGTCGGAAATCTCAATCCGGCCAAGTTGCAATCCCTGGCTCAGGTTGGTATATTTTAAGGTAACCGCCTTTTTCTCATGAGCAGCAAGATCAACCGTTGCCAATGCCTTTAACGAGTCGTTGATATAAAGGTTTACCGGAATACCATAATACTCTTCGTTGGAGTTATTCACAACATTTACCTCCATCTGTTCGATCTGGTTGAGATAATGTGCAGGAGCTCCAAACCAGCACGAATCGACAAACAGATTGGGCACCTGATTGACCACAACCGGGATAAAATTGTAGGTAATGACCGAATCGGATTTGATATTTCCCAAATCGCAGGAGACCTTCTGAAAATCGGAAATCAGATAAATCCGTTTATCGGTCTCTTTCAGGAAATGATCCATCAGGTTTTTAAAACGGGTCAAAATGGTGGACATCATCACCTGATTGTGGCTCTCCTCCACCTCGCTAATCAACTGGGTAATCTCCTGTTTATTGAAAAAACGGTAATGTTTTTCGCTCAGGTCATTGGTCAGGATCGAAAATTTGGTATCGGGCTGGCTGGCGTTCACAATGGCGTATGCCTTCTGTTTGGCACTCTCGAGGGCGACCCCTTCGGGTCCCTCGGCAGCCATACTGAACGAGTTGTCGATGTAGATGCAACAGGCCGATTCGGCTTTCAGCTTTTCACTTTGTCCGGTTGGTTTATATGGCTTTGCAAAGGCAATCACCAGCAAAACAATGAGCATAACCCGGCAAAGCAGGATTAAAAGTTGCTTGAGTTTCGACTTCCGCTGCGACTCTTTCTTTACCTTCTTCAAAAAGTTGACATTGGAAAAATAGACCGTTTGGTGCTTCCTCAAGTTCACCAGATGGATAATGATTGGCACGGCAACCAACCCAAGAGCCCATAAAAAAGAAGGATCTATAAACCTCATTCCCCAAAGCTGTTTAAAAATTCTTGTCAAAAATAACAAAATATGACCAGCAAACGAATGTTGAACCCAGGAACTGAATGGTTACGAAAAGAGTTTATTGTTGAATTGATTTTTGAATTACATTTTTTGTTGTAATCAATTAATATACTGGCATCTGTTGCCAGGTTCAAACGTAAAAAGAACATTTGTTGTTGAAAAACATACTGAAACATTCCTAAAGTTAAAATATTTTTGCTTATTTAGCGTTTAGACATATAATCCCGGCAGGGAAGTTTTTATTTACCCTAGTATAAGCGCTTTTTCAACACATTTTATCCAAGGTAGTTTAATCGGTGCTTTTATCAGGGGAAT
>Ga0116170_10000206_pt1 | contig 60962 bp, 48 predicted proteins | sample AD_JPNHW1_MetaG_FD_89797 | JGI IMG/M metagenome (GOLD analysis project Ga0116170, IMG submission 89797) | Active sludge microbial communities of municipal wastewater-treating anaerobic digesters from Japan - AD_JPNHW1_MetaG | ecosystem: Engineered > Bioreactor > Anaerobic > Digestate | place... | reverse complement strand
GAGATCGGGATCCTGATAACAAGGCTCAATGCAACCCTGCTTGTCGCAGCGATGGGTGACGCCGCGTACCCGAAAGTTGCCGAGAGCCATTCGGAAGCAAAGAAGTTTGCCGAACACAGGAAATGCGTTGTCATGGGGGGCATTACGCCCGGCCAGACGACGGATGCGGTTGCGGCAGTCCTTGCGGAGCGCGTCAGCGCAGATGTCTTCATCAATGTTACGTCCGTTGACGGCATCTACTCGGCTGACCCGAAGAAGGATGCATCCGCTGTCCGGTACGATCACCTCACCCCTAAAAAACTGTTGGAGATTGTCGGCAAAGACCAGCTGACCGCTGGGCTCAATACCGTCCTCGATATTATCGCTGCCCGCGTGGTCGAGCGAAGCGGGATCCCGCTCGTTGTCCTCGACGGGACGAAGCCGGAGAACCTCCGCTCCGCGGTGATTGACGGGAAATACCGGGGATCGGTAGTTTCTGAAAAGAAGATCCAGCCGCTCCCGCTCTGAGGGATCCGGTGAAAAATCCATCAGGTATTTTTAGCGCCCGTATCAATACTGTAAAGGCGGGGTAGTAGGGTAGCCTGGTCCATCCTAGAGCGTTTGGGACGCTTTGACGGCGGTTCGAATCCGCCCTACCCCATGCAGCATGAACCGGTCAGTTGCCGCGCGGATCTATTCCCTTCTTGTTTCTGCCTACCCTGATGCCCGCGAGCCGGCCGGCAAGGTCTGCCGGGGAACGCCTTTTGAAGTGCTGATCCTCACCATCCTCTCCGCCCAGACAACCGACCTTGCAGTCCTGAAAGTAAAAGGCCCGCTGTTTTCAGAATACCCGGACATGGACGTGCTTGCGAGGGCGCGGATCGAAAATGTTGAGACGATCATCCACAGTCTCGGGTTCTACCACGCAAAAGCAAAGAACATCATCGCGGCGGCGCAGACCGTCAGGGATACCTTCAGCGGCAGGGTCCCGGATACCATGGAGGATCTGCTCACGATCCCGGGTGTCGGGAGAAAGACGGCAAACATCGTGCTCTACCATGGGCACGCGAAGAATGAAGGGATCGCTGTCGACACCCACGTCCGCCGGATTGCACAGCGGATCGGGTTTTCGGATACCGATGATGTGAAGGTTATCGAGCATGACCTGATGCGGTTCTTTCCGGAGAAGGACTGGGGCGACCTGACAGATGTCCTGATCGTGCACGGGAGGAGATGCTGCCTTGCAAGGAAACCGGCATGCGAACGGTGTCCGGTCTCTCAGTACTGCCGGTATTTCCGGAACCGTTCCGGAAAAAATCCTGACGGGAAGACGGACAAGGCCCGGCGCTCTGTGTGAGAGCCTTTTATGCCGCCGGCACTGCCGGACCCGTTCCGCGATCAGGGTAGACAGGGGGGGTCGCGTTGGTACACACTGTTCTTCTGGCAGCCGTTCTGGTCGCGATGCCGGAGGGGCAGGGCCTGCCTGTTTCCCGGAAATCACCGGTGATAGATCCCGATGGGGGCATTCCGTCACCCTGCATCCGGCCCTGAGGGAACGATCCCCCGCGCACCCTGATGTACCCCTCCGACCCCCCCGGACACCATTGTGTCTGCCGGGTTTTTGGGAAGGTTTTTCTGACGGAGGATCTCACGTTTGGCCGGATTTCCGGGTGAGGGGGGTCGGATGGGTACACATTGCCGGAATATTGATCCTGTGCCGTTGTCTCCCGGATACTGGCAGAAGGTACCCTGTCCGGGTTCCCACGGATCCCTTTGTCCGGGTTTTACGAATCTCTCTCAGAACCCGATAACGATCCCGATTGCCGAGAACGCAGCATACCCGAGCAGGGCGCTGACTGGAATGGTTAAAATCCATGCAAAGACGATGCTGCGGGCAACTCCCCATTTGACGGTGCTTGTCCCCATCGTTGAACCAACGCCCATGATGGATGTACAGATGATATGGGTCGTACTCACCGGGATCCCGGCTGCCGAAGCGCCAAGAATCGTTGCAGCCCCGGCCGTCTCCGCGGCAAAACCGTGCACCGGCCGAAGTTTCGTGATCTTATACCCCATCGTTTTCACGATACGCCAGCCTCCGGCAAGCGTGCCAAGTGCTATCGTCCCGTAGGAGATGAGGATCAGCCACAACGGGACGATCAGGTGGTTCGGGTCAGTACCGACGCCGACATATCCGATGGCAAAGAGCAGGGGGAGGATAATCCCCATGGTTTTCTGGGCATCGTTCGTCCCGTGGCTGAAACTGTATGCCGCGGCAGAGAAGAGCTGGAGTTTTTTGAAATAGCGTTCGGCGGGCGCCTTGCTGACATTTTTGGTTGCGTTGAGCACGACAACCATGAACAGGAACCCGCAGACAAGGCCGATCACAGGCGAGATGATCATGAATGCAGCGACCACCTCCACGGTCTCCCATTTGATTGCTGCGATACCGGCTGCAGCAATTCCAGCCCCGCTCATCCCCCCGATCAGGGCATGGGATGACGAGGAAGGGATACCGAAATACCAGGTAATCAGGTTCCAGCTGATTGCACCGATAAGGGCGGAAAGAACAATGAAGGGAATTACGGAGGTGTTAACAAGGTCCAGCTGGATGATCTTGCTGATAGTGCTCGCCACGGCAACGCCGAAACCGAACGCCGCGAAAAAATTGAAGAATGCGGCAAAGAAAACAGCGTTTCTTGGCGACAATACTTTGGTTGAGACAACCGTTGAGATCGAGTTTGCTGAATCATGGAACCCGTTGGTAAAATCAAAAACGAGAGCTACCCCGATGATAACGACGATGAGTTCCCATGTTGCTTCGATCATCAGATATCAGATCTTCCCGTTTTCTTTTGACCAGTCGCTGTTACGTATGCCGGATCGCGATGTCGGAAAGGACGTTTGCCACATCCTCGCAGTTGTCCGTCGCCTGCTCCAGCTGCTCGTAGATGTCCTTGAGCTTGATGATGGTTATTGCATCCTGAGTCCGGAACAGGTCGGTGACGGCATGGGCAAGCACGTCATCGGCAAGGTTCTCGAGCCGGTTCACCTCGATGCAACGATCCTCGACCTGGCGGGGATCTTTCAGTTTCCTGATCCCTTTTACCGCAGTTTCCAGTTCGATCGCCTGAAGGTGGATCAGTTTTGCAATCTCGATCATATGCGCATCCGTGCCGGCGATCCCGTAAAAGAGCATCTTTTCTGCTGACCCGTCAATATAATCGAGCACTTCATCAAGGGTTGAAGCAAGGCGCGAGATCTCTTCCGGTTCGAGGGGCGTGATGAATGTCCGGTTCAGCTGCTCGTAAATTTCATGCGTCACCACATCGCCCTGGTGTTCAAGGTTTTCAATGACACGCCGTTTCTCCTTGACGTCGGTGAAATTCTCGGTCAGGACAACAAGATTGTGCGCCGCCAGGACAATGGTGGCCGCCTGTTGTTCGAATAAATCAAAAAAAACCTTGTCCTGTGGTATCAGTAACTCGCGCAGCCCCATGACAATCGTACTGTAACTCTCAATGAGAAGGTAAATAGCTGGCGTTTTGATTCAGGCAATCGCGGGCAGGAGGATTGCAGCAATCGTATAACCGGAAAAGGCACAGGCAAGGGCAAGAGGAATAGTTACTATCCATGCGCCGATCATTTCACGGATCACTTCCCACTGGACAGCATTCTTTCCCCGGGTTGCACCGACCCCGGCAATGGCCCCGCTGATCACATGTGTCGATGAGACCGGGATCCCAAAGAGGGTGACCAGCGAGAGCACCCCGCTTCCGGTTGCAGCCGCGCAGAAGCCCTGGTACGGGCGGATCCTGGTGATCTTTTTGGCCATCCTGTCAACAACCTGCCAGCCGCCAAAACAGGTGCCAAGGCCGATCGCAACCGCAGACGACAAGAGGACCCAGGTCTGAATTTCAAACGATGGGATCAATCCCGCAGAGAGCAGCAGTACGGTAATTACCCCGACTGCATGCTGTCCGTCATTTGCCCCGTGGCCAGCCGCCTGGAAAAGTGCGGCTGCTGCATGGAGCGGCTGGAAGATCCGTTTCATCCGGTTCTGACGGGAATGCCGGAAGAGGTGGGAGATCAGAATATCGAACAGGAACGCTGATGAAATCCCGAGAACCGGGGAGATGAAGATAAAGAGGACGATTGCCACGATGCCAGTCAGGTGCACGGCACCAAGTGCCATCAGCAGGGGAATTGCGATGGCAGCACCGCAGACTGCCCCGATCAGGGCCCCGGTCACGCGGTCCCCTTTCAAGACGGATGTAATCAGAAAGAGGGTTATGGCACCGATGATCGCGCCCGCGCAACCGCCAAGCACTGCCGGACCAAAGGATGCTGACGACGGGAATACGACAGCCTGCAATCCCGAAGCCGCGATACCGGCACCAAGAATTGCACCGACCATCGCGTGGCTGCTTGAGATCGGTATCCCCGACCGCGTTGCAAAAAAGACCAGCAGGATTGCAACAAGCATTGCAATCACGATTGAGAGCGGGGTAAAGGAATCCTGCCGGATAATCGCGGTCCCTATGGTGGTGGCAACAGCTGTTGCCAGGATAAAAGGACCGGCCAGGTTGCAGAGGCCGGCAAGCAGGGTTGCTTTTAACGGGGAGAGCGATTTTGTTGCGACCACTGTTGCAATCGAGCCGGCAGCATCGTTGAGCCCGTTCATGAAGTTGAAGGCGAGCGCAAGGAGGATCCCGAACAGGATAAGCGGTTCCATGGCAGCTTACGAATGGCTCATCGCGATATCATCGAGTGCATGCCCGACATCGTTGCACTTTTCCATCACATGGCCAAGACCCTCGTAAATATCCTTGAGCTTGATGATAAGAAGCAGGTCTTTGGTCTTGAACAGGTCGAGGATTGCCCGGGACTGGAGTTCGATCGCAAGGTTATAGAGCCGGTTGATCTCGGCTGCATGGGAACGGATGGTATCCAGCTTATCGGTATTTTCCAGACTGTCAACGGCATGCTGGATCTCGGTTGTCGAGAGCACAATCAGGTATGAAAACTCCTTAAGAACATCGCTTGACTCGGTCAGCCCGTAAGTGCAGACCTGGTGAGTGACCCTGTCTATCCGGTCCAGGACATCATCCAGCACCGGTGCGAGGCGGGCGATCTCTTCGGGTTCGAGCGGTGTGATGAGCGATTCATCCAGTTTTTCATAGATCTGGCGGGTGATCTCGTCCCCGTTATGCTCAATCTGCCGTACGCGGTGCGATTTCTCGGTTCCGGATGGAAGTTCGTGCGTGATCTCGTTGAGCACGCCTGCGGCTTCGCCGATCGCACCTGCCATTTTTGAAAAGAGCGTAAAAAATACCCGGTCCTGCGGCAGGATGAGGTCCTGGATACGCATAGTCGTCCCTACATCTACCCTGTCCTTGAACCATAAATACCGTGCGCCTGGGACAGAGTGCAGTGCGGTTTAACGGTTGTATCCGATGGATCTGGATTTCTTTATCCCGGTTTATGGAAGTATATACAAGAATTATTGGGTGGAACCGGAAAAAAACAGGAACCTGTTGAAGATAACCTTGCAGTTTGCCGCGGGCCTTTTCAGGACCCTTACGCACGGTCACTAGTATTCACGATGAACCGGCAACCCTGCCGAGTTCTTTCAACAGCAATGCCTGTGCAACGATCATCTTTTCGAGTTCATTGAGATCAACGCTCTCGTTTGCCCCGTGGATCCGCGAGTATTCGTTGTCTTCACATCCCCAGAGGATGAATTCTGCACGGGGGACGGCCTGTTCCAGGATATTCATCAGGGGAATAGAGCCACCGGCACCGGCTTCCAGGACCGGCCGGCCATAGACCGATTCGAGCACGGTTCCCGCGAGATCGAAGGCGGGCCCACCAGTCGGGCAGATAAACCCGGCCGAGCCGCCTGCACTGCTGATCTCAACCTGCACATGCCACGGGGCGACAGCCCGAAGGTGATCTGCAAGATGCCCGATCTCTTTTACAGGATCAGATCCGGGTGCTATCCGCATGCTGATCTTTGCACGTGCCTGCGGGATGAGGATGTTGGTTGCGTCCCTTATCGAAGGTGCATCGATCCCAATCACGGTAATGGAGGGTCTCGACCAGAGCCTTGAACTTACGGAGCCCGTGCCTATAGTGTCCACTCCTTCCGAGAGTCCGGAAAGGCGACGGTACAGATCTTCCGGGTAATCTGCGCCGGTCCAGGTGCCCGAAGCGAGGCCGGCAACCGCAACATCCCCGTTTTTATCATGCAGGGTGGCAAGCATCCGGATGAGTGCGACAAGGGCATCGGGCGCAGCTCCGCCGAACATACCCGAATGGACCGCACGTGCAAGGGTGCGGACGGTGACGATTAACGAGGTCTCGCCCCGGAGCGTCGTGCTCAGGACCGGTTCCCCAGCCACAACCTTTCCCATATCTGTAATGATGAAAACATCGCACCGGAAAAGGTCCGGATGCGCTGCCACAAATGCACCGAGATGACCCTCGGTCTCCTCCTCGCCTTCAACAATCACTTTGATGCCGACAGGGAAATTTTGAGAGAGAGCCTGCAACGAAGCGGCAATTAACGCAATGCCGGATTTGTTGTCGGCAGCACCCCGCCCGTACAGGCGCCCGTTGCGAATGACCGGCACCCAGGGATCAGTCTCCCAGCCGTCTCCTTTCCGGGCGGGAACGACATCATAGTGTGCGTACAGGAGGACCGTCGGCATTCCTGCCATGGCCGGTATCTCGCCATAAACAGCAGGATACCCCCCGGGGATTTCGAGTAGCCGGACACCGGTAAGCCCGGAACGTTGCAGGAGGTCTGCGGTGATCGCTGCGGCCTGGTGGACCGGTTCCGGGGGATATCCCGGGAATGCCACGGACGGTTCGGCAATGAGCCGCCTGAAATCTTCAATTATACCAGGCATCAATGCACGGACATCCTTTCTCATTGCAGCGATATCGGCGGGATCCAGGTTCCTGCGCACCATTACTGAAGGGTATTAACGTTCAAGGCTATGAACCCTCGCGGGAATCCGATAGTACAGACGCGGGAGATACATCCTGACCTGACGATGTCGTGCTGACCATACCGGAGCAACGGGCTGCTCATGATATTCGTAGAAAAAAAAAGATCCGGGACGGGCCAGCTTTTCGCTCCTGAGCGTATGGTTATTTTTTCCCGGTCCCGCCTCCCTTTTTTGCAAGTTTTCCCGGGCGTGGCCGGTCGTCGTGGGTGCCGTGATCGATATTGAACTCCTGCCCGGCTGGTTGCGTGTGAGGGAAATGGCGGAGTAATCCTGTCGGTTTTTTCAGGGTGCGGCGGGGAGGATGCGGCAGGGGGTGGCTCATCTCATGATGCATGGCATCTTCGGTGTGCCGGTCACGGTTTTTACTCCTGCCCCGCACCCCGCGAGGTTTTGAAGGAACGGGCGTACTGCCTGAACTGCCTGATTGGCGTCGTGGTGCCATGGACAAAAATACTGTTCGCAGGTTATAAAATGTGGGGATATGGCAGGAACCGATCCGGTATTCTTCTGTCCGCAGTTTTCATCGCTTGTCTCCCGGAAATGTATGGCATTCGGGGACCGTGCATTTTGGACAGATAGTTCCCCGACCGGTTTTTTTATATCCCCGGTCCAGCTTACCATTCAGCCATGAAGAAAGATAATCGCTGGAAACTCGTTGCCGGGTTCGGGCTCCTCATCCTTTCCCTCATTCTCTATGGCATTCACTACCTGATCTTTCAGGACGCCCACCATATCTTCCTCTATTTTATCGGCGATCTTGCGTTCATCCCTGTCGAAGTCCTGATCGTAACACTCATCATCGATCAGCTGCTGGAGTCACGGGAGAAGCAGCAGCGGATGGAGAAACTGAACATGGTGATTGGTACATTCTTCTCGGAATTCGGGACGCCGCTCCTTGCTGTGCTCTCGCATGCGGACCCGGGTATTAATAAAATACAGAAAGATCTTGTTATCGGTAATGTTTGGAATGACGGGCAGTTCCGTAACGTGCAGGCCAACCTTGCTTCTCATACCTGCAGCATCTCCGGTGAGCGGTTTGACCGGGAAGATCTTCGGAAGTTGCTCGTAAACCACGAGCAGTTCATCCTCCGGCTCCTTGAGAACCCGATGGTCTTCGAGCACGAGTCGTTCACCGATCTGATCCTTGCCACCAGCCACCTGACGGAAGAACTAAAAGCACGGGACGATCTCAACAGGCTTCCACTGGCCGATCTCGCTCATCTCAATGCAGATACCGTGAGGGTATATGAACGTCTCGCCCCGGAATGGCTGAAATACATGGAATACTTAAGGAACCATTACCCGTACCTGTTCAGTCTTGCGATGCGAAAGAATCCATTTGATACGTCAGCCTCTGTTGTGATCCGGGAATGAGAATGCAAAAAATTTCCGGGCCATTGCCGGATTTTTTTCAGGTGGGATGGAATGTCCTGCGCTCTGTGCGTACCAAAAGGAACTGGGCGGTTTTCCGGCAAAGGGCGACAAATTGTTGCCGGAGAGCTAAATCCGGATGATTGTATCTGACTGCAGCAAATTACGTTTTCCGGCGTTTCAATCGTGAATTTTTTCCAGCAGCCATGCCATGTTCCGCCCAAGCGTCTTCATTGTCTCAAGCCCTTCTTTATCTTTCTTCACATCGCCGGGTGCAAGGCCGATGCCGATGTTCCAGTAGGACGAACCGGGAACCACCATCTCGCTGATGAAGAAGAAGTGGTTGAGGGTATCGAAGGCATGGATACCGCCGGCCCTGCGGTTGGCAATGACCGCCGCCCCGACTTTACGCCGGAACATGTTGCCGTTTGCCCGGGCTACGTACCCGGCACGGTCGATGAGCGCTTTCATCTCGGTCGATGCATCGGCAAAATAGGTCGGGGATGCAAGGATGATCCCGTCAGCCTCTGCCATCTTTTTGATACATTCATTAACAACGTCATTTTTGATGATACATTGCCGGTCCTTGTTTGCGAAGCATTTCCCGCATGCCGTGCACCCCCGGATCTTCTTTCCGGAGAGCTGGAAGAGCTCGGTTTCAATCTTGGCCTTCTTCAGTTCCTTAAACACCGTGTTGACAAGGATGGCGGTGTTGCCGTCCCTGCGGGCGCTCCCGTTGAATGCGACAACCTTCATGGTTCCCTCTTACAGATTTTGTTCAGTGTCCGGAAAGATAACGTATTGCATGCAGTCAGGGAAGGTTCACGTGCGTGGTAGCAGACCCGGAACCTGAATGTTACCCGGCGCTACCGGAATCGTTGCCGGAAAGAATTTTTTTTTAGGATTATGTATCAACCCGGCATGCCTCGCAACCCCGGGCAAGAACCTGGTCCTTCCTGCAGTTATACCGGTAGACCGTGACCCCTTTACAACCGAGAGAACGGGCGAACAGGAAGAGCCGGCATATCTCATCTGCGTCCGTAGTTTCGCGAAGGTTCACGGTCTTTGAGACGGCATTGTCAACATGTTCCTGTACCGCAGCCTGCATGCGTATATGGTGTTCGGGTGAAATTTCGGAAGCAGTCCTGTAAACATCTTTCATGTCATCGGGAACCGGTGAGGACCTTAACGATCCGGTCCTCTTCACCTGCATAAGAATATCCTTTCCGGATTTGAGTGTTTGCAGGTATTTTTTCAGCAGCGGGTGGATAATATCAACCGTTCTTCCACCGATCCTGCGGGTACCGGCAAGGCTAAAGACCGGTTCGATGCCGCTGCTTGTTGCAGCAATCAGGTGAAGGGATCCTGTGGGGGCGACCGTCGTTGTCGTGGCATTGCGCATTGCACCGGTGTACACGCTTTTCCCAATTGCCGGGAATGAGCCCTTCTCTTCCCCCATCTCCCGGGAGGTTTCCCGAGCTTCGCGGGAGATAAGCGCCATGGTTTTTCCCGCAAAACGGAGTGCCTCCTCCGATTCGTACGGTATCCCCATGAGGATAAGGGCATCGGCAAGTCCCATGACACCAAGCCCAATCTTCCGGGTCAGCAGGGTCTTTTCACGGATTACCGGAAGCGGGAACCGGTTGACATCGATAACTGCATCGAGAAACCGGACCCCAAGCCGGGCCAGGGCAAGTATGCGTTCTTCATCCGGTTCCCCTCGTACGATGCACCGGGAGAGATTGATGCTCCCAAGGTTGCAGCTCTCGAATGGAAGGAGCGGTTGTTCACCGCAGGGGTTCGTCGCCTCGATTGTCCCAAGCCCGGGCACGGTATTCTTCTCATTGATAGTGTCAAGAAAAAGGACGCCGGGATCACCGGTCTGCCATGCAGCGGAACAGAGCGAGCTCCAGAGTTCACGTGCGTCAATGCTGCCTATTACAGAGCGGTCACGGGGATTGATCAGATTGTAGGTATTGCTATGTTCGAGACAGTGGAAAAAGTCTGCATCAAAACCAATGGAGAGATTGAAGTTGGTCAGCCCGCCCTGGTTCTTCGCGCTGATGAACTTCATGATGTCGGGGTGGGAACTGGCAAGAACCGCCATATTCGCCCCTCGCCGTTTCCCTCCCTGTTTCACGGCGTTGGTCGCCTCGTCAAAGACCCGGATAAACGGGAGAGGGCCGCTCGCCGTTCCCAAGGTTGTTGAAACGGGATCCCCGGAGGGGCGGAGATGGCTGAACGAAAACCCGGTGCCCCCGCCGCTCTGATGGATAAGTGCCATGGCAGAAAGGGTTGAGAAGATCCCCTGCAGGGAATCTTCTACCGGAAGAACAAAACAGGCCGAGAGCTGGCCCGAGCGGGTTCCGGCATTCATCAGGGTTGGAGAATTGGGGATAAATGAGAGCCCTTTCATGGCGTCAAGAAAGTCGGATGAATGCGGGGTGTCAACTGCACCGGCGACCCGGGAAAAAAGTTCTTCGGGTTTTTCGTTGCGGAGGAGGTACCGGCTTTTCAGCAGGTTTCGTGCAACGGGAGTCAGGTGCATTCTGCGATCAGATGGACACTCTTTCCTTTGATACATTTTATCCTGTTGGTTGAACGATCCAATGCACTGGAAAGCGGCAATTCACATAATTTCCGGGCATTGAACAAATTAATTTTGAAACGGAATATTGCGATCCAAATGTGGTCTGTTGAATAAAATCGGTATCTGATATCCTGTGATAGAAGCGAACCTGAAATAAATCAGCCATTGTGTAACACGCGCAGTCAGATATTCCTGTTTTGGGAAACGGGTAATAATAATATTTATAAATCATGGAATACAACTTCCTTCCAACGAATGCATCGCTAAACAGAGCACAAAGATCGGGAAATGAGAGCATTTTCTCTGACGGATTTTTCCTCCGGCAGGGATTGTATCGCTTCCCTGTCTGCATTCAGGTTAAAACTCAGGTGAAGAGATAATGGCATTGGATACTGGAGCAACAGCCTGGATCCTCGCGTCAACAGCACTCGTTATGCTGATGACTCCGGGAGTGGGCTTCTTCTATGGCGGGCTTGTGCGCAGGAAAAACATCATTTCCATGATTGCGCTCTCGTTCGTCGCGTTTGCACTTGTGAGCATCCAGTGGGTGACACTGGGATATTCGCTGGCATTCGGTCCGGATGTTGGCGGGTTTATCGGCAACCTGAACTTCCTTGGACTGAACGGTGTCGGCATGGATGCGGGTGACGGAACATATCCGCCGCTGTTGTTCATGATCTTCCAGTTGGTGTTTGCAACTGTCACAATGGCAATTGTAACCTCGGGCGTAGCAGAGCGTATTAAGTTCTCGTCGTTCATCATCTTCGCGTTGATCTGGACGACTGTCGTATATGATCCGCTGGCACACTGGGCATGGGGCGGCGGCTGGGCATCTCAGTTCGGCTCGCTTGACTTTGCAGGTGGTACGGTTGTTCATATCAGCTCGGGATTTGCCGCACTTGCGCTTGCGATTGTAATCGGTAAACGGACCGGATTTGGCGAACACCTTATGGAACCGGCAAATATCCCGATGACATTACTTGGTGCCACCATGCTCTGGTTCGGCTGGTTCGGATTCAACTCTGGCAGTGCGCTGGCTGCAAACGGGCTTGCCGCCAACGCCTTTGTCGTAACAAACATTGCCGCTGCGGCGGGGGCGCTCGCGTGGATGTTTGCCAGCTGGTACCACGGTAAACCCTCGTCACTGGGACTGGTCTCAGGTGCAATTGCCGGTCTTGTTGCAATCACGCCTGCTGCTGGGTATGTCGGCGCAATGGCTGCAATCGCAATCGGTGCAGTTGCCGGCCTGATCTGCTATGGCATGATGCTTCTGCGTATCAGGAAAGGAATGGATGAGAGCCTTGATGCATGGGCCATCCATGGCATGGGGGGCCTGTGGGGCGCTCTCGCAACCGGTATCTTTGCAGCGGCGGCAGTCAACGGGTATTCAGGCCTGATTGAGGGCAACGTGCACCAGTTTATTGCAAACGCAACCGGTGCCTTTGCGGCACTGATCTATGCATTCGTTGTCACGCTCGTGATTGCGTTTGTCATCGACAAGACAATCGGACTGCGGGCAACTGAAGAAGAGGAATATGTCGGGCTGGATATCTCCCAGCACGGTGAGCGGACGTAGGAGGGAAACAACATGAAACTCGTCAAGGCAATCATCAAACCGGAACGCTTCGAGTTTGTAAAAAAGGCATTGGAAGAGAAAGGATATGCCGGGATGACCATCACCGAAGTCAAAGGACGCGGAGAACAGAAAGGTATCGCACTCCAGTACCGTGGCAAGACGATGTCGGTTGACATGCTCCCCAAGATTCAGATCGAGATCGTCGTCCGTGACAGTGCGGAAGATGAACTCATCGGGCTTATCATGCAGGCTGCCAGGACCGGGAAGATTGGCGACGGGAAGATATTTGTCCTGCCGGTTGAAAAGGCGATACGGATCCGGACCGGGGAGGTAGAATCACAGTAACGGCAGACACTATACCTGCCACACACCTCCATCCATAAAATTTTTTTCTGTTTTCAGATGAAAATTTTAAAAAGAACTTATCGTCAGTTCCGGTTATTATCTGCGGTTTCTTTGTGAAGGATCCCTGACATTACAAATCTGAAGTATTGTTGCAAAATACAATTCGACTGCGACATTCTGGCTGTCTTTTCCAAGTCTCTGTTCGCAGAGCGTTCTCTCAAAAAGGTTTTTCACTTTGTTCTCGTGTTCTTCCGGGACCCACGGAAGGATATCTTTCGCATTCCCGGTTTTTAATGCCCGTAATGCTGCATCACGGACATCCTTGTTGTGAGATTCTCCATTCCGGGAACCAGTGAGCTGGATGTTGTTCATGGTACTTCCATGATCTTTTTAGGATTTGTCCTGCATCGTACAGGTAAAAGAATATTTTATACGTCCTCAAGTGCCCGCAATTTCTTTTCGATTAATTCTGAGATATGGTAATAACCGGGAAGTTTAAAGTCGATGGGATTCAACGATACCGAGTTTTCGATGTCCTCATCAGAAATTCCATGCTTGCGATAATCTACGATCTCATGGAAAAAGACCTTCCCGCTTCCATGGATGATACGGCATAATGCATGTCCATTCTCATCGGATTTTATATAGTAATATGATAATCCGATCAAGGATTGGCTGTCATCATACAGTTCATCCAGAATCAGGGCGTATTCCGGCTCTGACTCATCCGGCATACTATACCGTGGTAACGGCTGGACGCCGGATATATTCTGCGCCTTTGGCATAGGTTTCCCTCCTTTCTCTTCTCATCCCCTTGCAAAAGATTCCAAGTCTCTTGCTTAGGTATGAAGGAAATGTATTTCCATATAATATATAGATTTGCTTTCACCTTTTTTCAGATTGTTGTTCAGATTGTTATTTAGTTGATAAGGAACAGATGGTATTGCATTCCTCATGATCCCATGGCTTACAGCAAATTTCCGGAATTTCAAGCCGACACCATCCATTGCACTGAATGCCACGCGGCACATGAACCATATTGAGCGAAAAAAACTCTTCTCACCGGATATCGAGCCGATGCGGACAGCGGAAGGTCGTTGGTTCGAGGCGATCATCTACGAAATGTTCCTCGATATCTCAAAAAAATCCGATACAATTCGCTACCTTGCACGGAAAGGTGCTGATGCCCCAAAGAACCGGGAGCTGGCAAAATACGGGCAGAATGGGATCTTCTATTCCAAGTACGGCGATATCGTGATCCGGGGAAACGGGCAGGATCTCGCCGAATTTGACCTCCTTCTTGTTACCCGTGAAAATGAAGTCGCTTTTGCAGAAGTTGTCACGTCTCCTTCGGATCTCAAGGAATTTGAGCAGGAGATCCAGTACAAGAAATACCTCCTGGGCTATCTCTATAACCAGAAGAACACCCCGTTCCTTCTCATCTCGTCCTTCGATCTCTCCAATTACTCGGTCATCAAGCGCCTTGCAAAGGACAAGACCAATGCAATCATCCACACCAGTTCCTGCGAACAGTTAAAATCCATGGTTAAGCACTACCATCCCCGGATCCTGTACACAAAACCCGAGAACCATGCCAAACTGATCTCCGCAACCCAGCTCACCTTCCGTCAACCCTTCGATTACCGGAAATATCACGATGACCTGAAGAACCGGATTTTCACCCGGATAATCGGAACAGATCAACAAAAATCAGTTGCCCTTCCTGTATCCCCAACCGATGCTCTTGTAAAGAAGATCCTGTATGGAGCGCTCTATCCAAAGGCAATCAAGGCAGTCTGTGATACCCCCGGCATGACCGTCCGGGGAAAGAAGGTTGAATACTCCGATTTTTTCCGGTATTACTCGAAGGCTGTCATTGCAACCGATATTCCGGGCTACGAGCTGATCATCTACCTTCGATCAAAGAGCAAAAAAGAATATCTTAAGATGGTCCAGACAAAGGACGGGCATTTTAAGTTCGAACGCCCGACCCCGCCAAAAGTCGGGTTCTTTCTCTGGCTGGAGACCATACAGCCGACGCTGGGCACGAGGATCACTCTCTCCCTTATCAGGGAGTTCACGCCAGCGGACGTAAAAATCACTAAATCTTCCTCCCGGTAAAACATCCTGCTGTCTCCCCCTTACTATCGTCCGGCAGGGATTTTTCCGTCAGGACAAGAGTAGAGTTTTTACGTATCCCGTTCGCAATTTTCCAAAACAGGGATTTACAGAAGGAATGAAAAAAAATGCCGGGTATTCCCCGGCGGTATGTCAGAGATACCGTTAGTATGCCGGAGATTACTCGAGCAGAGCGCCCATGGCTTCATCGTATCGTGCAGCCATGACGTACTCGATACCCGAAACAGCTGACGCTTCTTCGGTCAGCGCCATCAGGTCGTCCCGGGAGATCGTCGAGAGCCGGAAGTTGCGGGAGCCGGCCATGATCTGCTGGAGCCCGGTCCGGAACTTCTGTGCATAGGTATAGATACCGATTGCACCCATGGGGATCTCTTTCATCCTGTTCCCGAACTTGGCCTTGAGTTCCTCGTAGCAGACGAAGATCTCTTCTGTCGAGTTTCCGTACTTGGAAACCGTCTTGGGCAGGTCGCCTTCCTTTAACCACTTCTCGATATTTTTGCCAACCATGCCCGGGATCATGAGACCACGGCCCATGCAGACTGCCTTCACGTACGGGCTTCCCATCGCAAGTGCCTTGAAGACGCCGGGTTCATCGGAGAAACCACCGGCGAACGCGAGATCCGGAACCCGCATGCCCTTCTTCTCAAGCTTGGTTGCAAAGTCGTAGGCAAGGGAGTGGATGTAGAATGACGGGATACCCCATTCGTTCATCATCGGCCACGGGCTCATGCCGGTTCCGCCCGGTGCGCCGTCAATGGTGAGCAGGTCGATCTTTGCTTCGGAACAGTACCGCATCGCCATCGCGAGTTCGACCATGGAGTACGCGCCGGTCTTTAATGTGACGCGCTTGAAGCCGATACCTCTGAGGCGGTCGATCTCTTCGAGGAATCTTTCCTTGGTGACAAATCCGAGCCGGGAATGCCGTTCAAATTCCTTGATCGCACCGGCCTTGAAGGCAGCCTGGTTCTCCTTGACTGTGGGATCGGGGAGGACGATGTAGCCGCGCTTCTTGAGCTCGATTGCACGTTCGAGCGATTTGACCTTAATCTCGCCGCCGATACACTTGGCGCCCTGGCCCCACTTGAGCTCAATGGTGTCGAGGTTGTGCTTGCTTGCAACGTACTCGGCGACACCGAGCCGGGTGTCCTCGACGTTCATCTGGACAAGGATCTCACCGTACTTGTTGTGGAATTTGTTGTACGTATTGATCCGGCGGTCCATCTCGGGGGATTCCTTGACTTTGCCCTTGCTGTCCAGCTTCAGGCCGGGATCAATACCGCAGACGTTCTCACCGCAGACAAGCGTGATGCCGGAGATCGCGGCACCGACCGCGAAGTGCTCCCAGTTCGCACGGGCGATCTCGGTCGACCCGAGGGCACCGGTGAAGATCGGGAGCGACATCGGGACTTTCTTGGACCAGCCGTACTCGGTCTCGGTATCAACGGAGGAGAAAACCGCTGTGTCCGGATCGGCCTTGGTTCCCTTGGGAAGACCCTTTGCCCCGACTGCAAATCCCTGGATGTTGAGGTGGGAGTAATCGATCGGGTAGTTCTTGTCGGCACCTGCAGTGATCTCGCCGAACGGTCCCGGATACAGGACTTCCCTGCCCCGGAACGATGAAAGCCAGATCTCACAGCTGCCTTTACATCCGTCAACGCAACGGGAGCAGATACCGGACATCGGAACTACGCTCCTTGACCGGTTCACCGTCCCCGTCGCTTCGTTAGCATTAGGCTGTCGAAGATTCATGGATAACACCTGTGAAACAAATCCTATATTTCCTTCAGATTAGGAAATGCCAACTCTGGTCTGAGCAATGAGTGACTCAAACAGAATAGTTTTAATCAATGTTCAGTAATAAGCGCTTGCTTTCCATCCCCTTATAAGTGTTTCGTTTTTTGGTGATGCATAGATGCAGTTTCATCCGGAATTTCCCCGGATCTGGCCCGAAAAATGCAGAATCCGCAGATGAATCCAATCGTGAAATCAAATCCGGATGATCTCGTACCTGCCCAATCCCAATCCCAGTTCTTCAGCGTACCGGATCTGGTAGTGCCCGTCCGTATTGCTCCATGTTCCCCGGAATTTATCCCCGCCTTTCATATGGTTGGTATGCAGTTCCGAGTCGGAAAATCCCTGTTCCCCGTTAACCAGATCGAAGGATGCGGCATCGATTGCAACCGGATCCTGCGATGCGAGTATCCCGATGTCCGGCACAAGGGATGCATCGCTCCATCCGACACAGTCGCAGTCCGGGGTAATCCGGATCAGGAAATTCATGAATCCGGTCTTTCCTTTTTTGCCTGCAACTGCACCACCTGCATACTCCATCATCCGTTCGATAAATTCCGGGATCTCGGTCTCCCAGTCAATATCGATCGCCCGCTCCGGGCAGACGGTCATGCATTCAAAGCACCCGATGCAGAGATTCCGGTCTATCTCCGATTTTGCATCCCGGATAGTAATAGCATCTTTCGGGCATGCCGCAGTGCATTTGCCGCAGGCTGTACATTTCTCTTTGATCGTGAACGGGTTTGCCCGGTGCTGGTCCCGTTTCCCGGCCGGGGATGCACACCCCATGCCAAGGTTCTTGAGAGCGCCACCAAAGCCGGCAACGACATGACCTTTGAAATGCGAGAGCACGATCATGGACTGTGCGCCTGTAATATCGCCGGCGATGGCAACGTCCCTGAAATGTTTTCCTGAAACCGGCACCCGGGTAGTATTATTTCCCGATAACCCATCGGCGATGATCACAGGGGCACCGGCAACAGCGTAATCAAAGCCGTGCAGGATTGCAGTCACGATATGGTCGACAGCGTTCGACCGGCTTCCCATGTAGAGCGTATTGGTATCTGTAAGAAACGGACGGCCACCACAGGCGCTCACTTTGTCGACAACCTGCCTCACAAAGACCGGGCTGATGTACGAGTCATTACCCACTTCCCCGAAATGGAGCTTGATTGCCGTCCGGTCTCCCGGTTCTATCAGCGACGAAAAACCGGCATGATCGAAAAGCGTCTGGATCTTCGCAACCGTACTGGTTTTTTCATCACGTGCACGAAGACTCGCAAAATAGACCGGACTTTTCATGGAATCTGCTCCTGCATGGATAAGTGCCCCGCTTGTATCTAAATATTCCGCGATTAAAAAAGACCGGGAAATTTCCTGGCCCGGTGCAGTTGCTGCACGGTTACAGGACTTCGTCTCTTTTACGGGGAACCGGAGTATCTTTCTTCCAGAGCTTGACATCCCGGGCCCTGTCAAAGAACAGGCGGGACTCTTCCGGCTTTCCCATCTCCTTTAAGCAGATGCCGATATGGTTCCATGCGCTTTCGTTGTTGGGAAGCTTGTTAATGACAATTTTAAACATCTGAATTGCGGCGTCGAAATATTTGTTCTCCCTCTGCATGACACCAATCATCTCAAGGGTTTCGCCAAGATCGTACAGGACTTCCAGATTTTCAGGTTCCAGTTCGACTGCGCGAAGGAATGACTTTATCGCTTCATTGTAATCGCCAACGTCACGGTAACAGAGCCCGCGGTAATTCCAGACATAGGCAAGATTCGGATCAGCCGTGATTGCCCGGTCGAAAGCAGCAATAGCTTCCCGGTATTTCAGTTCCCGGGCATACAGGTACACTCCTTCTTTAAACGCGGATGGCGCTTTTCCGAGAATACGGTCAAAAATGCCGGTCTTGGGTGCCGGGGGGATCTCCTGCACTGGTTTTTCGGCCGGAGTAACAACTTCGGTGATAGGGAGATCCTTAACGGTTGACGTGATATCCCGAACTGTGCCTACCGAGGCGATGAAGTGGCCCCTGACATCATAGAGTGCCATCGCTTTCATCCAGAGTGTCCACGCTTTCCCGTCCGGCTTGGTTCCTTTTGTAACCGCGATTACCGGCCCATGTTTTATCCGAGAGACCAGCAGGTAGCCCGCTTTCTGGATTTGTTCATCGGTGTCAAAGACCATATTGATGAGCATCTTGCGTTTACTGTCAAAGAATAGCTCAGAGTAACCCAGATCGCCTTGGCAGATAATGGTTGATTTCCTGGTGCCGGTCAGCTGCTCCATTGCATCGTTCCATGCAATTACTTTTCCCCCAGAATCAATCGCAAAACCCGGGTCGGATGAAAAATTTATGACGTCAGTCAGCATCTTCTGTGCTGCGCCAATTAGGCGGCCTCCTATCTTTCCATCCACAGCCTGCTCGATCCGTTCAAGCACTGTCTGAAGCATGGCTTCGGGGTTCTCACCCTTCTTGATAAAAAAGTCTGCACCAAGGTTAAGCGCTTCGATTGCCGTGTGCTCCCTGCCGACACCCGTAAAAAGGATTACCGGCGTCGTGTCACCGCGGGATCTGATGATCTTAAGGATTTCCAGTCCATCGATTTCAGGCATATCGTAATCAAGCACGATGGCATCGTACTGTGAATTGGAAAGGAGATCGAGCGCTTCACGGGATGTCTGTATTGTCTGGACATGGACATCCGCAGTGTGGGTAAGATATGCCCGCAAGGCCTCCAGCAGGGCCGCATCATCGTCAATGACAAGGATATTGAGCATAATTATGCGATCCCGTAACGTAATCTTTTTGCATTCAATATCAATCCATCCCCGAGATTCCTGGTTTCCCCTTTTAAAATTCGTTGATATCTGCTTTATATATAGTATTCGATCTCTCGTGCCCGGATCTTAAGAAAACCTTCGACACAGGAAATCTCCCGTGGAAATTTTTCCAGAATTTTTTTCAGGTAAAAATCTCCCGTTTGCGCCGGAACATCTTGTCTTTCTTTATCCTGATAATAGCACGGGAACGTTCGAATGCCTGCCGGGACTCTTCCTCATTTCCGGACTCTTTGATGCAGATTCCCAAGTGGTTCCAGGCACTGGCATTATTGGGATTAATCTCCGTCACCTTGACAAACGTGCGGATTGCTGGTTCCAGGAATTTCCGCTGCCGAAGGAGAATTCCCATGGTCTCGAGCATCTCACCATAATCATACAGGAATTCTTCCTCATTCGGGGCAAGTTCAATTGCATGCTCATAACTCCTCAAAGCATCCTCATATTTCCCCAGGTCTTTTAAGCATAACCCGCGTTCGTTCCAGACATGGGAAAGGGAGGGATCGATTTCGATGGCCCGATTGAAATGCGCGATTGCTTCGTCATAGTTCCCATCGTTATAATAGGACCTAACCCCGGCCCTGTACTCCGTCTTGGCCTTGCCGGTTAGTCGGTTAAAGAAACCCCCGGAACCCGTAGAAGCCGGTACTGCAGAAGCCTGTACGGTTTCGGTGGTTATTGGTGTAACCGGCTCCTTGATCAGGGTTGCGGCAATATCAGTGATATCCCGTACCGATCCTACCGCCCCCATAAAGGATCCCTTGCCGTCTTTCAGCGGCATTGCCCGCATCCAGAGGATCTTCTCCTTTTCGTCGGGCCGGTTAATCCGAGTCCACGCGATCGTAACACCTTTCTCGCGAGAGACAATATTGTAATTCCATGAGGCAAGTTCGCTGTCCGGGGAGAAGATGAGGTCGATTGGCATAGGCCACTTTTTGCCAAAAAAAAGCTCGGAGTACGCTTTGTCGGTCTTTCCCACCATGATATCTGAGGTTACGCCGGTTAGTTCCTCCATTGCAGGGTTCCAGGCAATGATGATCCCCTCGCGGTCGATTGCCATCATCGGTTCTGGAGTAAACGTCATGATGTCCGAGATGATACGCTGGGACGTGCCCAGCGATTTCCCGACCGATCGCCGCTCCTTTGCCTGGCGGATCATGTGCACGAGTTCGCGAAACTGGTTCTTGGGATCGTCTCCTTTCTGGAGGAAAAAATCCGCCCCGTTATTGAGCGCCTCAATAGCGGCAAGCTCGCGTCCGACACCGGTAAAAATAATGACCGGGGTTGTGTCCCCTTTTGCCCGGAGGATCTTGAGAAATTCAATCCCGGTAATATCAGGCATGTAGTAATCAACGATGATAACATCGTACTCTGTTTTCAGAACCTTCGTGAGCGCGTCTTTTGTCGAGACCGTTGTCTCTACGTCCATATCCCCGAACCGAACCAGATATTGCCGGATAAGTTCGAGAAGGTCGCGCTCATCGTCGATAGCAAGGACAGAAAGATGTGTCACACGACCTGCTCCACGTAACTATATGATTCCCACCGTATAAAAAAAATTTCTTATTTCCTTTTTCCCAGTCCATGGTCGATCATGAAGAGGTGGGCGGGAGCATCGCCGACTGCCTGGATCCGGGCAAGGATACCGACAGCATTCTGCTCCTCTTCGACCTGTTCTTTCACAAACCACTGGAGCATCTCGAAGGTCGCGTGGTCTTTTTCCCTGATGGCGAGATCGACAAGGTCGTTGATCATTCCCGTGACCTTCTGCTCGTGGGCACAGACCTCTTCGAATACTTTCCCGGCAGAGACCCATTTTGCTTTTGGCGCCTCGATGGCAAGGAGGGAAATTCTGCCTCCCCGGGCGAGAACATACTCAAAGATCCTCATACCATGGGCTTTTTCTTCTTCTGCCTGGACCTGCATCCAGTGGGCAAAACCATCGAGGTTGACCGACCTGAAATACGCGGACATGGCAAGATAAAGGTACGATGAATAAAATTCACGGTTGATCTGCCTGTTCAGTGCTTCTTCAAGGGTTTTGCTGAGCATGGGTTCCTCCGTTTCGTGAACGTGATGTCATCGTTACTTCATTTAAATGTTTCGGGCCGGCCAGAAGAATATTTTAATTTTGGAAAGCCGGCAGGAATAAATGACAGCACAGGGTAATCGCCCGGGTTAACAGATACCGGAGGAAATCGTGAAACAGGGGAGATTTATCCCACTAGAGCCTGTCAAAACGAGAATTTGTTAAAAGGTACGTTGTTGGAACCGGGCTTTCCGCTCTCTGGAAAAAATTACCTGCCGGTCCGCTTTTTCTCCGCTTCCATATCGGTGATGATCTCGAGCTCCAGGGATTTGCCGAACGCTTCCTGTGCCTCGACCGGCCTTCCCAGCTCATCGAGCGAGACGCCTTTGATGTACCACGCAGTCGGATCATTGCCGTTGAGCGCGAGTGCCCGGGTGCAGGCAGCGAGGGCTTCCTCGAACCGGTCAAGCGAGAAGAGGCAGAGGCCTTTCTTGGACCATGCATCCGCATAATTCGGATCGCGTGCAAGGGCCTTGTCGCAGAGCGCGAGCGCCTCGTCAAAATCCCCCTGTTCTGCCGCGATCTCCGCTTTTGCAAACCAGCCCGGGGCACAAGCGGGATCCAGGGCAATTGCCTTATCGTATGCTCTTAATGCATCCTTGAACCGCTTCTTGCCGGCATATGCCCTGCCCTTCTGGATCCATGCCAGTGCTTCTTTGTCAGGCAACTAAAATTCCTCCGACCACCTGGTACTTTACTTTATCTGAGTAATGCTCTGGATGTTAATCCTTTTTTGGTAATCTTCTCAAAGGATGAGATCCCCGAAGATCCGCTGGAGAGCCTTCTGTTCGTATTCGTTCTTTTTCTGCAGTGAGTCCTGCATGTGCTTAAACGGTTCCCATACAAACCAGTCGGACATGGTCATGTAGGACAGCAGGTTATCCGTGAGCCGGCGGGTGATCCGGTACAGGTTGTAGTAGTAGTCGAGGTCCGGCTCTGCCTTCCAGTCGTTGACGATCGAGCTGTCCATGATCGTGAGCATGGAATCCCCGAACACCTTGGACTGGTACCATGCCGTCTGCGTCCAGCGCGTGGTCAGCATCTCCTTGACTTCGAGATGGTTGAACTTCTTCATCTGCGGGATATTGATGACCGGCATCAGTTCATCGGCGGGGAGTGTCTTTGCAAGGAAATAGTCGCGGGCATAGAACATGGCCTTGCTGAGCACGAAGTACCGGCGCGGGACGATATCCATCTGCTCTATCATCTCGTCCATGTCCTCTTTTCCCTCTTTCATCAGGTAGTAGAGCTGGGTCTTCCGGATCTTCGGGAGCCTCATGTACACGCCGGTATTGGTGACCGGGTTCCACGGGAGCTCGTTCAGATCCTCGTGAAACTGCAGGTAGAGAATAAAAAGCATCTCGATCAGTTTGTTGACCGGGAGTTTCTTCTCTTTCTTTGCCTCGTCCTTGAGCGCATCAAGGTAGATCTGGCGAAGACCGTTATACACACAGTCTTCGTTAAAGGAGAGAACCCTGTATTCTTTGCGTTTTGCCGCCGCGCCCTTGACAAGAAGTGTCATAACCTGCTTGGCGATGATGAAGTCCTTGATGAGCCCGATATAATGGGCGGGAAAGACGATGTAGTCGTTCTCGACGGGATAGGTGAATTTGTCGATAAGGGATCCGGCAAGCGGCGCATCCTTGTCCCGGGTAATCACAATCTGGGTATCGAGGATTTCCTCTGCGTGGAAAACAAACTTCCTGACTGGTTTTGCTATTGGAATATTTCCTTTCATGGCCGGCCCTGTGCGGCATCCCGACTCATCCGCAGCGACAGGTACAGATGTTAACCCGGCGTCCACATTATTGTTTCTTTCCGATCCCGGGGAAAAGAGATGTTTGGATTTCAGATGTATTTTTCCGGATTAGCGTCGAATTTTTTCTTGCAGCCCGGGGCGCAGAAGTAGTACTTCTTCCCCTTGTATTCGCTCGTAAACCTCGCGGTCTTTTCATCAACCGTCATCTTGCAGATCGGATCGATTGCCATACTCTTACACCTCACTTTTTTTCTATCTTTGCAGGAGGTATATATCTTTTCAGCATAAGGGAGAGGGTAACGACAGTCACCGAACTTGCCGCCATCGCTCCTGCCGCCAGCGCCGGGCTGAACTGGATCCTGAAAATGGGATACAGGAGCCCCGCCCCTACCGGAATGAGCGCCGTGTTGTAGGCAAAAGCCCAGAAGAGGTTTCCCCGGATCCTGCCCATCACTTTCCTGGCAAGCTGGATTGCCGCAACTGCATCGGTTAAGTCATTATTGACAAGCACGATATCCCCGCTCTCGATCGCAACATCTGTGCCGCTGCCAATCGCAATCCCGACATCCGCCTGCGCGAGTGCCGGTGCATCGTTGATCCCGTCACCGATAAACGCAACGGTACTACCAGCATCCTGCAGCGATTTGACCTTGGCCGCCTTTACATCGGGAAGGACCCCGGCAATCACCTGCGTTATACCCGCCTCGCGGGCAATGGCATCCGCTGTCCGCTGGTTATCACCGGTGATCATGACAACGGAGATCCCCATCTCTTTCAACCGGGCAACTGCGGTCTTCGATGTCCCCCTTATTGTATCGGAGACTGCAATCATGCCGGCAAACGTGCCCCCGGCTGCAACGAGCATCACGGTCTTTGCGTCCTGCTCAAGTACTGAAATCTGGGCATCGGCATCGACAGGGATTGCAACCGAATGCTCCAGAAGGAGCGCCCGGTTGCCGACCAGCACCTGCTCGTCAAGCACGATTGCCGATACGCCTTTTCCGCCAAACGTGGTGAACGAGCCGGCAGTTTCTTGTCTTACATGGCGCTCCTCAGCCCGGCTCACGACAGCCCGGGCAAGGGGATGGGCTGAGTTTTTCTCGACTGCGGCAGCAAGCGAAAGGAGCGTCTCTTCCGGAACTCCGGCCGGAACAACCTCGGTCACCTCCGGTTTCCCCCGGGTCAGCGTCCCGGTTTTATCGACGGCAACTGTTGTAACTTTCTCGGCGATCTCAAGCGCTTCGCCATTCCGGATTAGGATACCGAGCTCGGCGCCCCTGCCGACTCCCACCGTTACCGCAGTGGGTGTCGCAAGGCCGAGCGCACACGGGCAGGCAACGACAAGGACCGAGATGAACGCCGTCAGCGAAAAAAGGAGCGTGCTGTGGAATGCAAAGTACCAGAGCAGGAATGAAAGGATCGCGATGGCAAGAACCACAGGGATGAAGTACGTCACCGCAATATCCGCGATCCGTTGCACAGGCGGTTTGCTCCCCTGTGCCTCCTCGACCAGCCGGATGATCTGGGCGAGCACGGTCTCTTTGCCGATTTTTGTCGCTTTTACGGAGATGATCCCGTTCTGGCAGATGGTGCCGGCGACAACCCGGTTTCCCTTTGCCTTCAGCGGCGGCACCGGTTCACCCGTAATCATAGATTCGTCAACATAACTCTCCCCGGAGACGACTTCCCCGTCAACAGGAACTTTCCCGCCGGGCTTTACGATCACGATGTCGCCCGCTGCAACCTCTTCGACCGGGATCTCCGTCTCTTTCCCGTCCCGGATGATAAGAGCCGTTTTAGGAGAAAGCCCAACCAGTTTCCGGATCGCATCCGAGGTCCGGCCTTTTGCACGGGCTTCAAGGTACCTCCCGAGCATCAGGAATGAAGCGAGCATAATTGCGGTATCGTAGAACATGCATTCGTGAGTAAGGATGATGGAAAACGTACCCATGACAGAGGCGACATACGATACACCGATGCCCATTGCGTACATGACGTCCATGTTGAGCGTCCGGTGCATGAGTGAGATTGCCGCAGCACGGAAGATCGGGTACGATACATAGGCAAAGACCGGGGTTGCAACGACAAGCATTATGTACGGGAGCGTATGCATGGAGACCGGGAGGGGGACCCACATGGCCAGCATCATCGGGATGGAGACCGCAAACCCGATCGTGAACCGGAGGAACTTGTCATGCAGGTCGCGTGCCCGGATCTCCTGTTCCTGTCCTTCGCTCAGTTCCTCCGCAAGACCGAGATACTGGTAACCGGCATCTTCGATCGCTTTCTTCATGTCGGTAAGCGTCGTAATGCTCTCGTTATAGGTGACATATGCCTTCTCGGTGCCGAGGTTGACCGTTGCCGATGCGACGCCGGGGAGATCGCGCAGCGCTGCCTCAATTGTCTTGACACAGGTCGCGCATACCATCCCGCCAACCTTGATGACCGCCTGCCGGTTGATTACATCGTATCCGGCATCCTTTACCGCTTTTTCAAGATCCGCAAGTTTCACTCCTGCGGGATCGAATTCGACATGGGCGCTGTCGGTGCCAAGGTTCACCTGCGCCGAATGTACATTCTTAAGCTGCGAGAGCGATTCTTCGATGGCAACTGCACAGGTCGCACAATGCATGCCCGTGATTTTGAGTTCGGCTTTTCTCTTTTCGGGTTCTGCCATGGTTGAGTTCCGGTCGGGATTGCCCTGAAGGGAAGTTACCTGTCAGGATATTAATTGGTTGTGAAACTGGCAGTCCGGCATAATCCCTCTTTTTTTCCGATGAATGCCAATAGTACCTGCACAGGAATAAACGGGATGAAGCAGAAACCCGGTTACGGATACTATGAAGATTCTGGCAATCCATGGCAGTCCCCGGACAGTACGGAGCGGCACGCGGAGACTCGCTTCCTTTGTCCTTGAGGGTGCGGAAGAGGCCGGCGCAGAGACTGAAATGATCGATCTCTGCGATTTACAAATCACCCCCTGCACCGCGTGCGAGGCGTGCAGTATCAATGGCGTTTGTATCAATGACGACGATCTCCCCGGCATCGTCGCCCGGATGAAGGAAGCGGACGGGATAATCCTTGCATCGCCGGTCTACATCGATAACGTTACCGGCCAGATGAAGATCTTCTTCGACCGTCTTGCAGATGCAATCCATTACCAGGTACTGGACGTGAAATACGGTTGCGCCGTTGCAACCACGGAGGAGTCCGGTGGCGATACGGTTGTTACATACTTAAGCCATGTGCTCAATTATCTCGGTATCGTATCAACCGGCGGTATTTTTGTTGCAACGAAGGGTAATCCCGATGCGGTCGATGCAAGGGAGCCGGATGCCCGTGCCCTCGGACAGAAACTTGCCGGCGCGATCCGGGACAGGTTTTTGGATCCTGTCCAGGAAGCGGAACTTGCTGCCAACCGTGCGTACTTCAGGACTCTTGTTTTGGAAAACCGGGAACTCCGTACCGCGGAATATGAGGACTGGAAAAGAAAAGGCTGGCTGGAATGACCTGCATTCTCATCGATGAAAAATAAAGGATTGCCAATTTTTTGCCGGAATGGCAGAACCGTTCCGGTTATTCTTCGTTCTCTTGTCCTTCTTCTTCTTCTGCTCCCTCCGCAGACGTAGAGGAGGGTGTTGTTGCAACCTTCCAGTAAAAGCCGGCAATGCAGATGCCGATTAAGAGGACCAGAAGCGCGGCGGAAAAGACATTTTCCGCGATGTTCATGCCAACCGAGATGTTCATGCCGGCCTTGTCATTGATGAGCCCGATTGCCATTGCTGCAAAGAGGAAGAGGATTCCCCCGGTGATGATACCAAGGATGACTGCCGCTGCGATGCGAAGGGGATCTTGTACTGATGCCATTTCAAGTCTCCTCCCAGAGTAAAACGTCTATCTATAAAAAATCCGTGCGTTATTTATGTGGAATTTATGTGAAAGGAGGATTGCCGCACATCCCGCAACCATAGTATCCCGTGCCTTGTCCCGGCATGGCGTGAGACGATCAGGATCGTCCCGGACGGTCGATGGTGCGCGACACCCGGTCCTTTGCGGCATCCGTTGCTTTCCGGTCAGGAGTTATCGTGATATTGACAATATCCCCCTCCCTGCATGCCGGGGAGAGGAGGTGGGAAGGAATCGTCATCCGTACCGGGTTATCGCCCCGGGTTATCAGGACTGCAATGCCTTCATCGATCCGGTCAATGGTCGCCTGCATGCAATTCACCCCCCGGACTCTCGATCAATTACTGTGCCGCTGCCGTCTTTCAGGATTGCGATGTCGCCGCTGTTGCCCCAGACAGGTTCGGATTTTCCCATGAAGAGCGCAGTGTCATTGTATTCGCCGGAACCCGTATAGATTGTGACACGTTTGTCGGGATCGAGAATGAACAGCGGGAACGTATACACGGTCTCCCCGCTGTTGTCCGAGAGTGTCCAGCCGGCAAGGAGAACGCTCTCGTTCCCGGAATTCCTGATCTGCACCCATTCCCCGTTCAGGTTGAGCCGGTCGTCGCCCTTCGCGTTGAACCGGGTTGCTGCAATGGCCACACCGGATGCATTCCCGACCTGGAATGAGGGAAGAGAGAACGTTGTGGTTCCTGCCGGAGTCGCCGTTGGTTTTGTTGCAACCTCTGACGGGGCAAGTGTCAGCGGATTTTTCTTTGCCGCGGTTGTTTTCACCGAGAATGACGAACCATCGCTCACAACAAGAATTGTCCCGTCAATGTCCGTCCGGTAGATTTTAACACCTGTGGCTTCGAGCCGGTCGATGGTCTCCGCGTGCGGGTGACCGTACTCGTTTTCGGAACCAACAGAGATCACGGCAATGTCCGGATCAACGCGGGTGAGGAATGCGCTCCCGGTCGCATCAGAGCTCCCGTGGTGCGAAACCTTGAGGACATCAGCATCGAGCGCGTAACCGGTCTTAACCAGCCGGGATTCCGCAGTCTTTCCGGCATCGCCGGTGAACAGGAGATTAAAAGTCCCGTACGAGACCCGCAGGACAACCGAGTTGTCGTTCAGGTCATCGCCGATCAGGGTATCCGGTGGCGAGAGGATGAAGATCCGGAGATCGTCAAGATCGATTGTATCCCCGCGCCGGGCAACGGAATAGTTGATGTGCCTTGCTTGGATCTCATCGAGGAAATTTTCGTACAGGGACGACGTATGCGGGAGTCCGGAGTCAAGCACCTCTGTCACCGGAAACGAGGAGAGAACCTCCTGCATCCCGCCGATATGATCGGAGTGGGGGTGGGTTGCAACGAGCAGGTCGATATGGTCGACGCCAAGAGCCCTGAGATCGTCAACAACCACATCCCCGTATTCCCGTTCCCCCGCATCGATGAGAACCGTCCGGTTGCCAAAGAGGATCACGGACGAATCCCCCTGCCCGACATCGAGAAAATACGCGCGGAGTTTTCCGTCAGTCGCTCCCGGCATGGACGGGAGCGGAATATTCCCGATGGATGGAATGGTAAGTTCCTCCAGGCAACCGCAGGTGACGGAACTGGCAAGGAGGAGCGTAATAAGAAGGAGGGGCCAGAAACGGTCGCCGCGTTTCCGGGTCACTGCCTCACCGTTCATCTCAGGACTGTCCCGCACGGCGGACGAGATCGGATGCCGCAGCTGCCGCGCCTGCAAGGATCTCCTGTTCGCCGGGGACCGTGCGCTCCAGCATCAGGACCCTGCCGTTGCAGATGACGGTCTCGACACTGCTGCCGTTACAGGAATAAATGGTATTCGACACCGGGTTATGGAGCGGGGTGTTGCTGGCAGCCCGGGTTGGTACGAGGATGATATCAGCAGGCTCCCCCGGCAGGAGCGTGCCGTTCCCGAACCCGAGCGCCCGTGCCCCAGCAGAGGTTGCCATGGCAAGCGCCTCACCCGCAGGGAGAACGGTGGGATCGTTCCAGAAGAATTTCTGGAGGAGCGCCGCGGTCTTGGCAGCCTCGAACATATCGAGGTTGTTGTTGGACGAGCACCCGTCCGTCCCGAGCGTGATATTTGCATTGGCGGCTTTCAGGTCAGGATACGGCATCGCGCGGTGGGTTGCAAGCTTCATGTTGCTTGTCGGGTTGTGCGAGACATGTACCCCGCGATCTGCAAAGAGCCGGCATTCTGCGGAATCGAGCCAGCAGCAGTGCGCTGCAACCGTGCGGGATGTCAGGATCCCGCATTTGTCGAGAACCGAAACCGGCCGCTCCTTCCGGGCTGCCACACTGTCGCTGACCTCCTTTTCCGTCTCGCAGACATGGATGTGGATCCCGATTCCCTGCTCCCTTGCAAACCCGGCGCACCACATGAGCCCCTCGTCCGAGACCGTGTAGGGTGCGTGGGGGCCGACAGCGGCGCGGATCCGGGGATTGTCAAGTGAGCGGATATGGGCGGCTAGGCGCTCGGTCGCCCTGCATTCAGCCTCGCGTTTCTCCGCATTACCCAGATCGATAAATCCATGGCAGAGCACGGCTTTCATGCCGGATTCATCGACAGCCCGGGCTGAATCCTCCATGAAGAAGTACATATCATTGAAAGCCGTCGTGCCGGACTTTATCATCTCGAGGCAGGCAAGCTTCGTGCCCCAGTACACGTCCGTTCCGGTCAGATGGGCTTCAAGAGGCCAGATCTTCTGGCTGAGCCAGTCCTGCAGGAACATGTCGTCTGCGTAACCCCGGAGAAGCGTCATCGCCGCATGGGTATGCGTGTTGACAAAACCCGGGAGCGCGATCGCGCCATCGCAGTCAATGATGAACTCCGCGTCCGATACCTGGTCTTTCCTGAGGTCCGGGCCGATCTGCCCGATGGTTCCGGTCCCGTCAAGAAAGATCTCCTGCCTCTTCTTCCCGATGCGCACGTTTTTTAAGAGCAGCGGGTAGGTTCCTGAAAAAATATCCTGCATGGTTCTCACCGTTCAGCCAAGATGCCGGATAATATCGGAAACGATACGCCCTGTACGTTCGCTGTTCAATCGCGACATCTCAAGAATATGTTCGTAGGTCACTTCAACAGGGCTTAATCCGTTTGCATAATTATCTATTGTACAGACCGCAGCAAATTCGATCCCCAGTTCGCAGGCAAGCGTTGCCTCGGAGGCCACGGTCATCCCGACAACATCGGCATACTTCGCAAGCGCCCGAACTTCCGCAACGGTCTCGATCCGGGGACCCCGTGTCTGGACATAGGTGCCTCCGCATCGGGCTTCCTGAATGATCCGGGCAAGTTTGTCGTTGAGCCCGGCCGAAAGTTTTGGGGAGACATGGACAATCGCGTGGTCGTGGATCGAGGGGATTTCGGTCATTGATATATAATCCGACGGGATCAGGACCGTCCCCGGCGGTATCTCCGGTTTCAGCGAACCGCATGACCCGAATGCAATAACCCGGTCCGCACCGGTAATCGCAAGCGCCGACAGGGTTGCCCGGTAATTGATCCGGTGCGGCGGGATCCCGTTCTGGTGGCGCATCAGCATCACAATGTCCCCGCAAAGAAGATCCACGCTCCCGAACGGGGTTGCGACCTGCCGGTTTTCAAGGGGCGGAAGTTTCGAGAAGAGAAGGCTCGTTCCGCCGATGATCCCAAGGGTCATGGCATCCTCCCAGTAAACCTGCGGGCACGTTTTCCAGTCATGAAGTCTGTTTCCCGGTTCGCCGTTGTCAAGCCTTGTATAAAGTACTCTTATGCTGGCAGGCTTTAAACAAATCGGGATCAGGGACTGGATCAGCGAAGGGACGATGAAATGAAAGGGATGATGCTGCAGTGGATGGAGAGAGCAAAGTCCCAATTGGTTTGCCGGAACCGCGATATCGGAAAAGACTCAGTAGGGTCCTTTGATACACCTGAATACATTGTGAAAGTGACGATTGTAATAAAGCTGCAAAAAAAGGATTATTCTCTCTTTGTGATCACAACAGCAGTACCGACAAGCCCGATGAACCCCAATGTCGGGATAAACCAGATGGGGAATTCAGGGACCGCGGTGGCTTTACATGTGCAAAAAGAAACATGGCTGTAACCATATGGCTTCCCATTATTGGTGTTCCATGGAGGAAGGAGTCCCTCATCGTCAGTATCCCCATTGGCATATGCGTAATAATAATATACCTCGGCTTCCGGACCGCCCTTCACGATTACCGCGTGGACAGGAACTGTTGCTGACCATGATACTGTCGTATTCCCCATCTCGTCGCCATCTGGAACGAAGTTGAGGGTCACCCCGCCAAACGATGCCCCGTTCACCAACGGAGCATCCCCGTCATTTGGAAAATCATCGTCAAACTTGACTGACATACAACCGCAGGTGCATGCAGCTCCGGCAACTTCATCGCAGCAGCATCCGATATCATTGCATGTCGGATTGCCCGAAGTCAGAGATGGAATCACTCCGTCATCAGACGCCCCCCAGTTGACCGGTTCAGGATAATATGGATCGCCGGCTGCTGCTATCCCAACCAGTGCCAGTAAAACTATGAGGATAATCCCTGTCACAAACAGAACTTTTCGCATCCTTCTCGTCACCCCTTCAGGTCCTTTCTTTTTCTTGGTGGGCTTAAAGATTGATAGTCATTTTTTCCCGGTAGTCATTAAAATACTCATGCAATGCACCGGTGCATAGCAACCACAGATTATCATGATTCTGACATCCGGTAAATCACTCTATTGATTGTCATGGATCGTTGATTTGATCAATAAACAGAAAAAGTCCTGTCAGACCCAAATTTTTATTGACAAATCGTCCTTTTACCAGGCAGATGCTTGTTTCCGATGTTTTTACGATTGTGATATCGTATTTATTTCAATTCTCTGAGAGTCTGCCTGTTGACACTTAAGTACCGCTGAAAGATTCATAATCTTTCTTGGATAACCGGTAGTACTGACATGGCCCAAGAACAGGATTCATCAACCAGTGTTCCCGGTACATCTCCTCCGCCGCTTGGCCCCGGACCGGAAGTCCGGGAGGTGCTGTACCGGGCTTTCGCACTCGGCTTTGTCATTATTCTTGGGTGCATTCTTGTCATTGTTACAGCAGTGAGCCTGGGATTCGGCATGTTCACTGCCCCGGCGGTAAATCCCGTTCCAGCCCCCGCAACCGTTCCGGTAACGACTGCCGTTACTGTTGCGACAACATCCCTTCCCCCAACAACGTCGGCAGTCGAGATGCTCCCTTCGAACATGCAGGTCAGCGTATCGGTTGACAAGAACTCTGCCGGTACCGTGACCGTCAGTTTCCTCGGTGGCGGGGGGCGGGCGCTTGTCAAGGAGATCGAGGCCCGGCTCACGCGTTCCGATGGCACGGTTGTCACCGGGACTATGGATCCCCAGTTGGACTCCCCCCAGATCGTGCTGAACGGCACGCGGGGGACCGACCAGATCGAGGTATTTGCCCGGATGTACTCCGGAAAACTGTACAAGATCACCGACCAGACCGTGATCGCTCCTGTCCGGTTGGGATCGCGCTCGTAAGACACTGTTTCCCGGTAACAGTTCTTTCCAGCCCAGGTTCTGTTGCATTGACGGGACTTAACGATACAATCTTTGTCGATACATGTACATGGTAAATCATCATTAATTACGTTCTCGGGGGCAGCGATCATGCCAAAGTAGGGCCGGTAGGAGAAGACATCCCTTTAGAAGTCTTCGACTTAAAATGTCGTCGTTACGATAGCAACCCTCCCGCTTCCGATATCTGTGGAAAGCGGTTCCAACGCAAATTTCTCCAGATTTGGTAAGATCAAGGATTTTAACAACCATTTTTTGTTTTATCACGGGAATGGCAGGACGATCGCCGTCCCATGCTGGAGTGCGATCTTCGCAATCGCAAGATCCTGGATGGCAAGACCCGTTGAATCGAAAATCGTGATCTCATCGGCGTTTTTCCGTCCTTTTTTCCCGATGACCACTTCCCCGAGGGTTCCGGCAATCGAGTCTTTGGAATAGAGCCCGCGTGCAACCGGAACATTGATCTCACCGGAATGGATCGCCTGCATAGGATCGTCCACGAAGACCGAGGCCCGGGCGAGCAGGCGTGGATCGAGTTCCTCCTTTCCCGGAGCATCCGCACCGATGGCATTGATATGAGTTCCCTCATGGATCCATGCGTCGCTGACGATCGGTTCCGTTGAGGGCGTCGTCGTGACGAGGACATCGCAGTCACACGCTTTCTCGGCTGTTGTCACCCGGCAGTCAAAATTCCGGATTCCTGTACAGAATTTCCCGGCATGCACGGGGTTCCTGCTCCAGATCCGGATCTCCTTAATCGTAAGCGCCTGCGCGATTGCGGCAACCTGTGCCATTGCCTGGCGCCCTGTCCCTATCAGGCCGAGGATGATCTCCTTTTTTCCGGAGAGGTGCTTTGCTGCAATGGCACCCGCAGCGCCCGTCCTCAGGTCCGTCAGCTGCGTCGCGTTGATGATAGTCTCGGGTTTTCCCGTCGCGATATCGAGGATGATCGTAAGGGCCATGACGGTTGGAAGCCCCCGTGAAGGGTTGTGCGGGTGAACATTGACGATCTTGACACCGGCGATCTCAAGAGAGGGGAGGTACGCAGGCATGGTCCGGAAGTCGCCCTGCGGGAGGGTGACATACATCTTCGGGGGCATCTGGACAAGTCCCCTGCCGTGATCGGCAAACGCCTTCTCCACGACCTCGTTGACCATCCGCAGGTCAAGGTTCTCTTCCGCACCGGTCAGGTATTTCATAAGCGTAAATCCCTGCCGGTACATATAGCACCTGCGGTACAGGCAGAACCGTCCGGAAGTGATCCTGATTGAAAAAACGGTCGGGTATTCTTAAGGGTAATTCATCCTTAAGTGTAATCCATCTCTTTGAATGCCTTGTCCGCAAGTTCCTTCATGCGGGCAGAAATCCTGTTTGACGACGTGTAATCGATATCCTTCATGGCATTTGCGATCTCGGTTCCGAGCACGAAGATTGCATATTTATGCTCCATCTTGCTCTTGTGCTGCTGGGACGGTGTGATCTTGAGTGCCGCATACTGGGAAAAACGAAGGTTTGGATTCACGGATTCGAGATAACCTTTGACTTCAAAGAGCATCTGGTGAAGCTGGATCAGCTCATCCTTGTGCACTGTATCACATCCGGATTGAATGATGGTGTATAAAATGATAAATAACTTGCCCGGAAGGGGATGTTCCGGCGGGAATCAGCCCATCTTCAGGAGCCGGATATTGACCGGGCGCTTGATGATCCCCTTGAAATCCCGTGCCGCAACGTAATCCAGTTCCTTCGTGGTAAGCCGGTCCAGCAGTTTCTGGTCTAAAGGTCTGTCGATGATAAGCCCGGCAACCGTGCTGTCGATGGTATCGACTGCCTTTTCGATCTCGTCAGACTTTACTTCGCGCACTACGGTAAGATCGGACGAGAGGAACCGTGCGATGTTCTTTCCGCGGACATCTTCAATGTGATCGCGGATTGTCTGCGGCACCCGGGAAACGGCTTCCCGTGGGTGCTTCACCGGGGTCGCAGATTTACCTGCACGATCGCGGCCTTCGTGCTCTTCCGGCGCTCGGGGCGCCCTCAGATCCGGGGGAAGTTCGGCACTGTCTTCAAAGTAATGTTCCCGGACATATTCGACCGGGACCTTGTTGCGCAGGGTTTTAATGACCTCCTTCCTCGTCATATCCTCGACGCTCTTGCCCCTAGGCGAGAACGCGACAAAGTCGATGTCCGCAACCTGCAGCAGTTCGCGAAGGATCAGCTCCCCGCCCCGGTCACCATCGAAAAATGCCGTGGTTGTCTTCTTCTCGCACAGGTCGATGACCGTCTGCGGAATGTTCGTTCCCTCGACACCCACAGCATTCTTGATGCCGAAACGGAGGAGGTTTAAGACATCCGCCCGCCCTTCAACGATGATGATGGCATCCGAGTCCAGCACATTGGGACCGGCGGGCACTCTCTCTTCGCCGATGGATCCAATCTTCTCGATCCGCAGGCTCTGCCGGACATCGTCCAGGAGATAGTCGCTGTCGATGGTCCCTTCATCGAACCGTTCGATCAGGATCTCCTTGGCGCGTTCGACAATCAGCCTTCGTTTGCTGACCCGGATGTCCTCGATCGACTCTACCGTGACACGGGCAACGCAGGGACCCACGCGGTCGATTGTCTCAAGAGATGCCGCAAGAATCGCCGTCTCTGCCCGGTCAAGGGATGTTGCAATCAGGATCTCTCCCGTGGTCTCTCCTTTTTTGCTCGCGATCTGGACGTCAATACGCCCGACACGACCGGTTCTCTGGAGATCCCGCAGGTCAAGGTCTTCGCCGAGTAAACCCTCTGTCTGCCCGAAGATGGCACCTACGACATCGGATTTCTCGACCACCCCCTCCGCGGCGAGGCTGATATGGATAAGGTACTTGGTAGTATCTGGTGAATACAAGTAAACGCACCCCCATGAATCATATGCAGCGAGTAACGCACGATCATAGGTATACCTTTTTATATCACCTGTAATTATTTAAAATCTGGCAAACGGCCAGAGAAAAGGACCGGAATTTTCCTATTGCATCAGGGTTGTGAGCTCTTTGACGAGATCCGGTTTTGTTTTCCCGGAGATCCCGATCTTCTTGATCGGGGACGTGGCACCTGCACGGATCTGCAGGGCACTGACAGGGACATCCAGCGTTTCAGCGAGGAGTTCGAGGACTGCCACATTCGCCCTGCCCTCAAGGGGCGGTGCCGTGACCCGGCAGAGGATTGTCGTTCTCCATGGATTGAACCCGGCAGGAAACCGGTTCATTTTACTGCCCGCAGTGACTTCAACGGACAGGATTATCCCGTCCCGGGTTATAGAAACAGCATCATCGATCCGGGGCATTGTGTCATCCTGTATGAAAGGATATTGTTGCCCGGCATTAACACACCGGGATCACCTGTGGCATTCTGCCGTCCATCACCCGTGTTTTAACCCTTGCCGGGCAGTGCCTGTCGCGCAACCGGGTTGTCCCATGGATCATTTCCAGCGTATGCAGTTCGATCTCCCGGGGACCTATGGAAGCGCCTGTATCGGCACCATTCCACATCGGAGTGTGAGGTATTTAGGTTTTCGTAAGGGGGGTTCTGTTGCATTGACGGGACGTTTAACTATTTTACCATGATAAGCCCCCTGATTTTTATCATATTTGCATGAACATATGTTCATCTGCATTTACCATGAAAGACCCATTGTTTTCATTATGTATGCATGAGTCTTCGAATAATCTGCGTTTCTACAGAACTAAAAAAACAACGCCAGCGTTTCAGGTCACGCAGAAAGATTATTGAAACGGTACCCGCCTTTTGGGATCGCAATTTCAAACCGCGCCCCATGCCCGGGTACGCCATTCTCCGTGATCGTGATATCGGTAATGGATAGGATCTCCCGTACAAAAAAAAGTCCAAGACCGGTATTCCTGCCAAAACCCCGCTCAAAGATCCGCAGTTTCTCTTCGGTCAGGATACCCGGCCCATCATCCTCGAGGATCAGAAGAAGGCCATTCTCATGGATGATGGAAAAGACCCGGATTCCGGTCATACCCTTTGCGTACCGGAACGCGTTGTCGAACAGGTTGTAAAATACTTTTTCCAGGAGAGGATCGGCATAAATTTCAAGATTGCCGGTATCGCAGTGGAGGGGGACCTTGTTACCAGAGAACTGGATAAAGGTCCGGCGCACGCATTTCAGGACATTCTGCCACTGGGGAGCCTTGGCACCGAGATTATCATATTCCCTCGTAAACTCGATCTGGCTGCAGATGAGATCCATCATGTTTCCCTGCTTAGCGATCATCTTTGCAGCCTCCGGATCAGTGATCATACCTTTCAACAGTTCGTTGAACCCGATAAGGACCGTGATCTTGTTGAGGATGTCATGCCGGGTTATCCCAATCATCAGACTGAGCTTGGAATTTGCTAGCCGGAGCGCGTCTGCATTCTGCTGGATGATGGAAAGATCCCGGATCGAAAGGATCCTTACCGATCTGCCCTTCAGCTCAAAGATAGCGGTTGAGACATCCGCGGGAAAAACCGTGCCGTCCTTTTTCCGGTGACGGCACAGGCGGATATGCGGGCGCTCCGGGTCTTTTACGATTCCCTTCCCGTCCGATCCATCGGAGAGGTCCGATATCGACATGGAGAGCATCTCCTGGCTTGAATACCCGTAGAGAACGAGTGTCGCTTTGTTGAAGTCCAGGATATTCTTATTAATTGTGTCAACAAGGATGAGCGGCTCATTGGACGTATTGAAGACATTACGGTATTTCTCCTCACTGTCCACCAGCTGGAGCATGGTGGATTCGAGAGCGCATTCCATGACTTTCCGTGCTGTCGCATCCTGGATGATGCCGACACCACCTATGACCGTGTAACCGGCATCGCTCAGTGGAGAACAGATCATCCTGACCCAGACCTGTTTTCCCGATGTCGGGAGACGGATGCAGAGATCCGGGGATTCAACAGTCTGGCCGTCAAGAGCCCGCTCCATAAGGAATACCCCGCCGGAATCCCGGATCACCGGGAATATGTCGGAGACTGTTCTGCCATAAGCCGCTGCCGCATCAAGGCCGGTCAAGTCCTCCATGAACCGGTTCCAGACCGTGACCTTCAGTTCACGATCATACGCCATGATCCCCTCGTGGGCGTCGAAGATCACCCGGTTTGCAAGAACCCCCGGTGCCGGGGACTCCGGTACACGCCCGGCGCCCGGTTGCCCGATCTCCCGTTCGAACGGGGCTGCCGTGCCCCCGGCAGGTACGGCCGGGCGCTGTACTGCCGCAGCCGGCTCTTCCGGTTTTTCTGCACGGGGGATCCCTGCCGGGTATCCTCCCGAGACCGCCCGGACCGCCGAGATGATACCCGCGCCATTGGGTGCAGCGGAGCCGTTCCGGGCGATCTTTGCCGCCGGGGCAGCAACCGGGCCTGCGGAGCTACCCGTCCCGATGCTTTCGGGGACCGGCTCGCGTACAGGGCCGGGTGCCGGAACGGAAGCAGGTACCAGTTCCCGGACAATGACCGACTGGATTGCCGCGGTAATCTCCCCGTTGTCGTCATAGATGCAGGTCGCCCGTTCCTGCATGCGCACCGGTCTTCCCCCGATCCGGATCTCTTCGGGATCTCCGGTCACTGTATCCTCGGCACCTTCGGGCAGCCCGGCCTTTCGCATCCGTTCCGTTCCGAGCCGGTGCATGAGGAGGGAATCTACAAGCATGGGACGCGCCCTGCCGTAAAACGGGAGCGCGTGGGCATACCCGCCCCTCCCGACCATCTCTCCGGGGGCGATGCCGGTCAGCGTGGCGATTGCCGCGTTCCAGACAATGACCCTGCCCTCCCTGTCGATTGCAAAGAGGGAGAACGGCATCTTCTCCGCAAACTGGGCAAGCGCAGTCCATTCTCCTTCCTGCATGGGCTGTTCCTGGACAGCGCTCTTGCGGCTGCCCTTCGGGGATTCACCGATATCGCGGAGCGGATCTTCCGGCCGGAGCCGGTCGATCAGGTCATGCATCCAGATCTCGTCCAGCCACAGGAGATCCGGGTCGTAGCGGGTCGTCCCGGGGACACGCGGGATCTCCGGGTAGAAGTTGTGGAGGATCCAGTCCACGTGGGAGAGCGCCTGTTTGCGGGCGAGAAGGATATGGAAGGTCTCCCCGCTCTTCATAGTGACGATGATGCACCCGACGGATACCTCCTGCGGGCTCACCTTTATTGAGGCAATATCCCTCCGGGGGATCACCAGGACCTTGTGTGCCGCAAGTTCCTGCAGGGATCGTTGCTGCTCGTCGGCCCGTCCCCCGAAGATCTTCTGGACGATGAAGGGCATGGCAGGAAGGGAGACAGATCCCGCCGCCGCATCGAGGCTTTCAACGACAAAGAGCCGTTTGTCGGTTGCATACAGCCCGTATTTCCAGCTCTCCGTCCGGATGACATCGGGGACCGTGGAACCGGCCTCCATGACGGCAACCCCGGAACTGATCCCGCCGATATACTGTTCCTCTTCAAACAACCCTTCCGGGATCGATCCGGTGATTGGATCGCTGACGGCAACCGACTGGATTGCCGCAATCATTGCGCCCGTGTCATCGGTGACCGCAGTCCCCCGGCCGGAGAGAAGGACGGGTTTGTTCTTCAGGATCACCTGCTCTGTCCCGGACAGGAAGACATCCCCGTTCCGGACGACCGGCGGTGCGTTATCGGGGAGTTTTTGCTGCGGGTTGAGGATATAATCGACGAGCATCGGGCGGGGTTTCCCGTAGAACGGAACCGCATACGCGTGTTCCCCTTTGCCGATGATCGAGCCGGGATCGATTCCTGTCAGCCGGGCGATCGCGGCATTCCATATGATGACCCTGCCCTCCCGGTCGATGCCAAAGACCGGATGTCCGAGCGAACTGAGGGAACCTGCAAGGGCCTTAAGTTCCGGGGAGAGATGCGGTTCCTTCGATATGGCTGGTTCCGGCACCAGTGCAGCGATGGCATCCTCCCTTGTCCGGACCGGTGCTTCCCTGCGGGCTTCTTTACGGGCATCCGCCTGCGGGATCTCCGCGGCAGCCATATCTTCCCTGCTGACCGCCGGCCGGGGTGCGGATTCAATATCCCGCTCGTTCCGGATACCGTCGATCACCCGGGGGAGATCTGCCCAGAACGAGACCTTCTTTTCGAGATAGAAATCAGCATTGCTCCTGAGTGCATTGACGGCAACCCCTTCCTGGTTCTTCCCGATAAGGATGATGAACGGGGTCCTGATGCCGGTCTGGCGGATTTTCCGGAGCAGTTCGATACCGTCCATCCCCGGCATCAGGTAATCCGAGACGATCACGTCATAGGAATTGTTCCGGATGAGGGGGAGGGCCTCCTGTGCGGAACCTGCCGTATCGACGCAATAGCCGGACTGCTCCAGGTATGTCCTGGTCTTTTCCAGCAGTGTTGGTTCGTCATCGACATACAGCAGGGTTATCATACGGGTTTCTGCCTCGGTATACCGGGATACTGGAATCCCTGGTTTCTGCATGTATCATTGCACATTACGCCTGTAAAAATTCAGTTGTTATGACGGTATTTCATTCATCACCAATGGGAGGTTTTATCAGGACGCATTTCGCCCCGCCGGTTAATATCCGGTTACTGCCAGATCCCAAGTGCCGGATGCAACTTTACGTTTACGCTCCGACGATACTATAACCTCACAACGAGACTATTTATGCATTATGATCTATATTGATTTTAAAATTACCTCATATAATCTTATTTAAATCTTCTCACTCTGCCAATTGGTTTTTTTTGCCGGAATCTGGAAATAGCCACGATCACTGCACCGGATAGGACATACAACGGATGGCAAATGCCGGGGGATGTCCCGGATATCCGGAAATCGTGTCCTGCATCCCCTTCAGATAATGGTCCGTAAGGTCCGCTTTCCATCAGAGTTAATCCATGCATTACCGCCACGATTGTTCATCTCTATTGTCGTTAAAAGTATTATGATGAATTACTGGAGCCCCCGAATCGCGTCCACCGGATTCATCCGCGTCGCCTTGATCGCCGGGTAGATGCCGGCAATGAGGGAGAACAGGACTGCGATCAAGAGCCCGGCCACCATCATGGCCGGAGAGAGCTTCGCAATCTCGCTCCCGAAGATCGTGGAAAACTCCGGCCCCAGTCGGGCGATGATCCAGGGTTTTCCCACCGTGTTGATGATCGCGGTAAAGAGGAGGCCGACAAGGTCTCCCACGATCCCGCCGATAACACCGATGAGCAGGCACTCGTACAGCACCATCCGGATGACGTCATGCTCGGATGCCCCTACTGCCATTGTAATCCCAAGCTCGCGGGTCCGCTCATATACCGATGTGATCATGGTAGTCGTTATCATGAGCCCGCCAACGACAAGGGCGAATGCGGCAAAGAGCATGAAGACTATCAGGAGTGCATCCATGAACCGGTTGACTGCCTCGATCTGCTCGAATGCCCCGGTTACCGTAAATCCCTGCGCCGTGATTGAATCCACGACAGCAAAGACGGCATCCGGGTCATCGACCCGTACGAAGACCGTGTCGTATCCCCGGTCCTCTCCACGGATCCGGACTGCAGTGCCACGGTCGATGAAAACGTACTGGTCGAACTTGTCGTCCCTGTCGGTAAGCGCCCCGGCGACGGAGAGCGGCACCTGGCGATCCACAGGCATCCCGGTCTCGTTATATTCCCTGACGAGAGCCATGAAGACATCGCCGATACGAATCCCCTCGTTCCGCTGGAGCTTATCCTTGATATCCGCTCCGAAGACAACCTCGGGAGCCCCGGGCTCCGGCATCCTGCCGGAAGCGAGGGTGAGATGGAGTACCGGCCCGATCTCATTGCCATCTACTGCAAGGATCTGGAGGAAGGTCTGTTTCCGGGTCGAGTACGAATCGGTAAAGGCGGGGGAAAGGCCAGTGACATGAGGGATGGATCGCAGCGATTCGACCCTTGATCCTGTGATCAATTGTGACACTCCGTCCTGCGTGGAGGGGTGGACCTCGATAAGGGTCAGGTCGGACTGCGACCGGATCGTCTCTATGGCCTGATAACGAATCCCGTCGCTGAGCGCAACGATCCCGATCACGGCCGCAACCCCGATCGCAATGCCGAGAACGGTCAGGGCGACCCGGAGGCGTTTTTTTACCAGCTGACGGGCCGAGAGCCGGAGAAGGTCTGCCTCTTTTACGATCATGAAAGTACCACCCCGTCTCGCAGCTCGATGGTCCTGTCGCAGTAGGATGCCAGTTCGCGTTCGTGGGTTACGATAATGAACGTGACCTTTCTTTGCTCGTTTACTTCACGCATGAGCTGGTAGATCTCCGCGCTGGTCTTTGAATCGAGGTTACCGGTTGGTTCGTCAGCAAGGATGACTGAAGGCTCAGCGACGAGCGCCCGCGCGATTGCCACACGCTGCTGCTCGCCTCCGCTCAGCTGGTGAGGAAGGTGCTCCGCCCGCTCTTCAAGCCCTACAAGGGAGAGGAGATAAAGCGCCCGCTTCCTCCGGCCGTCTTTTGGCAGGTAATTGAAGAGAAGCGGGTATTCGACATTCTCGGCAGCGTTAAGCGCTGAGAGCAGGTTGAACTGCTGGAAGATGAATCCGACGGTATTCCGGCGCAGATCAATAAGGGTTCTGCGGTCGGTATACCGGACTACTTTCCCGTTGATGATAACCGATCCCTGCGTAGGATGATCGAGCCCGCCGAGGATGTTCATGAGCGTGCTCTTGCCGCTTCCGCTGCGCCCGACAAGCGCGACGAACTCCCCCTGTTCAACCGATACGGTGACATTGCGGAGTGCGACAACCCCGTTCCCGTACTCTTTTCCAAGCGATTCCGTTTCAATGCCTGCTGTCATGAGTTCACGTCCTGCTCGCGTATTGTGAGAATGGCATTCGAGAACTGAAGGTAATCCCCCTGGTCCCGGACAATAATCCTGTTATCTTCGGTGCGGAGGTACGGTCGGATATCCTTTGTCTCAAAGCCGATCTGGGAGACCGGGTCAAGATCGAAAATATCGTTCCATTCCTTTCCCTTGTAGTTGGGGAAGAGGAGCGAGAAGATCGTGGAGATGAGGGGAGGGGTCTTGTCCTCCTCAACCCGGTTGACGAGGAGCGCATTGATCCCAATGGCAAGATCCCGTGAATATCCGCCGGAGGGGGCGACAAGGAAGAGCCGGGCATCCTCAACCACCGTCTTGTCAAGGTCACCATTAAAGACAATCCCGCTGGAGGCCATGTCGGGTGAGATCCCGTAGCTGCTGAACATCAGGTCGCATCCCTCCGTAACCCAGATTTTCTGTTGCGGCTCACCGTCCGATCCATACACGACGAGAGCGGCCATGCCGAAGATGAGGACAGAACTCTCAAACGGACCGTCCTGGGTGAGGTTGATCGTAATATGGTTCTCACCGGGAGACAGGCCGGGGAGGGCATAGGCATCGGTGCCGGAGTAGAAATCATAGTTGCTGACAAATCCCTTGCTGTCGACATAACGTGCCGAGAGGTTGAGAGGACTTTCAGGATCCCGGGTATCAATCACAGAAAAGACCGGGTAAATGGCTTTCTGGTTGAGCCGGCTCCACGCCCAGTACACGTACAGCCGTGAGAACTCAACGGTGCTGTCTTCCGGGAGGGTTACGTTGAAGCTCACGTTACAGCTGCTGCCCGGCGTAAGGGAGCTCGTGTAGATGCTGTTTCCTACGGTATAGATATAGCCGCCATGTTCCTCGCCGATATACACCGTTGTGAGCGGCTTGTCCCCGGCATAGGTGGCTATGACTCCGGGAACGAGGAGGAGACAGGCCGCGGCAAGGAGGATTACAGCCTTACGGGAAGCGCAGGGTTGCCGTGGCGCTGTTGTTTGCAAGGTTTGCATCCTTCACCTTTCCTCCCTCATCGATCACTACGCGGATTTCATGCGTCGCGGGGTTAGTATGGACAGGGATTTCCGCAACCAGTTCTTTTCCGGCGGCAAGCCCGCTCGTCACATCCTTGATTATGACCTTCTCCCCATCAAGATACACGGATATCGTGAATGGTCCTGCGTCACTCCCCCCGAGGTTCTTCACAGTAACAGGCAGGGCGTAGGAACGGACCGGGTCATCGGCAGAGACCGTGACCGGAAGAACGGTTACCCCTGCTGCAAGCACAATCATAACCGCGAATACAAGGGCAGCAACCGGATGCCGGGGTTTCCGCCGGAAGAGGATGAATATTCCGGTAACGACAGCGCAGATCGCGATTCCTCCTCCTGCCGGCGACTGCTCTGTGCTGTCGTCACCGCCTTCCCGCACCGGATCACCGATACTGGCCGCAAGATCGGGGAGGGCTCCGACCATGACCTCCTGTCGTGCGATGTTGTTGGCGCTGTTCGCATCCCCGGTATGCCTTACCTCGGCGGCGACGGTGTGGGTGCCGGCTGTCGCCGTCCATGTGCATGAGACTTTCTGGATCCCGCTCTTCTCAACCGGGATTTCAACGTTTGCGATCGCCGCCCCGTCAACCGTAAAGAAAACCGTTGCCGGGTCCGCTGTCGCGGAACCGAGGTTTTTGATGGTTGCAGTGACGGTTGCGTTCCCGCCGGCGAATGCATCACTTATCGTAACCTGTTCCGCCATGAGGTCCGGCGTGGACGCTACGGCACGGGGTTTTTTCAGGGCAAGCATGGCAAGCACCGGGTGCAGGTAGTCCTCGCCCTCCGGCTTCTCCCCGCTCGCGATGATCTGGCCGTCCCCGTCGAGATCCCGGCCCCTCTCGAAGAGGAGGACGTTGTTCCCGCTCCTGATAAGTTTCCTGACATCGAAGACCTCCATGTCAACGTACCGGGAATCGATGGGGCTTACATATCCCGCGTTGAACGAGGTCTCATCGGCAATGTCCCGTGCACCGGCAGGGTACTGGGCGGTGTCGGTTACAATGTTTCCGAGATCGTTGCCGTTGAGGCGCGTATAGTCCGGCTGCCCTTTCCCCGATGTGAGATACAGTAAGGTCAGGTTTGCGGACGTGACGCCGGAAGTATCAACGCCGGGGATCGTGACCGTCGCGTTCTCATGCACGGTCGGGTTCAATCCCGACCAGCCCTCGCCATGGAGATCCTCGTTGCCCTCGGCGATCCAGTACCGCGTGGTGTCACCCAGAGGATCTTTTACAACAACCAGCGTGACGACCGTATAGATTCTCCCGTCAAGTTTGTTGTTCTCTTCGGTTCTGCTCGTCGTAGCGGTTATGGTGTTTGGCCCTTTCCTGAGCATATTTGTCGTATCGTACGTTACCCAGTAGACGCCATACCCCGTGACATACACATTTTTGTTTTTGTCATCACTGCCGAACAGGTCTGTCCTGAAGCTGCTGCCGTTGTTGACTGTAAGTGAGACCCAGCCGGTATACCGGGGCGTGCCACCCCAGACGCCGACATAGGTTCTTGCCCAGACAATCTCCGATGGAATGTCAAAATCGAGCGAAACCGGGGGATCCCGCAGGCCGTATGTACCGTAAGCAAGAACATCCCCATTCACTTCCCCGGTTGCGACAACCGAGAACGGGATCCCTTCAAAGTCATATGTGGCGCTGCAGGCCGGAACGATAGAGGCCAGCACGCAGAGTGCGATAACAATACAGATTGTTTTAGATTCGGATTTCATGGTTCTGTCACCTTGTAAGAGTTACCGGAGTCAGGAGGCTTCTGTGTCATGAAATTACCTCCATCGGTCAAAGATCCCGAGACTCCGAAGTATCGAGGATACAAAGCCGGAGATTTCGGATGCAACATAATCGCAGAATCCCCTGAGATGCACGATCAGATCCGGGGAGTGCCGCGGGTCGATGGTCGTCACCGGGTCGACGGATAATGTGACCTCATGCAGGATCCGGGGTTCATTCACCTGAGATTCCCGAAGGTAGCCTGTCTGATTCTCCAACGTTGGAATGATTGTTACATTGTTTTCTGCGGTTCCATTCAGGACATGGATATACGCAGCCCTTGTAAAGGAATGGAACGCGGTTGCATTCCCCACGGTCAGGTTCACCGAGTAGTTGCCTGGTGTATCAAAGACGTGCTGCGGGTTCTTCCCGCGGGCGTCGATAATACCGTCATCTTCAAAGTCCCATGCCCACCGGGTCGGGTTTCCTTCAGAAAGGGAGGTGAAATTCACGGTTAGCGGGGCTGTGCCGTTTTGCGGTTCTGCCGTAAAGTTTGCCGCAAGTGCAGCGGTTGCATTGGATTTTTCAGCTGCACCGCCATAATCGATGATAAGGAACTGCTGGATTGCCGCCATGCAGGGGGTTCCTCCAATGGCCGTACTCTGGATGGCGGCGATGTTTCCCGTCTTTTTCAGGCTGCTTTTCACATCAGTAGTCTTGACTGCGACCTGGGGGCTGTCAACCGAGCCGAAATCCCAACCGCTGTCCACGCGGACGTTGTTGAAGAGGAGGTTGCCCTCCATGTCACCGAATGGAACGAACGTTATAAGGTCTGCTTCCTTCGCCGATGCGGGATCAATGGTCATACCGGAAAAAGGCACGTACGCGGTCGCCTCTTCCTCTGTCGTGGCGTAGTTGGTCTCATCGGCACCAAGGAGATCGTACTCTTCGTTGATGAAGATCTGTTTCCGGGACTCTGACGGATCCTCGTAGATGACCGCGAGAATGAATCCGTTCATGGAGAGTTTTGCGTTCGGTGTTGCCCGGCTGAACAGTGCGGTATTTTTATCATTTTTCCAGAATGCATCTGTGACGTCGTAAACGATAAGCCCGTAAACGTGGCCCTTGTATGCTCCGAAATTACTCTCGTCTTTATAGATGCTGCCGTGGGGAATGTCCCCGCCATTGAAACTGATTGTGATCGTGTCAACCTCATTGCTGTTGTCCCACGTATACGGGACGTAGAGGATGGCTTTTTTGATGGTTGCATTCGAAGGGATGGTGAGATCGTCCGGTTCCCAGGTCACCGTATAGCTGGTCCAGCCGCTGCCACCGAATGAACCGGACCGGTACTTGCTGTCACCGAACGAGTGGACAATGCTGCCATTGAGGTCATAGGTCTTCCGGGTCTCAACATCGCCCCCGTCCTGGTACCGCTTTCCCTTGTACCCGTTGTACGTAACCGTTTTGTCGGTGCTGAGCCGGAAATTGTTGTTCTCGTCAGTCTCCGATATATCGTCATCCGGGTCAACCGTTGCATTGTACCAGATGATCCCTCCTGAAGATTTCCTGTCGGTTGAATCGACAACGGTCAGGGTTACATTGGCGCCGTTCGCAAGAGCCGGGACGGTGGCACGGGTCTTGTATCCGTCGCTTGCCGCCACTTCGACACTCGACTGGGAGGAGGTGGAAGGGCCGTTGTTGACGACCCCGATCCGGATGGTGTTGGGCTCTTTTGCAAAGACCGTTCCGCCAAGGTTGATCGGGCTGACTGTCCCGGAGATTGCAAGATCGCAGGTCGGATCGCCCTTGACATTGATATAATTGGTCTTCTTAAGTTCGTTGGAACCTCCGGGCCCTGATACAATGAGGGTAACCGAATATTTGCCGGGAACTGCGTAACTGGTGACCGGGTCCTGTTCGTAACTATCGTTGATGTCGTCGCTGTTGAAATCCCAGGCCCATGATGTGACAACCCCTTTTGATTCATCGGTGAAGGACACCTTTTCGTCGACTTTTACAACCGTGTCGTATGCCGAGAAACCGGCTGCGGGGCGTTCTGTGATGCCGGCAGCGGATACCGTGATATACCCGTTCCTGACCTGCCGGGTTGATCCGCCCGGGCCGGTCACGGTCAGGCTGACATTATAGATCCCCGCCTGTTCATAGGTGTGGACAGGATTCTGTTCTGTACTGTCTGGTATGCCGTCGTTATCGAAATCCCATGCCAGGCCCGTGATCGTGCCGGTTGATTCATCGGCGAAGGTCACTGCAAGGGGTGCATACCCGCTCCGGGGCGAGGCGGTGAAGCCGGCCGCAGGGGGTGCGTCGTTGACGGTGATGTATCCCTCCTGGGTTTTTTCATCAGATCCTGCCCGATTCTCTGCGGTAAGCCGTATATCATACGTGCCCGTGTTCGCAAAGATATACTCCGGGTCCTGTTCGAATGAAAATGGCAGCCAGTCTTCCGACCCGGATTCCCTGAACTCCCATGTCCACGCAGTCGGGTGGTTTTCTGACTCGTCCTTGAATGTAACGGTGAGGGGGACCGTACCTTCTGTGGGGTCAGCTAGGAACCCGGCGATCGGCGTTTCTGTCGGAGCGACCGTAATGTACGCTTCTTTTGTCTCTTCGTTTTCTCCCCCGGGACCGTTTACCCGCAGGGTCACGGTGTAGGTGCCGGCCTCTTCGTACGTGTGGGACGGTGTCCTTGCGGTGCTGTCGATTGTGCCGTCGTTATCAAAATCCCATGATCGGGAGGTGATTTCACCTGTGGACTTGTCCGCAAACTCTACGGTGAGGGGGGCGCTCCCTGATACCGGTGCTGCGTCAAAGTCTGCAACCGGGACCGATTCAAGGGGTGCCTTTACGACCAGAAACGCGAGCGGAAGCTTGTAGAATGCCGCGATACCTGTTGCCGGCAGGTACCGCGAGAAGGCAAGCGTAACCTTCCCGTCGCCGGTGACTTTGTCTGTCACATCCCATGAATCGACTCCCGAATAGGCTCCCTGGATATCGGCAACACGGTCGAGAGGGAATTTCGTGAACCCCCCGGTCCTGGCGCCTGCATCAAAGTTGTTCTTTGCGGTGGGAAAGCCATAGTACCCGTTGTTGCTTGCGAGATAATCGATTGTCAGGGTGGCAGACGTGAATCCCGACAGCCCGGTCGTATCAAAGCTGGTGGTTCCCATAGCCACCTCGCCGAAGGCATCCTCCGTATAGTACGAGCAGGCATCGTGCCCCTGGTTCACCCAGTAGGTGGTCTTGGTTGTCGAGGCGGGATCATTGTATGCCACAACAAGGGTGATCATCTTGATCCTGCCGTCGTAGGAACCGGTGGTGTCCACATTCACTTTGACGGTCTTTCCTTCGATGAGATCCCGGACATCGTACCACATGAGATAATCGCTCGTGACCCGGTTCTCATGGTCGTTGATTATGAGGTAGGGCTCGTGATCCCCGTGCCCGGGGAATTCGCTGTTGTCATTGCCGATGATCTCACCGGTAAAGGGCTCGTAGAGGAAATTGAACGCTTCATGGCCCTTCTCAGGCCAGGTTTTCTCATACGTTCCATCACCGTCACTATCGAGCTTGTTGGTAATAGTGAATGCATAGTCGTTCTGCATGTGTCCGACATAGGCAGAGATGTAAAGCCTTGCCCAGACGATTCGTCCGGGCTCTTCAACTGCTGCATCCGGCAGGGTGAAGGTTTTTGTAACAACCGGATTTCCCCAGTCCGGCGCCGGGGTGACATCGATGTACAGGTCGCCGGTGACAGTGCCGGTCTTCACGGTCTCAATGGGCAGGCCGCCAACATAATTATCGGCAGAGACAATGGTCGTAATAATGCAGCATGCAACGGCAAGAGTGAGAAGAAGCCGTGCGGTAATCCTGATTTCTGAACTGCTCCTGACTATTTTATCAAGATTCCGCTTGCAAAGACACATTCCTGTCCCCTTCAGGAAATTCTGAAATTTTCTGAGATTTGGTAATACTAAATTTAATTTTGGTAGCAGATAGTTAGTCTGAATATTATTTAACAGTTACATCGTATTATCAAAATAAAAAATCGGCACTGTAAACAACTTTCACGATGGGAACCTGAAAAAAACGACGGAGGTTACATAAAAATTTGTTATTTACGCGGTTTCCTTCATCTGAATGAGACATTTCCGATGAGGATTCAAGATAATAATAACAAGAGTATTTCTGCTCTTGTTGAAATCATCGTTTTTTTACGGTCCCAGGGAAGAAAACATCCCGCAGGATGTCTTCGACGTAGAATGCTCCCGTTCAAAGGCGCCGGACTTACGGGGGCACAGCGAAGGCGCTCTTACGATCGCCTTCTCGTATCCGCCACCCCTTGGAAGGCGGATAACCCCCATCGCGATCTCTGTGAGAAGCCGCACCAACCTGAATTTTCCTGCCCGGGTACTATCACGGGTTCTCCAGAGCCGGGATTTTTCAAAAAGATGATATCCTGTCGGGCAGAAACCCCGTGGAGGCAGATCTCAGATCGCGTGGGTGACTGCCGGGATTGTAATCTGATCGGTATATTCCACGGAGTATCCGTCAGGGAAAGAAACCCGCGTCACGGCAGGGGAGAAGTCCGGGTGGATCAGGGGGGCAAACCAGTACCTGTCCAGGATCTTCTGTGCAGAAGTGAACGAGAGCGAAGGCGTCCTCATCGTCACGACTCCGTCCTTTTCATGCTTCGATGCAAAGCCGGAAACCAGAATCCGCACCCGGCTCCCGTCCGCCTCTGTCACGGCAACCGTCCTGTTGAATTCGCTCTCCAGCGCATTTTTCAGCTCCCCGGCCGGGTCTGCGATGCGCAGGAAGACTGCAAACTGCTCGAATATCGTGAGATCATAGTCAAACGTGATTGTGGCATTGGAATCGGCCTGTACCGAGATATCGAGGCTCTTTGCGGTAAATGCGTTGGCCGGGCTTATTGTGAGACAGATAATGAATGCCGCGATAAGTATCGATACCGGCCGGATGGTACTTTGCCCTCCCGGGAATATTATGGCGTGCCGGTATCCCGGGTTATTACCCGGGGCATCCTGACATTGCCGCCGCTGGTTGCAGAACATGTAATGATCACCTTCTATCGTGATACTTCCAGAGAGATCTGTCCCTGTACAGATATGACTTTTCATTGCACCTGCACCCAAAATGCGGGGGGAGAGCCCCCCCTCACTCCTTCCGGCACATCATCACGAGGAACGCGATCGCCGAGATCACCATGACCGGGAACGCGACGGTCGGGAACTCCGGGACCGCGATTGGTGACTCGCTGATCGTGATAGTCAGAGTCTCGTCATCACTGCCGACAGCATTGGTGACGGTGAGCTTAACAGGATACGTTCCCGGGGTTGCGTATGTATATACCGGATTCTGCTCAGTGCTGTCCATCGTGCCGTCATTGTCAAAGTCCCAGGCCCATGACATGGTGCCGCCAGTTCCGGTCATGCTGATGTCGTCGAGATGCATCCACATCCCTCCCGGGCCTCCCAGGCTATTCGCTGTCAGGGCGAAGCTTATGGTATGGACTCCTGAATAGGATGACGTGTCGACCGTTACCTCCTCCCAGCCGGTTATTCCTCCCTGCCAGACAAGATCGTCCCCGATATACATTTTAGCGCCAAAGTCTCCGCCGCTGCATTCATCGCCGAGCAGGTACCAGAATTCCAGCGACCTGGTACCGGTCAGGTCGACATCCTGCGACAGGCTGAGGCTGGCGCCCGAAGCAATCTCAGATCCCCCGCCGCTCATCGAAAATACAGCCACCTTCTTTCCGGAGTGCGGTGAATATGACACTATCCCAACGCTGCCGTCTTCCATGTATCCCGTTGAATGTGTGGTCCAGCCGCTGTTCCCGCTTTCGAACCCGCCGTTGGCGATCCGTTCCGAAATGACGGTGCTGCTGCTCTCATCGGTGAACTGGACGGTCAAGGGTGCTGTACCCGATGCAGGATCCGCCGAGAATGAGGCAACAGGTGCGGCAGTGCTCGTCACGATGACGTATCCCGTCCGAACCCTGTTGCCGGAACCCCGTGGGTTAGTGGCGACTAGTTTCACCGTGTAGGTACCGGCTGCCAGGTACGTGTAAGACGGGTTCTGTTCGGTACTGTCAATGGTACCGTCGTTGTCGAAATCCCATTCCCACGAGGTCGGCTCATTGGTCGACTGGTCGGTGAACCAGACAGTCAGTGGAGCAGTGCCGCTTCTCGGGACAGCATCAAATCCGGCAACAGGAACGACTGCAAAGACCGTTATACAGTCCGTCTTGATCTTATCTGCAGATCCTGCCACATTGCCAACCGTCAGCTTTACAGAATAGGTTCCTGACGAGGGGTAGGTATAGGAGGGATTCTGCACGGTGCTGTCAACGGTACCGTCATTATTGAAGTCCCAGGCCCAGCTGGTTGCATTGACAGAGGTATCAGAGAACTGAACGGTCAGCGGGGCGTCACCGGTCGTCGGGGTCGCAGTAAATCCGGCAACAGGCGGCGTGGCTGTCCAGACCGTTATGTAACCGGTTTTCACCAGTGAATTGCTCCCTCCTGCATTCGATACAGCCAGGCTCACCGTGTAGACCCCGGGGGAAACATACGTATATGTGGGATTCTGCACAGTACTGTCAACGGTACCGTCATTGTTGAAGTCCCAGGCCCAAGATATGGGAGAGTTTCCGGACTGGTCTGTAAAAATAACTTTGAACGGTTCGATACCTGAGACCACATCTGCGGTAAAAGCAGCGACCGGTGCAGGAACAGAGCTTATACCCGCAAGTATGGTGAAGTTGTTATTGGTCTCATCCGTCTCATTGACGGCATTGCCATAGTCTGCAACAACGCTCACCGAATAGGTATCCGAAGTTCCATCAGGGGTCCAGTGGAAATCAACACCCGTACTTCCCCAGGCAGAAAGGCCGCCGACCGCCTGTGTGTCCACGACCGCACCATTTACCAGGAGAACTGCGTTGAACGCAGGCGAATCGGTGCCGCCCCAATTCTCAATTGTTGCGGAAAGGGTATTGTTGGTACCGGCAATCACGACATTCGGATTTAGGCTTACCGGCACCAAATCATAGGTTTTCCGCTGAATAGACAGTGCATGCATTACCGGGGAACAGTACGTGTCTTTACCCCGGCCGACGTTTACGACCTGACTGTCGGGTACGAGCAGATCCTGCACATTGTCCCAACGGATGGCGTCGAAATAGCCCCCGCCAACATATTCCGATGCTGTCGGGAGAGTATACCCGTTCAGGTCCTCATAGTTATAGCCGGTAAGGTGGACCGAGTACAAACTGGCTGTCTGTACCTTGGACAGGTTAACTGTTCCATCCATTGTCGTTATAGAACGGTCAACGGGTTCCTGGTAATTCAGCCAGTCCAGCCCCTCGGCAACCCAGTACTCGGTCTCGGGCATGGTTTCATTCTTCACAACCACAACGAGCGTACTCCCGTACTGCCGGCCATCTCCCCAGGAAGCCGTATTGACCGTTGCCGTGTTCACTCCGCCTGCGGTCACATAGTCTGTGACATCGTAGGGAATCCATGTCACACCCATGCCGGAGATATAATATGATGGATTCGTTGCAAATGCATGGCCATTGAAGGTTGTTGCTATGGCAGAAGATGGACCCGGCCCGCCGGCAGTCCAGACACCGACATAATACCGCGCGAAGACAACAGTCCCATTCGGTACTGTGAAGGTATTGGTCGAAGACCTGCTGTCCCAGTTCGCCGTGGAAGCCACGTACATCTCGCCGTTGACGGTACCATGGGCCACTGTCGACAAAGCCGCTGTGGGAACTGCCAGCAGCATAAGGCACAGGAACAATCCTATGGCCGTCCCCGGATTCGATCTCCAGCCGGCAGGGATCTTCCCCCGGGATGCGGGAATATTCTTCGTACGGTTCATGCCGGCAGACAACCTGCCGGTTATCCGTGAAATTTTCTGTAACATCGTTTCCACCATTTTTTGTTTCATTTTTTTTTCGCAGGAACCGGGAATGGCATAGAAAATTCTCCTTCCAGCATCCCCAGAACATACATACGAAGCCGTTCATTTCCGATTGCGAACATGCTGTCCACTCTCGCAATCACATCCAAAAAGGGGAGTACCCCCTCACCCATCTTTCCTGAACGTCATTACGAGGAACCCGAGCGCCGAGATCACCATGACCGGGAACGCGACAGTCGGGAACTCCGGGACCGGGGTTCCTCCGCCGGATTCTTCTGCGGTGATGTCAAGCGTTGCTTCATCGGTCACGCCTGTGGCGTCGGTCACGGTCAGCTTCACCGGGTACGTGCCGGCTGCTGTGAACGTGTGCGATGGTGATTGCTCCGCTGACGAATTCCCGTCACCGAAGTCCCATGCCCACGAGACCGGCGAACCGGTCGAGGCATCCATGAACTGGACGGTCAGAGGGATAGTGCCGGAGGTCGTATCGACGGTGAATGCTGCGTTAAGGGTAGCCGGGGTCGCGCTGACCGTGATGGTCTGCGTTGCCTCATCGGATCCGGCACTGTTCGTAACGGTCAGCTTGACCGGGTAAGTGCCCGCTGTCGTGAACGTGTGCGACGGGTTCTGTTCGTCCGAGGTTGTGCCATCGCCAAAGTCCCACACCCACGCGACCGGAGAGCCGGTCGATGTGTCCGTGAACTTGACTTCGAGATAGTCGATCTCCGTCGTGAATGCCGCTGCCGGGATTATCGGGGCGGCTTCCACCGTGATGTAATCCGTCTTCGTTTCGTTATGGCTTCCGGCCGAGTTCGCTGCCGTGAGTTTCACGGTGTAGGTGCCGGTTGCGGTGAAGGTGTATGACGGGTTCTGTTCGGTGCTGTCAGTCGTGCCGTCATAGTTGAAGTCCCATGCCCACGTGGTCGGGGAGTGTTTCGAAGTGTCCGTGAAGTTCACAGTCAGCGGGGCTGTACCGTTTGTCACGTCGGCGGTGAACCCGGCGACCGGGGCCGCCAGGGCTTCCTCGACCTTGATGTACTCTGCCTGCGCCTTACTGCTGCTTCCCACACTGTTCGTCGCCTCGAGGGTCACCGTGTAATTCCCTGCATTGACATACGTGTGTACAGGGTTCTGAAGTGAGGACGTAGTTCCGTCACCGAACGACCATGCCCACGTGGTCGGGGAGTGTTTCGAGGTGTCCGTGAAGTTCACGGTCAGTGGTGCGATGCCCGATGTCGGAACACCTATGAAGGATACTGTGGGGACCGCCGGGGGCAGGGAACCGACGTTCTGATACCCATAGGAAATTCCGTCTTGCGCTCCAACCAGGAGATCGTAGTCTCCGTCGGCATCGAGGTCCGCAAACGAGGGGGTAGCATAAATCCCGATATCCGGGGTATTCCATGCCGGTTTTGCCGTCCAGGCGAGGCTTCCGGTACTTCCGGTATTCTCATAGCCGTACGTAATCCCGCTGCCTTCTCCGATCATGAGATCAAAGTCCCCATCGTTATCCAGATCCGCAAACGAGGGTGCAGCTCTGCTCCCGATATCCGGGGTATTCCATGCCGGTTTTGCCGTCCAGGCGGGGCTGCCAGCACTTCCGGTATTCTCATAGCCGTAGGTAATCCCCAGTTTTTCACCGATCATGAGATCGTAATCTCCGTCCCCATCCAGATCCGCAAGCGAGGGTCTGGCGATATCTCCAATATCCGGGACATTCCATGCCGGTTTTGCCGTCCAGGTGGGACTGCCAGCACTTCCGGTATTCTCATAGCCGTACGTAATCCCGTCTCTTCCTCCGATCATTAGATCAGAGTCCCCATCGCCATCCAGATCCGCAAACGAGGGTGCTGCCAAACTACCAACACTCGGGACATCCCAGGATGAACTGGCGAGATAGACCGGTCCGATAGTGACAAGAACTGAAATTGAATCGGCACGGGTCAGGGAACTGCTTCCAGCCGGGTTCGTGACTGTAAGGTTGACCGTATAATTCCCTGCTATAACAAAGGAATGTGCCGGGTTCTGGCTGGTCGAGGTGCTACCATCGCCAAAGTCCCAGAGCCATGAGAGCGGCTGGTTTTCGGACAGGTCTGTAAAGGTAACCGTGAGGGGCTGGTTCCCGGAGACGGGAGTTGCCGAAAAGTTCGCGACCGGAGGGAGATACACGGTAATTATATCCGTTTTCTTCTGGCTGTTGGTCCCGGCAGCATTCCCGACCGTCAGGCTCACGGTATATTTACCCTTGTCGGAATAGGTATGGGTGGGGTTCTGCTCGGTGCTGTCGATGATCCCATCGTTCTCGAAGTCCCAGGCCCATGAGGTTGGGTTCCTCGTGGAGCGATCGATGAAATGCACCGAGAGGGGCGCTCCGCCATTGATCGGTATCGCCCCGAAATCGGCATTCGGGATGAGGGGAATGTACCCGGTATTCTCGTACACGGTCGTTGTCCCGACTGACAGGAGCAGGTCATCGTCCCCGTCGTTATCAAGGTCCGCTGCAACAGGGTGCTGCAGTCCGGACCCTCTCGGTGCATTCCAGTCGGCTTTTGCGGTCCAGGAAGGATGGGTAGCACTCCCGGTGTTTTCGAGGGCATACGTATTGCCATTGTTGTAAGAGATAAAGAGGTCGTAGTCCCCGTCCCCGTCCAGGTCGGAAATCACGGGCATCGGGCAGTAACCGGACACTCCCGAGATAGTCCAGGCAGAAGTGGCAGTCCATGCCGGGCTGGTGACAGTTCCGGTATTCTCATAGCGGTAGATGTTGGTGAAGGAACCGGCGAGGATATCGTAATCCCCGTCATCGTCAAGATCGGCAAGTACCGGAAATGCGTCATTGTTTCCGAAATCGGGCATATTCCACGAGGGTCTGGAGGTCCATACCGGGCTGCTTACATTCCCGGTATTCTCGTAGGCATCTGCCCATCCATACATATTCCCTACCAGGACATCAACATCCCCATCGCTGTCAAGGTCAGCGAACGCCGGATGTGAACTAAGAACTGTTGTCGGTAGATTCCATGCGGGTTTCGCCATCCATACCGGGCTGCTGGCATTCCCGGTATTTTCGTAGGCAGAGTAGATATTCATGAGATCTAAATCCCCGTCATTGTCAAGATCTGCCAGATCACCCGAATTTCCGGGAGCCGACCAGGCTGAAGCAGTCCATACCGGACCTACACCCATGATTGTCGAGATATAATCGACCCTGGAAGTGGAATTGCTTCCGGCAGGATTCGTCACATCCAGGGAGACGGTGTAGGTGCCGCCGTAACTGTACCGGTGGGACGGGTTCTGGCTGGTCGAGGTGCTACCGTCGCCGAAATCCCAGAGCCACGAGGAGGGTACGTTTTCCGACCGGTCGGTAAACGTCACGGTGAGCGGGGTAGTTCCCGAGACGGGTGTCCCCGAAAAGTTGGCAACCGGTGGACCGTATGCGGTGATAAAGGAACTCTTCACCTTACTGTTCGTCCCGGCTGCATTGCCAGCCGTCAGGCTGACGGTATATTTTTCCGCGGCGGCATAGGTATGGGTGGGGTTCTGTTCGGTGCTGTCTATGATACCATCATTCTCAAAGTCCCAGGACCAGGATGTCGGCACATTTGCAGAGGTATCGTTGAACTGGACCATCAGCGGGACGATTCCGCTTGTTGGTGTTGCCGTGAAGTCCGCCACAGGGACAATTGCAGAGACCGAGATGTAATCCGTTTTCGTCTCGGTATCGGTCCCGGCGGCATTGCCTGCCGTCAGGCTGACGGTGTAGTTCGCGGGGATCCTGTAGATATGAGTGGGGTTCTGCTCGTTGCTGTCTATGGTACCGTCATTCTCAAAATCCCAGGACCAGGTTATCGGGGAATTCGTGGACTGGTCGGTGAAGGAAACGGTAAGCGGCGCATCTCCGGATGTCGTACTTGTAGTGAATTCCGCATCCGGGAGGACCGCCGAACTCGTTCCGATCAGGACATCCAGCGAGTTGCTCTCATCGTTTTCATCAACCCGGTTGTCCGGGTCTACAACAACGGTAAGGGTATACGAGGTTGCATTTCCCGAGGTCCAGTTGAAATCCACGGTTGTCGTACTCCCGCTTGGGAGGCTGGTAACAGATTGTGTGCTCAGGACGGTTTCCCCATTGAGAAGTTGGACATCGAATGCAGGAGCATCGCGGCCCCCCTGGTTTTCAATGGTTGCGGTCAGGGTGTTGCTGGCATCAGTGATAATAATCTGCGGAGTCAGGCTGACCGGCACGAGATTTGGGGTCTTGTTGACAACCGTCAAAGCCATGAGAACCGGGGAACAGTAGGAATCAGATCCCAGACCGACGTTCACCGTCTGGGAACCGGGTACTAAAAGTCCCTGCACGTCATCCCACCGGAGATAGTTGAAATATTCCCCGCTCACGCTCCTGGCAGCGGCAGGGAGTGCGTTACCGTTCAGGTCTTCATAGTTGAAACCGGTCAGGTGGACCGAGTGCAGGCTTGCGTCCTGTACATTCGAAGGATCAACCGTTCCTGTAAATATTGTAGAGGTATTCTCATCGGCACCGTATCCATTGTCATAATGGAGCCAGCTCAGACCTTCTGCAACCCAGTACTCGGTCTCCGGGAAGCTTTCATTTCGTAAGACAACAACGAGCGTTGTGCCGTACTGCCGGCCGTCACCCCAGGATGTGGTATCAACCGTTGCGGTGTTTATTCCGTTGGCGATCACGTAATCCGTGACATTGTACGGTACCCAGGACACCCCCATCCCGGAATTATAGGAAGGTCGATTTCGCGTTTCGAATGCATGGCCGTTGAATGTTGTTGCTATGGCAGAAGATGAATCCACCCAGCCAGCAGTCCAGACACCAACATAGTAGCCAGCCCAGACCACGGTCCCGTTCGGTACGGCGAATGTGTTGGTCGATGACTTGCTGTACCAGTTTGCAGTCGATTCAACATACATCTGTCCTTCCAGGTTGCCGTGCGATACCGTAGTCAGCCCGTTGGCCGCTGCAACCGGCGCAGCCAGCACCGCAAGAGCGAGCAGCAGCCCGATGAGAAGCATGCAGTTCCAGCCGCCGGTTGCTATTTTCCCCCCACCATGGGAGATGACGGTGTTCGATGGGCAATTCATGACGGCAGCCGGGCTGCCGGGTAAGAAGACTCTTCGCTGGCTCATTCTGAATTCTCCGATGTCGTTTTCTCATCGCAGGTGCAGGGGAACCGGCACGCCGGGATGTCTGTAGCCGGCGTTCCCGGGTCCCGTGCCTGGATGAGTGCAGCCGGAGCCCATATTATGAGACGGGAGAGAGTTACTGCCTTGTTCCAGGATGATGCCCGGAACCCCGGCTGCAATGCACCGGACGTGTTCATGGCTACCATTTAACTGTTATGATCTTTTTGTATTATCGTAACATTTTATCACCATATTTAAATTTTTTTGATCTGACAGTATGCGAATTTTTCAGATTTTAGTGATTTTATGGGTACACCTTCGCTGTTTCCGGATTTTTCCCACTCATACGGCCCGGTGCAAGGCACCGGTGACTGGCAATGATGAAAATCCGCGTGCTATGGGGCCGGATTCCGTTGTTCCCTGACGTGCCGGTCCCGCATTTTTTCGGAAAAATGGTGAGAGGGGGCGGAAGTGTTACGTTCAGTATACAGATCATGTAAAAAAGTACAATTTTGTATGCCAGCACATCCTCGACACTGTCGGTGCAAAGGATCCTGCCGCGACTATCGTTTCCGTAATCATCGGTATTAGACCCCCAACAGTCTGTAAATTTCAGTCCCGGCTCTTCGTCCGGGAAGGTGTTCGGATAAAAATCAAATTTGTTCCGGTTGCTTATGTTCTTCGTAGGTTCCGTTGATTGAAGGGAGAGAAAGTGTTGTTGATTATCCAAGGTTCATGGAGGAAAATTTGGAGAAGTAATGGTGTCCGGATCCTCCACCATCCGGCAGGAAAAACGGGAACCGGTGCGCAGATTTTACCAATCCTCAACGATACCTGTCAAGAACCTTCTCAATCCCAGCGGCAAACAGGGAGAAATCCCCGATGTTTCCGGTCAGCAGTTGGAATGCAAGGGCATCGTCAATCGTCCCGTACCGGTGCACGACAATAGTCCGGAATCCTCTCATCCGGTGAATCTTCTCCTGCAAGGACAGGCTGATAAGACCATTATCCAGAAGGTACATAAGGATGTCTTCGTCGTCCCCGGGAACGTCGAGTGCGAGATCCGTCTTGATGATGGCGCAGATATCAAAAACATTCTCAATGGCAAATTCCGTTCTCTTGTAGATACCGTCTTTCATAAGGCCGGGGTTACGGAATTCCCCCGCTGTTGCAGGCAGGTGCTGCCGCACGACTGAGACGCCATCGGCAGTCTCTTTTAATTTAATCCTTATGACCGTCTCCCGCAGGTGTTTTTTGTCATAGTAGTGCAGCCTCGCCGGAATAATCAAACAGCCGGTGCTTGAAATTATCGAAATCTTTGAGCGTCTCGACTGCTTTCTCGTATAAAAAAACCGGATCCCGGACAAAAACCGGTATGCCCCGGAGAACCTCCATTCGTACGTACAGGGGTAACAACTGGAAAATCTGGATATCAAAACGTGTCCCGGGAAGGGCCGACAAAATCGCGTGACGGAACTGTGCAGCCTCGTTACGACCGTCATCATAATACAGGCAGAGGTCGATATCCGAAGATCCGGTCATGCGGCCTTCTGCTGCCGAACCATAGAGAATAATGAATTGTACGTTCCTAAACCCGGAGAGCTTCTCCATCCGGCGCAGCGCCGCATCTGCATATGCCCGGACATCCAGAGTGAGTTCCAACGATCCCGGCCTGTTGGCACGCTGCATCCTCCGCATGAACAATTCTTTCACCATTCCTTTTATTCTTTCCCCGGTATTTCCGGGCCCGCTTTCCCCTCCCGGGGCAACATCACTTTCAGAGGGGTCTGGAGATCTTGGCTGAATGAGGGGATGTCTTCAACATCCTCAAGGCTGTTCGTCACCATGTGCCACCGGGTAGAGTACCTGGAGGATAGATGGGGGGGAACCGGGGGGAACAGTACCTGCTGCAACACGACTACAATTTTTTATATTTGTAGCACAATGTGCTATTATGAACGATCTTCTCGAAGCCCCGTGCGGCCTCCACTGCGGGGTATGCTTCCTCTACAGGGCCCGGAGCGATGAAGCAATCAGGTCGCTGGTCGCGGAGAAGTTCGGCATCCCGGCAGAGAAGGCTGCCTGTCCCGGCTGCCGGGAAGTCAGCGGTTTCTGCCCGGTCATCGGCGGACAGTGCGCGACGTTTGTCTGTGCGAGAGAGAACGGGGTTGCGTTCTGCTCTGAGTGCACACGGTTTCCCTG
>Ga0116170_10000203_pt1 | contig 61100 bp, 57 predicted proteins | sample AD_JPNHW1_MetaG_FD_89797 | JGI IMG/M metagenome (GOLD analysis project Ga0116170, IMG submission 89797) | Active sludge microbial communities of municipal wastewater-treating anaerobic digesters from Japan - AD_JPNHW1_MetaG | ecosystem: Engineered > Bioreactor > Anaerobic > Digestate | place... | reverse complement strand
TGGTCGTGTTATCGGCAAAAAACGGTTTCCGGCCGGCGAGGTACTCGTAGAGCATGACGCCCACGGCCCAGAGGTCGCACTGCGCCACGGCCTTGCCGCTCTGAATGTATTCCGGAGCCATGTAGCTCACGGTGCCCATCACAATGCCCGTGGCAGTCATCCCACTGTCTTCCACGCGGGCGATGCCAAAGTCCATGACCTTGGCGAGCAGGCGCTTCCCATCCCGTATCACGCGCACATTGCTGGGCTTGATATCGCGATGGATGATGCCGCTGCGATGCGCGAAGCTCAACCCGTCGCAGATCTGAGCCAGCACCTCCAGGAACTGGGACTGGCTCAGTTCCCGGTTCAGGATGAGGTCTTCAAGGTCATCCCCCTTGACGTACTCCATGACCAGATAGAGGACATCTCCATCCTTATCGAAATCATAAATGGTCACGAGATTCGGGTGGTTCAGCTTGCCGGCCGCCGCGGCTTCGCGACGGAAGCGGTCCTCCGCGTCATCCCCCCGCGCTGCGCTGGGGAGAATGGTCTTGATGGCCACGTCACGACCAATGGTCGGATGGTGCGCCAGATAGACCTCACCCATCGCACCCTGACCGAGGGTTCGAAGAATTTCATACTTGCCGAGCTGCTTTGCCATGTACCTGTCCACGAAACGACTTGAATCACAGAATTCTACCCGCAATCACGAATAAGGGCGCCAATAAGACACACGAGCAACCCAAAGTCAGCGCCGATTTTTTACGATATATTGATTGGCGTTTTCTGAATGTTCGACTCCCCTGAAACCCGGGAATATATGAACCCGATGTTTGGCTCCTGACGGGATGTGAAAAAGATCTCCCCTGGCGTAAATATGCGTCCGGTCGAGAACCGTGAGTTCCATGCGCCCCTTGATGACACAGCCCCACTGTTCTCCGTGGCGATGTTCCGGGATCACCACTTCCGCATCGGATTCGCAGTAAAGCACCTGGCCATCGCTCCCCGTCATCAACCAGCCCTTTAACCCGGCATAGGGGAGATCCGCTTCAGGGAGCGAGTACACGAACGCTGGAAACTCATGGGTGGACATGGCTGCGGCCCCGCGTGTCGATGTTGCCGATTTAATGGATCGCCAGGGATCGTAGCACGTCACATTCTATATATTTCAGCCAACCAGCAAAGAAATCCCGTAATTTACGGACATCTGACATGCCACTCCGCTGAGAATGGCATCCACAGCATCATCCCCCATCAAAACACCGGACTATTGGCCATTAAATAATTGCTTTTAACACCCTTGGGTAATGCTGTGACCAGGCTCCACATCGCACGTGATCCACACGTTGCCGCCAATCGTGGCCCCTCGTCCGATCGTCACGCGCCCCAGGATTGTTGCGCCCGCGTAAATGACCACATCATCCTCTACGATGGGATGGCGATTCACGCCCTTGATCGGATGGCCCCGCTCATCCAAGGGGAAGCTCTTTGCACCAAGGGTCACTCCCTGATAGACGCGCACATTGTTCCCGATCACGGATGTCTCTCCGATCACCACGCCCGTGCCGTGATCAATAAAGAAGCGTTCCCCGATGCAAGCGCCGGGGTGGATATCGATCCCCGTGAGGCTGTGCGCGTGCTCCGTGATCATGCGCGGAATCAATGGAACGCCCAGCGTCAAAAGGCTGTGGGCGATCCGCTGATTGGTGATGGCCAGCAGGCCGGGATAGCAAAAGACCGCTTCATCCTCGTTTGTCAGCGCCGGATCCCCGTCGTAGGCCGCCTGGATATCTGTCGCCAGCAACTGGCGCAACTCGGGAAGGCCGCCGATGAACGCGGTCGCAATCCGAAAGCCACGATCCTCACACTTGCGACAGGCGTCGGGTTCCCGCTCGCAGACCGCGCACAACCCGCGCTTGATCTGCTCCGCCAAGCCATGCTGCACACGATCCAGCGTCGCCCCGATATGGAAGCGCAGGGTCTCGCCCGTCAGTTCCGAAGGACCAAAGAAGCCAGGAAACAGCACCGAGCGAATGTCTTCAACCAGTTCGTAGATCGAGACCCGGGAAGGGAATTCCCGCCGGACCGCCAGGGGCCTGGAACAGCTGGTGGATAGAGCCTCGCTGGCCTGGGACAGGGCCTCCACCACAACGCCCAAATCTGCCAAACGGCCCAAAGAGCTGGAAGAAACATCCGATTCGCAAGTCATGCCCTATCCTATCAAACGCGATGACGAGCGTTTCAACCAGAACCCGTCTCCACCGGTCCATTCCATCTGTGTGCATGGCATCCTTCCGTTCATTCCAGGCAAAACAGGCGGCACTGGCGTTCAGCCTTCCGCACGTGACCCCCGGTCGACGCTATTCAACACATGATGAAATCATTCTTGTTCCCGAGCGCCAAGCCATGCATCCTGATCCTGGCTGGCCCACACTAAACCGGGGCCGCCTTTCCGCCGTAGGCTCCGCGTCCATTCGACGGTTCTGCTGATCCCTGAGAGGAGTGGTGATGGTTCGACCCCATGTATTCCCTGCCCTGCTGGTTTGCTATGGCTTGGTGGCCCAGTCTCCGGCTGCGCCCGACAACGCCCAGCGACTTTCCTTGCAGGAAGCCATCAAGATTTCTCTTGAGAACAACCTCCAGGTCGACATCGCCCAGGAAACCCGCGCTTACACGCAGGCCGGTCTGCTGAACGCCCAAGGCAACTTCGACTGGGTGTTGAATGGCGGACTCAACTGGAGGCGCCAGGATACGGGCTCGACCTCTTCGCTGTACACCGGCGGCCCCCTGAGCCGCACCGATGGAACGAACTGGAACCGCAACCTGACCGTGGGGGCCGACAAAGCCTTCGGCTGGGGTGGCAATCTGACTCTCAGCTACAATCCGATCTACTCCTACACGACCAGCGTCACCCCCAATGGCAACATCGGCTATGACACCGCTGGCAATCCCGTGATCCTGGGGAACAGCTACTACAACACCCAGCGCCCCTACTCCGGCACGTTTTCGGCCACCTACACCCAGCACCTGCTGAGCGGGTTCGGGCGCGAGGTCACCGAGGTCAATGTCATTACGGCCCGCAAGGATTCCGAATCGGCGAACTATCAGTTCCAGCAGTCCATCATTTCGCTGGTGGCCGATACCGAGTCGAAATACTGGGATCTGGTCTACGCCCAGAGGAACCTCGACAACGCGAAGATCGCGCTGTCCCTGGCCCAGAAGCAACTCAACGAGAACAAGATCCGCGTCGAAGTGGGCACCCTGGCCCCCATCGAAGTGACCAGCGCCGAAGCCGCCGTGGCCCAGCAGGAGCAATCCATCATTTCGGCGGAAGCCGCCCTGCTGAATGCGAACGACGCCCTGATCCGCGCCCTGTATCCCAATAAGGGCCAGCACCCCGCCAAGCTGGACCCTTCCGATTCCCCCACGCTGAGCCACATCCAGCTGAGCGAAGCCTCTGCCGAGAAGATGGCCCTGGAGCGCCGCCTGGAGCTCAAGATCGCCAAGCTCTCCATGGAATCCAGCAGCGCCCGTCGCGCTGCCGCAGAGAACCGCCTGAAGCCCACCCTGGACGCGTTCGTAAGCTACAACGGCAACTCCGATTCCTACACCGCGCTGAGCTCCGTGAACTCGGATATCACCGGCAGCAAGTTCCCGGGCTACGGCGTTGGACTCTCCTTCTCCATGCCCATCGGCAACCGCAGCGCCAAGGGCAGCGTGGCCCAGGCCCGCGCCAATGAGCGCAGCAGCCAGCTGTCGCTCAAGGACAAGGAGCTTGAAATCCTTCTGGACGTCCGCAGGGCCATCCGTAACGTGGACGCAGCAGAAAAGGGCGTGGAGGCGTCCAAGAAGACCCGTCTCTTCCGCGAAAAGGATCTGGATGCCGAGCAGAAGAAGTTCGAGAACGGCATGAGCACGAACTTCCTGGTGCTATCCAAGCAGAACGACCTGGATTCGGCCCGTTCGTCGGAACTGCAGGCGCAGATCACCTATGCCAAGGCTGTCACGGCTCTGGAACAGACCGTCGGCAACCTGCTGGAAGCCCGCAATCTCAGCTACCCCAAGTAGCGTCTGCCGCATCCGCCAAAGCCCGGAGAGAGATCTCCGGGCTTTTTGCATCCAGGCCAACACCCATCCTCGGCCTTGCGTTGCGTGGCCTTCCATGGGAAGGTGATGGTTCCGATGGAGGAGCGATTCCCATCATTACCTGCGGCGAGGGTCGGTGAACCCTATGACCCGCCGGGAAAGGGGAGGATCGCCGAAGGATGGACGGATTCATTGACCGGACACCCTGGACGCACGGGTTAAATCCCTGCGGCTGCCGCGACGGTCACCCGACGCGGAGTGCCAAGGAACGAGGTTCAGGCCGAACCCCTACAAACGGCTTGGCTTTTGTCCCACGGGCGCCATCGTTTCCACGAGGTCGGCCCCATGAACAAAGCCTCCCACCAAAACGAATCCCGCCGCGAGCGCTTGGCCCGCTGGCTGATGGCGCTCTGCGCTTCCGAGACGACCTCCGGCAGCGAGGATCAAGGCCTGCCCGCGCTGCGCGCCATCCTCGACGAGCTGGGCGCGCGCATCGAATGCCAGCCTGTTGCCGATGGCCGGACGAACATCCTGGCGTGCTGGGGCGAACCGCTCGTGCTGTTTTCCACGCATCTGGATACGGTACCGCCCTTCATCCTGCCGCGCCGGGAAGGGCGCGTCATCCATGGGCGCGGCGCTTGCGACGCCAAGGGCCAGATCGTGGCGCAACTGGGCGCCATCGCGGAACTGCTGCAGGAAGGCGTGCGCGATCTCGCCTGGCTGGGCGTCGTCGGCGAAGAGACCGATAGCGCGGGCGCGGCGGCTGCCCTGGCGCTCGCGGACCGTTTCCGGGCCTGCCGAGCCCTGGTCATCGGCGAGCCCACAGGCCTGAAGCTGGCCACGGGGCAGCGCGGTGTGCAGCACTTCGTCCTGCGCTGCCGCGGCAAGGCGGCCCACTCCAGTACGCCCGATCAGGGCGCCTCGGCCCTGTGGCCCCTCATGGACTGGCTGCAGCAGCTCCGCGAACTCGAGCGGCCTTGGGACCCCGAGTTGGGCCCCGAGGTCTGGAACCTGGGCATCCTGCAGGGCGGCGACGCCGTGAACATGGTGCCCGACCACGCGCTGGCCCATGTCCACGCGCGCGTGCTGCCGGGCTCGGACCTGGAATCCTGCATCCATCGCCTGCGGCCCGCGCAAGGCGAGGTGGAGCGACGCCTTTCGGAACCCGCCGACCGCTATCCGATGATCCCCGGGTTCGAGCACGCCACCATGCCCTTCGGATCCGACGCGCCGCAGATGCGCGCGCTGGTGCCGGACCGCACGGTGATTCTGGCGGGCCCCGGCTCCATCGCCTTCGCCCACACGCCCGACGAATGCATCACGCTCGACGAGCTGGAAGGCGGCGTGGACCTCGACAAGCGCCTCGCGCTTCATTTCCTGCAATCCTGAACCCATCTCCCCAGCCAACGATTCAAGGAGAATCCGCAATGACCATCGTGATGAAATTCGGCGGCAGTTCCGTGGCCAACGCCCCATGCATGCGCCAGGTGGCAAGCCTGGTGAAGGCCGCCGAAGACCGAGCGCCGCTGGTGGTACTTTCCGCCATGGGCAAGACCACCAATGGGCTGTTCGCGGCCGCCAAGGCTGCGGAAGGCGGCGATCTGCCCAAGGCGCTGGAGCAGCTCCAGATCCTCATCGGCAATCACCGGAAGAGCGCCGACGAACTCTTCGACGGCGCGACGCCGGAGGCGCTGGATCGCGCCATCACGGAATACTTCGGCGAACTGGAGCTGATCCTGCGCGGCGTGGCGCTCCTGCGCGAATTGAGCCCGCGCAGCATGGACGCGGTGGCCTCGTTCGGCGAGCGGCTCTCCACCCTGCTCTTCTCCAGCTTCCTTGGCGCACCCCTGGTGGATGCCCGCAAGGTCATGCGCACGGACGCCGTCTTTGGCGAGGCCCAGCCCCAGACCGGCGCCATCAAGGAACTGGCCGCCCAGCACATCGCGCCGCTGCTGAAGCCCGGCCATCCGGTGGTGACGCAGGGCTACATCGGCGGCAGCGAAGACGGCATCACGACGACGCTGGGCCGCGGCGGCAGCGACTACTCCGCCGCCCTTTTCGGAGCGGCGCTGGGCGCCGAGGAAGTCCAGATCTGGACCGATGTGGAGGGCGTGCTGACCTGCGATCCCCGCATCGTGCCCGAGGCCGTGAGCGTGGATCAGTTGACCTTCTCCGAGGCCGCGGAACTGGCGGCCTTCGGCGCGAAGGTGCTGCACCCCGCCACCATCCTGCCGGCCGTGGAAGCCAGCATCCCCGTCACCGTGCGCGACACTCACCATCCCGACGGCCGCTTCACCACCATCGCGCCCGACACCCATTCGGGCCGGGCCGTGACGGCGCTGGCCACGCGCGGCCCCGTCACCGTCGTCACCGTGAATTCCACCCATATGCTGAACCAGAGCGGTTTTCTGGCCCGCGTCTTCGAGGTCTTCCGCCGCCTGAATGTGAGCGTCGATCTCATCGCCACGGCCGAAGTGAGCGTCTCCTGCACGGTGGAGGCGGACGCCCCTCTGGACGCGCTGCGCGAGGAACTCTCGGGCTTCGCCAATGTCGAGACCTCCGAGAACCGCGCCATCGTGGCCATCGTCGGCGAACGCATCAAGCAGACGCCAGGCATCGCGGCCAAGCTGTTCGGCGCGCTTTCGGATATCAACGTGGAACTGATTTCCATGGGCGCGAACGAGATCAACCTCAGCCTGGTGGTGCCGCAGGAACTGGCGGTGGACGCCCTGCGCAAGCTGCACCGGGCCCTCATCGAGGAGAATGCGTGATGCGGATCGGACTCTTTGGAAGGGGCCGCCTGGGCGGCGCGATCCTCGCCGTGGCCGCACGCCAGGCGGATGTGGAAATCGTATGGGCCGTGGATCAGGGCGAAGAACCCGATGAGCCAGTGGATGTGGCCATCGACGCCAGCCTGGCCGAATCCGTGCCCGCCCACCTGGATTGGGCGTTGGCCACGGGCACGAACCTGGTCATCGCCGCCACGGGCTGGGAGATCCCCGATCTGCGTGAGCGCGTGGAGGGCCGCCTGGGCGTCCTGGTCGCCACCAATTTCTCGCTCACGGTGGCACTGATGTCGCGCTTCGCGCTGGTCCTGGGCCGCTACGCCCAGAGCGATATCTCGCGGGATCCCTTCCTGTATGAAAGCCATCACCGCATGAAGGCCGACTACCCCAGCGGCACGGCCAAAACGCTGGCCCAGTCGCTGATGAATGGCTGCACGCGCAAGACCGAATGGACCCTGGGCACCGCGGAACCCCACCAGCTCAGCGTGGCCGTGCAGCGCACCGGCACGGAGTTCGGCCTGCACACCGTCGGCATCGACACGCCCACCGAGACGCTCACCATCACGCACCACGCGCGCAGCCGCGAAGGCCTCGCCGAAGGCGCGCTCGCCGCCGCCCGTTGGCTTCGCGGCAAGCAGGGCCTCTACGCCATGGACGATCTCGCCGCTTCCATCCTCGATCCGCTTTTCTCCTTTGGGGTGCAGCCATGACCCTGCCCACGGTTCCCTCCTTCGGCGGCCTCTCGGTCGCCCTGCCTACGCCCTTCACGCCTGAAGGCAAGGTGGATCTGCTCGGGTTTCGCAAGCTGTTGAAGCATGTGGTCTCCGGTGGCGTGGACGTGCTGATGGTGCTGGCCACCACCGGCGAAGCGCCCGTGCTCACGGACGCGGAGCGCGACGCGCTGACCGAGCTCACGCGCGAGGAAGCCCAGGGATGCAAGGTCGTCGTGGGCTCCGGTTGCAATGAGACGCGCCAGGCGGTGCTCTACGCCAAGCGCGCGCAAGAACTGGGCGCGGACGGCGCCCTGATCGTGACGCCCTACTACAACAAGCCCACCCCCAAGGGCCTCGTGGCCCACTACCAGGCCGTGGCGGAAGCCGCGCCGGGCCTGCCGATCATCGCCTACAACGTGCCCGGCCGCACGGGCCTGAACATCACGCCCGAAACCATGGCCAAGCTATGGGACAACCCCCAGCTCGTGGCCCTGAAGGAATCCACGGGCAACCTGGCCCAGATCGGCGAACTGGCGCGCCAGCTGCCCGCAGGCAAGCAGCTCCTGATCGGCGACGATTTCGCCGCCCTGCCCGCCCTGGCGCTGGGATACGCCGGGCTGGTCTCCGTGGCCGCCAATCTCGTGCCCCGGCAGATCAAGGCCCTGGTCGACGCCTGCCTGCGCGGGGATTTCGCCCAGGCCCGCAAACTTCACTTCCAGCTGCTGCCCCTGATGGACGCCTGCTTCCTGGAGACCAGCCCCATCCCCGTGAAGGCGGGACTGTCCATGCTGGGCATCTGCGGCGACACGCTGCGCTTGCCCTTGCTGCCCGCGGAGGATGACACCCGCGCCTGCCTGAAAGCCAAGTTGAAGGCACTCGGAGCCCTGTAGGGCGTCATTTCTGAAAGTCGGCAGCCTTGAGGGTCAGCTTCTGATGCTGAGGACGATAGCAGACCCCATCGGGGCCTTCGCTGCAGGGCTGGTAGGTGACGGTCAACTGGACCGGATCCTCCAGCCCTGCAGCCGTCGCTGGAATCTCGATCCGGCCATGCCAGATGGGCTCGTCGGTCTCGCCCCCCCCCTCCGAGCTCTCCGGGCAGCGGCCGCAGAGAGGACGACCAGGCAGGCAGCCGTCATCCGTATCCTCGAGACAGGGCTCCCGAAACCTCAGCTAAGGCGATGAAGTCGTAAGCGTCGCGAGGGCCAGCGGCAAGCTTCGTAGAGATGGCACACAGAACTCCTTGTGAAAGATGGAACGGAATCCCTCAAAGGCGTACAGACCACGTTGCACATTTAATGAAGCCGACATCCAGCATTTGTTCCATCCAAATCCGATCTTTCATAGAAAAACCATCCAACCTCGGCCTCGAGGATAAAAGCCACAAAAAGCGGGAGATACGCCCATGTTCCTGGCAAGGAATCCCTTTGGGGTGGCACGATAGCCCCCGATAGTCATCGCCCTGCCCAAGGGCTGTACTGCCTGAGCGCGCCACGACCTTCCCCCAGAGGCCTCCATGAACGACGTATCAGCTTCCCCAAGCCCCGCTTCCGAAACCGGAAGTCGACGAACGCCGCGATGGAACCAGCATTGGAACCAGCGATGGAACAGCCGCTACCTGCTGTTTATCGCGGGCCTCGGAGGTCTGCTGTACGGCATCGATGTGGGCATCATCGCGGGGGCCCTGCCTTATCTGGAGACCACCTCGGGACTCACGGCCCAGCAGCTTTCCATCGTTGTGGCCGCGGTGCTATTGGGCAGCGTCATCTCCACCCTTTTTGCGGGGCTGTTGGCGGATCTGATGGGCCGCAAGAAGCTGATGACGCTTTCGGGGGTGGCCTTCGTCGCGAGCATCCCCATGATCGCCCTCGCCCACGGGTTCGGCCCCCTGGTGCTGGGCCGATTGCTGCAGGGCGTCAGCGCCGGTTTCGTCGGCGTCGTGGTCCCCCTCTATCTGGCGGAGTGCCTGGACGCGACGAACCGGGGCCGAGGCACCGGCCTTTTCCAGTGGCTGCTGACCCTTGGGATCTTCGCAGCTGCGCTCATCGCGTGGATCTTCAGCTTCCGCGTGGCGCGCATCGAGCAGACGGGCAATGCGGCAGCGCTCTTCGCCTTCAAGGATTTCGCCTGGCGCAGCATCTTCTGGATTTCGGCGCTGCCGGGGGCGCTGTTCGTGTTCGGCAGCCTGTTCGTGCCCGAATCGCCCCGGTGGCTGTTCCGGCGAGGCAGGAAGGACGCCGCCCTGAACGCCCTGAAGCGCACCCGAACAAACGCCCAGGCCGCACTGGAACTCAAGGAGATGGAGGAGAGCGAGGAACAGCCGAGCCGAGGCGAAGTCTTCAAGGATTCGCTCTTCAGCCGCCGGTACGTCGTGCCCTTTCTGCTGGCCTGCGTCATCCTCGCCTGCAACCAGGCCACGGGCGTCAACTCGATCATCGGATACAACGCGACCATCCTCATCCAAGCGGGCCTTTCAGACGCCAGCGCCCATCTGGGCTATGTCGGACTGACCCTCGTGAACTTCCTGATGACCATGGTCGCCGTGGCGCTGGTGGACAAGAAGGGGCGGAAATTCCTGCTGAGCCTGGGCAGCGCGGGCATCATCGTCTCCCTACTGTTCACGGGCATGGCCTTCCGACGAACGGAGAGACAGCGCGTGGACGTGGCCCCGGCGGTCCAGGCCCTGGTGAGTTCGGATCAGACCTTGGATCTGAAATATGGCGGTGATCTCCCCGATCGGCTGCTAAGCCAGGCGGGTGCGCCGGGACGCGCGATCCTCGGGCATCCTTCGACACTGATTGTCATCTACGCCTATGGCGATTTCCGCGCGGCCACCCAGGTGGCCCGCTCCACCGATGCCCTGGCCCAGATCCGGCTCACGCGCGAAAGCTGTGTGCCAAAGGACCGCTGGGCCGCACTGGCCGCCCGCATCACCCATCCGACCGCGAACGCCGAGGCTTCGCGCCATGCGCCCCTGCGCATCGAGCACGCCCTGATCGCACCGGTTCCAACCCCCGCCAATGGTTGGCTGGTGGCGGCGCTCACCTTCGTGTTCATGGCCTTCTTCGCCATGGGTCCCGGCGTTTGCGTATGGCTGGCCCTTTCCGAACTGATGCCCACCCGCATCCGCTCCAATGGCATGAGCATCGCCTTGCTGATCAACCAGGCCGTTTCCACCGCCATCGCGGCCATATTCCTGCCCACGGTGGGTGCCCACGGCTACGGCGCGCTCTTCTTTGTCTTCGCGGGCTGCACGGCGGTCTATTTCATCACCGCGACCTTCTTTCTTCCTGAAACCAAAGGGAAGACACTGGAGGAAATCGAAGCCCATTTCCAGAACCGCGAACAAGTCTGATGCCCCGGAGGCGATATGCCGCGCACGCAGGCGTTTCAGAACCTCAATATCCCGACAGGCCATAAGGTCGCCCTTTGCCTGGACGGGGGCGGCGTTCGGGGCGCGCTCACGCTGAGGCTTCTGGAGCGGATTGAATCGGTGGCGGGCATCCCGTGCTACGAGCTTTTCGATCTCGTGGCGGGGACCTCCACCGGCGGCATCATCGCGGGCCTGATCGCGACGAAGCGGGCCGCAACGGAGATCCTGGCTCTCTACCGGGAGATGATCGAAAGCGTCTTCGAGCCGCGGAATCCGCTCGCCAACCGCTACCTGAATCCCCCCGCCTACACCAAGCAGCGCTATCGTTCCGCGCTCAAGCAGCGCATCGGCAACGCGACGCTGCGACAGGTCTGCGAAGGCACGGGCCTGGATCTGCTGATCACCTCGCAGGATGCAGCGGAGGCCGAAGAAACCTTCTTCAGTTGCTTTCGCGGCAAGCCCGACGGCGCCTACCCGAATGTTCTGCTGCGCGCTGCCATGGAGGCGACCATGTCCGCCCCCACCTATTTCCGCCCCCTGGAGCGTTTCGTGGATGGGGGAACGACGTCGTACAACAACCCATCGCTGGCGGCCATCCTGGAAGCCACGAAATATGGCCCCGCGGATGGCTACCGCATCGACCAGCTCACGGTGTTCAGCCTGGGCACCGGCTGCGCGAAATGCTTTGCCACCCCCGAGCAGGTCGAGGAACCCAAGGGCCTGGATGTGAAGTTCTGGCTGGACTACGTGATGGGGCAATCCTCCACGGACGCCTCCGAGATGCAGGTGGATTTCCTGCGGGCCGGCTCCATCCCCGGCCTGGACTACCGGCGATTCCAGATTTCCCTGGATGCGCTCGCCATGGCCAAGCTGCCGGATGCCCCCTTTCCACCCATCGAACCCATCGCCGCGACCTCGCTGCACGGCCTGACGGATGCGGATCTGGCGAAGGTGGCCATGGACCAGACGCGCTTCATGCCCCTGCTGGAGACCATCGGCTGCGCCATGGCCGATTTCATCTGCAGCTCACCCCAGGCCCCCTTCCAGTCGTTTCGGGGAGATCTCGCGGATGCGGCGGGCAACGATGTGCTGGTCACGCGGCGCGGCGCCGTCGCCCAGATCGCCTCTCAAATGGGCGATCCCGCGTGGGTGGACAGCCAGGAGGCCTGAACTTCAGGATTGGCTCTCGACAAAGCGCCGGAGCATCGCCATGCGCCGTGCGTTGATCCGCAGGGGATCCAGCAACTCGCCCTCGGGGCCCCGCCGGTGCGCCAGAAGGCAGATGCACGCGCCATCTTCCGGGCGGACGAAAAGCGCCGGGCCCGTGTATCCGAAGTGCATCCACCAGGCGGTCGACCCTTCTGCGGGGCCTTCGGGATCCTCCGGCAACACAGGCAGCGCGTCGTCCATGTCCGCAAGCACGTGGATCCCCGTGAACGATCGGCCAAGACGCGACAACAACTGTCCAAAACGACCGTGGCCGTCCATGGATCGCTGCAGGCTGAGTCCCCACGCGGCTCCATCCGTCGAACGCGCCGTCTCGATCGCCATGCGCCGAGGAAAGCCCTGGCCGATCCAGGCGGTGAGGCTGGCCCGCATCTGTTCGGGGCTCGCGCCAAACCCTGCGTGCCCGCGCATGCCCGCGCGGGCGTTGGCATCGTGAGGCAGGAAGGGCGAACGGGGCGGAAGCGGAACCTCGGGCCGGGCCGCGCGCCAGGCCTCCGCATCGGGTCCATCGGGCACAAAGACTGGAGCTTCGCGCCAGGGCGCCGGGGCGAGTCCCGAAGCCTCCGCGCCGAGCTGCGCGAAGGGCCGCCCCGTCTCCAGCTCCAGCAGCTCACCCAGCATTCGGAAGTTGAGATCCGAGTAGGTGACGACGCCGGGCACGGCCTTCCGCAACAGGATATGCACGCCTTCGGGGAACCCCTGGGCAAGCTGATCGGACAGCGACTGGCCCGTGAAGGGCAGCCACGGCGGAAGACCTGATGAATGAGACAGCAGCTGTCGAACCGTCAGGGGTTCGCGCCGATCCAGAAAGCCGAGCTGCGCCCGACGGTCCGAATCGAGGTCCAGCAGATCCAGCGCCAACCGCGCCGTGACGAGCGGCTTGGTCAGGGACGCCAGGTCAAAGAACACGAAAGCTCAGTGTTCCAGTGCGGCCAGACTCTTCGCGACGGCGCGCTGCACCTGATCGGCCACGTGCATGGCCTCGAAGGCATCCTTCCAGGGCACCACGCGCTGGGCCCCGCCCAGGCAGGCGGTGTAGAAGGCTTCCAGCTCCAGTTTCAAAGGCTCGCCTTCGTGAATCTCGATGGTCTCGGGCTTCACTTCCGGGCCTTCGGCGCCGAGCACCAGACGCAGCAGTTCGAGCTTCTGCGCGGCGAAATCCAGGTTGGCGTAGGCCTTGTCCGCAAAGGCGCGCAGGGTGCGCTCCTTCTTGCGCGCCACGCGGCTGGCGGTGACCGTGGCAAAACCGCCGCCTTCAAATTTTAGGCGCGCGTTCACCAGATCCGCCTGGCGGGTGAGCACGGGCACGCCCACGGCTTCGACATCCACCACGGGACGGCCGAACAGCGCCAGCAGCAGATCCAGATCGTGGATCATCACGTCCATGATCACGTCCACTTCAAGACTGCGCATGGGGAACGGGGAGACGCGCACCGCCTCAGCGAAGCGTGGCACGAAGCCCAGGCCGCGCAGGGCCTGCACGGCGGGATTGAAGCGCTCCAGATGACCGACGCCGGCCACCAGGCCCGGGTGCTGCGCGCGCGCTTCCGCGAGGGCGGCGAGCAGCGCCTCGCCTTCGGGCAGGCTCGCCGCCAGGGGCTTTTCCATCATCAAATGCTTGCCCGCCTTCAGCACCTGGAGTCCCAACGCGTGATGGAACCCCGTGGGCGCGGCGATCTGGACCGCATCGACCTCGGACAGCACGCTGTCCAGATCCGGCCGCCATTGCGTGCCGAATTTTTCCGCGATCTCACAGCCTCTCGCCTCGCTTGGATCCACGACTGCGACCAAGCGCGTCTGCTCGGAAGCCGCCGCAATACGGGCGTGATGTTGTCCAAGACTTCCGACTCCGACGACGGCAACACGTAAAGTGTTCATGGCATCTCCCTGCGTGGATTCTATACCATGGAGTGAGCGGGTATCCGCGACACACGCATGGGGGAAGTATGGGAACTCGGATTCTGGTCCTGAACAGCGGCAGCTCGTCCTTGAAATACGAAGTGATCGAAATGCCAGAACGCAACAGCCTGGGCAAGGGCGCCATCGACCGCATCGGTTTGCCCAATGGCGAACTGAGCCAGAAGGGCCCCAAGGGCGAACTGCTGCTCAACATCGATTTCAAGGATCACGCGGAAGCGCTCGCATCCGTGGTCAAGGCGCTGATCGATCCAGAGAAGGGCATCCTGTCCAGCCTGGACGAGATCCAGGGCATTGGCCATCGCGTGGTGCACGGCGGCGAGAAGTTCTCGTCCTCGGTCATCATCGACGAATCGGTCATTGAGGCCATCGAGGAAGCCAAGGAACTGGCCCCGCTGCACAATGGCCCCAATCTGACGGGCATCCGCGCCGCGCAGCAGCTCTTCCCCGGACTCATGCAGGTGGCGGTCTTCGACACGGCCTTCCACCAGACCATGCCGCCATCCTCCTACCTCTACGGCCTGCCCCGCGAGCTCTACGACAAGCACCGCATCCGCCGCTACGGCTTCCACGGCACCAGCCACCGCTACGTGACTTCCCGCGCCATGGAAGTGATGCACCGTTCGCCTGTGAACACCAATCTGATCACCTGCCACCTGGGCAACGGCGCCAGCCTGACGGCCATTGAGTCAGGCAAATCCATCGACACGTCCATGGGCTTCACGCCACTGGAAGGCGTGATGATGGGCACCCGCTCGGGCGATATCGACCCCGCGATCCTGCCCTACCTGCTGGAGCGCGGATATTCCGCCAAGGATCTGAGCAACATGCTCAACAAGCAGAGCGGCCTGCTGGGCCTCTCCGGCATCTCCAGCGATGTGCGCGATCTGGAAGAGGCATCTGCCAAGGGTGACGTGCAGGCCCAAGAGGCCCTGGATGTCTACGCCCACCGCGTGCGCAAGTACATCGGCGCCTATTCCGCCGAGCTGGTGAAGGTGGACGCCCTGGTCTTCACGGGCGGCGTGGGCCAGAACGGCGCCATCATGCGCGGCCGCATCTGCCGCCGCCTGGAACACATCGGCATCGTGATGGACTACGAGCTGAACGCCAAGAACGGCAACAAGGAAGGCGTCGTCTCCGCACGCTACTCGCCGGTCACCATCCTGGTGATCCCCACCAACGAAGAACTCCAGATCGCCATGGATGTCTTCGATCTGATCCTCCCTGGCCAGAACGCCTAGAGCCAACGCATCCCGTCCACGAGGCCGCGCGAACACCCAAATCGTTCGCGCGGCTTTGCTGTATCCAGAGCCAACCAGACCATAAAAAAACGTCAACGTTCAATCACCGCGATGACATACTCCATCCATTCATTCCAACGGAGTACATCATGGCGGACACCAAGAAAGTCCTCATCTGGGTCGGCGCGGGCTGCGGAACCCTGATCCTGCTGGCGGGCCTCTCCTGCGTGGGCTGCGTCTTCTACGCCCGCAAGCGCATGGCTGATGAGGTTGGCAAGAACAACCCCCAGCTCGCCACCGCCATTCGCCAGAACGGCCTGACGGGCGGTGTGCGCGCCAGTGGCGGTCAGCTGGTGGCTTCGGGCGTGGCGATCTACGGAAGCACGATCGCTGCCGCCAGCCTGCCCAAGGATGAGCAGCGGGAAAACGGCGCGATCCTGGAGCGCCTCGTCAAGGTCGGCGGCAAGCTGACGCCCGAGGATATCCAGTTCCTTAGCCAGGCGATGGAACGCACCCAGAAGGCCCACCGGACTGATCGAGGCCTTCCCACCGCTGAAGAGGCGCGCGTCTTTTTCAGCGACGTGAAAGCCGTCGCCGACCGCTATCAGCCGTAGAACAAGGGCTGATCGGCATCCCCAAAGGATCAAACAAGCTCAGCGACAGAGCCAAATCGAGTCGAGATACCAAGCATCCTTCTGCTTGATGAAGTCGATATGCACGTGCCCCAATTCCGAGGCATGGCCCCCCAGCTTGAATTGATTGGCATTGGCGGGAAATTGGCAGCCCGCATACCGCTGGGTTAATGGCACCTGACGATGGGCCTGTTGCAGCGAGTCGAAGGCCGTCACCTTGTGGATGGCCGCCAAACCCAGCTTTTTCGGGTCATTGGCGTCAAGGCAGCCGGAAATGAACGCCACGGCCTCCGGCAGTGTTTTGAATGCTGGATGCGCATTCACGGCATCCTTCGGCATGGCGACAACCATCAAAAGAACGGGGGCGTGAAGCCAATCCATGATGGGCCTGCCTCAGGGCCGCACGTAGTGGCAGGTGTAGCCGCCAGGGTTCTTCTGCAGGTAGTCCTGATGGTAGTCCTCGGCAGACCAGAAGGCGCTGGCGGCGGTGATGGCCGTGACCAGGGGCTTCGGCCAGCGCCCGCTGGCCTCCTCTTCCACCTTCACCCGACTCGCCGCCTGCAGTTGGGCTTCGCTGTGGAAGAAGATCTCGCTGCGGTATTGGGAGCCGATATCGTTGCCCTGGCGATTGGGCATCGTGGGGTCGTGCATGCGGAAGAAGAAGCGCAGGATGGCCTCAAAGCTCGTCACGGCGGGATCAAAGGTGATCTCGATGGCTTCGGCGTGGCCGGTCGTGCCGGTCTTCACGTCTTCGTATTTGGGCCGAAAGGTCGTCCCGCCGGTGTAGCCCACGCGCGTGGAGATCACGCCGGGTTGCGCGCGAAACAGCTCCTGCATGCCCCAGAAGCATCCCCCGGCCAGCGTTGCGGTCTCGGTCTTCATGCCCTCTCCAAACATCGGTAACAGGAAAGCGTAGCCTTCGCGGGCCAGCGACTCCACCGGGATAAAGCGCAGCGCCGCGGAATTGATGCAATAGCGCAACCCGCCGCGGTCCCGGGGACCATCGCCAAAGACATGTCCCAGATGGGAACCCGCCACGCGCGAGCGCACTTCCGTGCGGATCATCCCGTGACTGGCGTCATCCTGCCGGGCGATATCGGCGGTATCCATCGGCCGCGTAAAGCTCGGCCAGCCGCAGCCCGAATCGTATTTATCAAGGGACGAGAAAAGCGGAACGCCCGAGACGATATCCACGTAGACGCCCTGCCGGTGGTTGTTCCAGTAGGCATTGAAGAAGGGCGGCTCTGTGGCCGCCTTTTGGGTCACCTGGTATTGCAGCGGCGTCAAACGCTTGAGCATGGCCGGATCCTTGAAAGGGGAAGTCGTGGACCTGGGCGCCGGTCCATGGACTCGAGAAGCACAGGCCTGCATCAAGAGGAGAACAGCCCCCCCAAGGCCAAGCGACAAAAGCAAAATGGGGATCCTTTTTTTCCCATTCATATCGTCACCGCCAGAGTCATTGGATGCCAAAACGCGCCATCGGTTCACACTGAAATCAGAGCTCCCCATGCCCCAGATACCAGCCCCACCGGATCCGGTGACGGATCATCTGCTCACGCTGCTGCGCCGCGATCTCGCGGCTTTCGAGGCTGAGGTCCAGGCGCTGCACCAAGAAGCCGATCTGTGGAAAAAAGCGCCGGGTGCCACCAATGCCGTGGGCAATCTCGCGCTGCATGTCGCTGGCAACCTGCAGCACTTTGTGGGCGGCGTCCCGACAGGAAGCGGCTACGTGCGCAATCGGGCGGACGAGTTCGCACGGAGTTCGGGATCCAGCGCAGACGTGATGGGGGAACTCCAGAAGGCGAAGCTCGCGGTGGATACCGTGCTGCCGAAGCTCACCACCCGACAGCTTGCCGAAACGTTCCCAGTCTCCATTGATGGCCAGTCATATCCGCCCCAGGTATTCCTGCTTCGCCTCCGCGTGCACTTGGCCTTTTGTGTATTCGGGATACCGCTCGAAGCCGGACAGGATTTGAACCTGTGATCGGCAGAGGGATCCGTCTCCGCAAGCGAGGCGCATAGCGTGAGCGCACGGGAGAACAGCGCGGCGCACTGTTCGACAGGCAGAATCGAGTGCGCAGGCTGAGGCACAAAGACCAATGGATCACCTGGGTTGCCAAAGGAAAGTTCGAGTGATTCCGACTTGGCACGAAACCGGCTAAATTTTGTTTGCGATTTTGAAGGAATAGCCCCATGAAAACGCTCAAACGCTTAGCGGCCAGTTTTATCGCTTGTGGGCTGATGTGCCCGATATTTGCGGTCGCGCAAACCGAACGGACGGAAATGCTTCCGAACAGGCTCAATGCGGCTTGGCGATTCAATCGCGGAGAAACCCCCGGTGCGGAGTCCCCTGGTTTCGATGATTCAAAATGGAAGGTCGTGGACCTTCCACACGATTGGAGCATCGAGGAGCCTCCGGGATCGCGGCCTGGAACCAGTCCTCATGAAAAGGGCACACCCGAAGGCAACGCCGTGGGACACCTTCGTGGTGGCGTTGGCTGGTATCGGCTCCACTTGGCCGCCCAAGCTTCACTTGAGGGAAAGGGAATGGAGCTGATTCTTCACGGTGCACAACAGGAGTGCGACGTCTGGGTCAATGGGCACCATATCGCTTTTCAGCCTCATGGCTACGTTCCGCTGAAAGTGGACATCGCCAGACACCTTGGACATTCCGGGCAGGACAACGTCATTGCCGTCCGTGTCCTGAATCCGGAATCCAACACCCGCTGGTACTCCGGTTCCGGGCTATACCGGGGTGCGAGCCTTCGTGTCCACGACGATCTGTACATTCCCACGTGGGGGGCTCGGGTGGATACGCTCTGGCTGAAAGATAAAAAGGCGTCCTTGCAGCTTCGCGTGGAGGTGCGAAACGATCATCCAGTTCCCCAGAATCTGGCGGTGGAATTGGAACTCACCTCGCCCGATGGCGGATCAAGTCGGCATTCGCTTGGGAGCCTGCGCCTAGCGCCGGGCAAGACGGAGCATGTGAACCAAGAGCTGCAGATGAATCAAGTGCATCCCTGGTTTCCGGATACTCCCAAGCTTTATGTGGCCAAGTTCAGGCTCGTTCAGAATGGCCGTACCGTGGACCAATATCAGACTTCGTTTGGCGTGCGCACGGTATCCGTGAGCGCGGACAAAGGGCTTCTTATCAATGGGCGGTCGCTCAAGTTGAAGGGGGCATGCCTGCATCATGACAATGGCCTTCTCGGGGCCTGCGCCTTCCCAGATGCAGAGCTGCGCCGGGTGCGCCTGATGAAGGCGAACGGATTCAACGCGATCCGCACCAGTCACAATCCGCCCTCCACGGAGTTCCTCGACGCTTGCGATCAGGAGGGCGTTCTGGTGATCGATGAGTTCGCCGATACGTGGCAGTTGCCGAAGAAGCCAAACGGGTACCAGCGCTATTTCGACTCCCATTGGGAGAACGATCTGGGCGCGATGGTCAGCCGGGATTTCAACCATCCATCCGTGATCATCTGGAGTATCGGAAACGAGATTCCAGAGCGCTTCAGCAAGACGGGCGTCGAACTGGGTCGCAAGCTCGCCTCTTTCGTGCGCGGCCAGGACCTCCGGCGTCCCGTCACCAATGCGATCAACAGCGTGTGGGAGAATCCCGAATTGAACAACCGATGGGAATACAACGACCCAGCCTTCGCCATCCTCGACATCGGCGGCTGCAATTACGCCTGGCGGGAATACGAGAGTGACCACGCGCGCTGCCCACAACGGGTGATCCTGGGCACCGAATCCTACCCTTTCGAGGCACTGGAAAATTGGCGTCTGATCGAGACGAACCCGTATGTCATCGGAGACTTTGTCTGGACGGGGATGGATCACCTGGGTGAATCAGGCATCGGCCACAGCGTGTATATCGACAAAGACGCCGACCCCACAACCACTGGCCCCACGGACTGGGAACAGATGCCGTGGCCCTGGTGGATCAACTGGTCCGGCGATCTGGATCTGGTCGGCAACAAGAAGCCGCAGTCCCTCTATCGCGACGTCGTCTGGAGGCGCAGCGCCGTGGAACTCTGCGTTCATGAGCCGATCCCTGCCGGAATGAAGGAGAAGGTGGGACCTTGGGGTTGGCCGATGGAACTGCCGAGTTGGAATTGGGCTATCCGGAAGGGCCAGCCGCTCGAGGTTTCCGTCTACTCCCGCGCCGAGCGGGTTCGTCTCGAACTCAACGGTCGCGTGATCGGTGAACAAGCGATCGATCCATCGAAATCCATCACCGCCCGGTTCACGGTTTCCTGGGAACCGGGCGCGCTGGTCGCCAAGGCACTGGACAAGGGCGCCATCGTGGCGGTGCGGGAGCTCCGCACCACGGGACCTGCCAGTTCACTCCGCTGCACGCCTGAATCCACGCGTGTCCGTGCCGCCCGCGAATCGCTCCTGTTCATTCCCATCGAAGTGACTGATGCAAAGGGAGCGCTAGTGCCTGATGCTGCCGTCGAGTTCACGATCGCAGTGGAAGGTGAAGCTACCCTGCAGGCTCTCGGCAGCGCCAATCCCACCGATCTTGGCTCGGTGATGGACTCCAAGGCGACGAGCTTCCGCGGACGAGCCCTCGCCATTCTCCGCTCGACTGGTAAGGCTGGCAGCGCGCGAATCCGGCTCAGCGCTTCAGGCTTCCAGCCCATCACGGCCACCGTCGAATTCGTTCCATGAACGAGATACCCATCCCATCACGGAGTCGTCGAGGTCGTCGTAAATCTGGACGCCTGCTTTCCTGACGTTCGCGATTCCCAATGAAGCGGACGCATGTAAGCTAAATTTTCCTAAAGGTGACTCAAATTTTCTGCCCCATGGAGTAGGGAATTTGGGTCTGTTTCCTAATAGATCCAGTCTTCACTGGGATTCGCGTGGCGATCTGAACCCCAAAACATATTGGAATACACGAATTCCCCAGTAAATATCCCTGTTTCATGGATTCTCAGGAAAAAATCGGTCACAGGATCCACTTCACTACCACTTGGGAAAGGCCCATATCCTGCGCCGCGCCCTGAACGCCTGAGTCCAAGCCCGCACCTGATCTTCTCGAAACGCCCGTCGCCTCTCGTCATCCAAGTCCTGGCATGAGAAGGTGTTCATACGCCCTTTCTTGGCCCAGCCCTTCGCCCCTGCTACCTTCAACGGATCGGGTTCCCGCCAGAATCCCCGACTGAAAGCTGCCGATGGAAACCTTCGCCCGCTTGGCTCACCTGCCGCCCCACCTGTTCTGGATGATCGTCAAGGTGCTCGTCGCCTTTGGCCTGCCCATGACGCTGGCCTCCCTGCTGACGTGGGTGGAGCGCCGGGGCAGCGCGATGATCCAGGATCGCATCGGCCCCAACCGCGCCGCCATCGGCCCGTTCCGCGTGCTGGGGCTGCTGCACGTCGCGGCGGACGGCCTGAAATCGTTCCTGAAGGAAGACCTGGTGCCGCCCCACGCGAACAAGGCGCTGTTCTGGCTGGCGCCCATCCTGGCCTTCGTCCCGGCCATGCTCGGTTTTGCCATCATCCCCTTCGGCCAGAGCTTCACCCAGGGCGGCGTCACCTACCATCTGAGCCTGCTGGATCCCGGCAACGGCATGGGCATGCTGCTGCCCCTGGCCCTGGGCGCGGTGGCGGTCTACGGCGTGCTGACGGCCGCCTGGAGCAGCAACAACAAGTGGTCGATCCTGGGCGGCATGCGCATCTCGGCCCAGATGGTGAGTTACGAGATCGCTATGAGCCTCGCGGTGCTGGCGGTCTTCATGCGCGCCGGCGGCTACGACCCTCACGAGATCATCGCCAACCAGTTCGGGGCGTGGAACCTATGCGCGCAGCCCCTGGGCTTCCTGGTGTTCGTCGCCTGCATGTTCGCCGAGACGAATCGCCTGCCCTTCGACTTCGCGGAAGGTGAAAGCGAGATCGTGGCGGGCTACCTGACGGAATTCGGCTCGATGAAGTTCGCGCTGATGTATCTCTCTGAATACGTCCACCTCATCACCGCCTCGGCGCTGATCACCACGCTGTATTTGGGCGGCTGGCGCGTGCCGATGGTGCCGGATCCCGGACCATGGCTCTCCATCGCGGCCTTCCTGACAAAGGTCGTCTTCGTCGCGTGGGTTTTCGTGTGGGTGCGCTGGACCCTGCCCCGTTTCCGCTACGACCAGCTCATGAAAGCGGGCTGGAAGCTGATGCTGCCCCTCGCCCTGCTCAACCTGCTCCTTTCCGCCGGGTGGATGCTCGTCCACCGCGCGGCCTGATAGGGGAACGGACATGGCCGTCATCGTCAAACAGGTGGAGCTGAGCTGGCTGGATCGGACGTACCTCTGGCCCATCCTCAAGGGCATGGCGATCACCTTCAGGCATTTCCTGAAGCAGCTGTTCACGCCCACGTCCAAGCGGTTCACCATCCAGTACCCGGAGATGAAGAAGGAGCTGCCCCAGGGCTATCGCGGCCTGCACGAGCTGAAGCGCCATGAGGATGGATCCATCAAGTGCGTGGCCTGCTTCATGTGCGCCGAGGCCTGCCCCGCGCGCTGCATCACCATCCAGGCCGAGGAATTCGGCGATCTGGAAACAACGCAGGGCTTCCAGGAGAAACGCCCCCTGGTCTTCCAGATCGATATGCTGCGATGCATCTTTTGCGGCTACTGCGAGGAAGCCTGTCCCAAGGACGCCATCTGGCTGCGTTCGGACTACGAGATCAGCGCCTACGACCGGGCGTCCATGCTGTTCGGCAAATGGGATCTCATGAACACCTACGCGGCCGTGGACGGCAAGGCCCGGATCACCGAGGATCCCACGCCCGCCGTGCCCCATCCCCCCGTGGAATCGTGAAGATGATCCGACCCCAAGCCCCCAAGATCGCCGCAAGACAGGTCTGGACGCGCACACGCCGCAGCCAAACGATAGCCTTGTCCTTTTCGGAGGGTCCATGTTCCTGACCTTCGCTCTCATCACCCTCGTGGGCGCGCTATCCATGGCCCGGCAATCCAACCTCGTGGTGGCGGGGCTATCCCTGGTGCTGTGCTTTCTGGGCATGGCCGGGCTCTTTCTGCTGCTGGGCAACCCGGTGGCGGCGGCGCTTCAGGTCATCGTCTACGCGGGGGCCATCGTCGTGCTGCTGCTCTTCGTCATCATGCTGCTGAGCGCGCACGAGGAAGAGCAGGCCGAGCGAAACAGCCCCATCCAGCGCTGGCTGGGCGCGGCCGTCGTCGCCATCCTGGGCGCGGGCGCCGTGAAGCTGGTCGCTTCCTCCAAACTGCTGGCCTCATTCAAAGCGCTTCCGGGATCAGTGGACCCTGGCCCCGTCACGCTGGACGCGGTGGCAACATCGCTGTTCCAGCAGCATCTGCTGGCGTTCGAGGCTGCGGGCCTGCTGCTGCTCGCCTCCATGGTGGCCGCCATCCTGCTCGTGAAGAAGGAGCTGTGATGCCTGAGATCCTGACCGGCAACCTGGCCGGATACATCCTGGTCGCGCTCCTGCTCTTCGTCATCGGGCTGGGCACCGTGCTGACCCGGCGCAGCCTGATCATCCAGTTCATGGGCGTCGAACTGATGCTCAACGCCGCCAACGTGGCGCTGCTCGCCTTTGGACGATTCCGCCAGCAGGCGGCGGAGGCAACCACCTTCTACCTCTTCATCCTGGCCGTGGCCGCCTGCGAAGCGGCCGTGGGCCTGGCGCTGGTGGTGGCGCTCTTCCGCCTGCGGGGCACGACCGATTCCGACCGCGCCGACTCGATGAGGCAGTGAGACATGAACACCCACCTCTGGCTCATTCCCCTGCTGCCCCTCGCGGGCTTCATCCTTAATGGAATCCTGGGCGGAGCGCTCATCCGCAGGACCCAAGGCCCCGGCAAGGCCATCGTCGCGACGCTGGCCATCGGCACCGTGGTGGCTTCCCTGATCCTCGCCCTCGTCGCCTACACCAGCAGCCTGCACGCCCCGGAGCACCGACTGGAAACGGAGGCCATCAGCTGGATCTCCGTGGGGACCTTCAATGTGCCCTTCAGCCTGGTGCTGGATCCGCTATCCGGCCTCATGGCCCTGGTGGTCGCGGGCATCGGTAGCCTGATCCACCTGTATTCCGTGGGCTACATGTGGAAGGAGGAAGGCTTCGCGCGCTACTTCGCCTACCTGAACCTCTTCGTGTTCTTCATGTTGACGCTGGTGCTCGGCGGCAGCCTGCCCCTGCTCTTCGTGGGTTGGGAGGGCGTGGGGCTGTGCAGCTACCTGCTCATCGGCTACGACTTCGAGACCGAATCCGCCCCGGCGGCGGGCCTGAAAGCCTTCCTGGCCAACCGGGTGGGCGATCTGGGCATGGTCCTGGGGATGCTGACGCTCTTCGCCTGCTTCGGCACGCTGACCATCGCCGACATCCTTAAAGACGTTGCTCACCTGAGCCCGGAACTGGGCTTCGGCATCCTGACCTTCGCCACGCTGATGCTCTTCGTCGGGGCCACGGGCAAGAGCGCCCAGCTGCCCCTCTACGTGTGGCTGCCCGACGCCATGGCGGGCCCCACGCCCGTCTCAGCCCTGATCCACGCGGCCACCATGGTCACCGCGGGCATCGTGCTGGTGTGTCGCCTGGCGCCGTTGTTTACGCTCACGCCGATCACCCTGACGGTCATCGCCTGGGTCGGCGGGGCCACGGCGCTGTTCGCAGCCACCATCGGCCTGCTGCAGCGCGACATCAAGAAGGTGCTGGCCTATTCCACCGTCAGCCAGCTGGGCTACATGTTCATGGGCCTGGGCGCGGGCGGCTTCGCTGCAGGCTTCTTCCACCTTTTCACCCACGCCTGGTTCAAGGCCCTGCTCTTCCTGGGCGCGGGAAGCGTCATTATGGCGATGCACCACGAACAGGATCTGTTCAAGATGGGCGGGCTGAGATCCAAGCTGCCGATCACGTTCTGGACCATGGCCATCGCGACGCTGTGCATCATCGGCTTTCCCGGCACCTCGGGATTCGCCAGCAAGGACGAGATCCTCTACCTCGCATTCCAGAAGAGCCCCTGGCTGTGGGCCATCGGCGTCGCAGGCGCGTGCTGCACCGCTTTCTACATGCTGCGCTTGATGACGCTCGCGTTCCTGGGCGAGCCCCGCGATGCGCACGCCTTCGAGCACGTTCATGAATCCCCGGTCACGATGACGCTGCCTCTGATCGTCCTCGGCCTGGGTGCGCTGCTGGCGGTGGCGCTGGGATGGCCCACGGCCTTTGGCGGCAACTTCCGGGTGGAAGCCATCCTCGAGCCTTCGATTCGGTTCGGACAGACGGCGCAGGCCCTTCACACGGAAACGCATGGGGCGAATCCGGTCCTGCTGGCGACGGTTTCCACCGTGCTGGGCCTGGCCTTCGCGCTGTTCGGCTACCTCAGCTACCGCGATGGCTTGGGCGCTGCCGAGGCGCTGACTCAGCGATTCCCGGCCCTGCACCGCCTGCTGTTCAACAAGTATTGGGTCGACGAAGGCATCGAATTCCTGGTGCTCGCCCCGACCCGCTGGCTGGCAAACCTGCTCTGGAAGCTCTTCGACGTGATCCTCATCGACGGAGTGGGCATCAACGCACCCGGCGCGCTCACGATGGTGACGGGGGATTTCACGGCCCTGCTCCAGACCGGCCGCGTCCGCAATTACATCCTCGGCATGGCCCTGGGCGCTTTGGCGCTGCTGGTCATCTTCCTGCGATAGGACAAGCCCGTGACCGCCTGGATCAACACCCACCTTCTCAGCTTCCTGGTCTTTGCGCCCATCCTGTGGGGGCTGCTGCTGATGCTGCTGCCCGAGCGCCAGGCACCCCTGGTCAAGCTGCTGGCCCTGCTCGGTGCCACCGGCGTCTTCACCGTGGCCCTGATGCACCTGCTGCGCGCCACGCCCGACGCGAGCGGCATCCTGGTCCGCGAATGGTCCCCCTGGTTCACCGCCGTGGGCCTGCCCGTGGACTACCACTTGGCCGTCGACGGGCTGAACATCTGGCTGATCCTGCTCACGGCCTTCCTCACGCCGCTGACCCTGCTGGGCACGTGGAACAGCCTGGAACGCAAAGCTGGCGCGGCGATGGGGCTGTTCCTGGTCCTGGAGGGTTCGATGCTGGGCGCCCTGGTGGCCCAGGATCTGCTGCTGTTCTATGTCTTCTGGGAAGCGATGCTGCTGCCCATGTTCTTCCTGATCGGCCTCTGGGGTGGACAGGACCGCAAGTACGCGGCGACCAAGTTCATGCTCTTCACCCTGGCGGGATCGCTGATCTGGCTGGTGGCCCTGCTCTACATCGCCACCAAGGCGGGAGGCTTCTCGCCGGAACTCATGGCCCAGGCCGCCCAGGGCCTGCCCTTCCGCACCCAGTTCACACTGCTATTGGCCTTCACCCTGGCCTTTGCCATCAAGGTGCCCCTCTTTCCCCTGCACACCTGGCTGCCGGACGCCCATACGGAAGCCCCGACCATGGGCAGCGTCATCCTCGCGGGCGTGCTGTTGAAGCTGGGGCCTTACGGCCTGCTGCGCTTCGCGCTGCCGATCTTTCCGGCGGCATTCATCGTGCTGGCCAAGCCCATCGCGATCCTGTCGGTCATCGCCATCATCTACGGCGCGCTGGTGGCCATGGTGCAGTGGGATATCAAGAAGCTGGTGGCCTATTCCTCCGTCAGCCACATGGGCTTCGTGATGCTTGGCATCTGCAGCATGACGACCCTGGGCACCCAGGGGGCCATGCTGCAGATGCTGAACCACGGCATCTCCACCGGGGCGCTCTTCCTGCTGGTGGGCATGATCTACGACCGCACGCACACGCGGATGATCGCGGACTTCGGCGGCGTGGCCACGAAGATGCCCGTATTCTCGGCCATCTTCCTCATCATCACCCTGTCCAGCATCGGCCTGCCGCTGACCAACGGGTTTGTCGGGGAATTCCTGATCCTGAACGGCGCGTTCACCTCGCACTTCGCCTGGGGACGCGTGCTGGCGGGCATCTCCACGCTGGGCATCCTGTTGAGCGCGGTCTACATGTTGTGGATGTTCAAGCGCGTGTTCTGGGGACCGGCGAACCCGGATGGCGAGAGCGGCACGGCCCACATCAGCGGGGATCTGAACGCGCGCGAAGTGGCGGTGATGCTGCCCCTGCTGGTGCTGGTGTTCTGGATGGGCCTGCACCCGCAGACCTTCCTGGGCCACTCGCAGCCTGCGGTGGAACAGCTGCTATCGGACGCCCAGGCGCCAGGGCAGCGCCCAACGGTGCTTGCAGCCCCTGAACCGCGAGTTTCGGAGGAGCGACGATGAGCGCGAGCCTCTTCCCCAACGCCCAGCAGCTCTCGGCTGTGCTGCCGCTCCTGCTGCCCTCCATGGCTGCTTGCCTGCTGCCCATCGCGGCCCTGGACAAGGACCAATCCACGCAGAAATGGATCCGCGGGGCCATGTTCTTCATCGCGCTGGCCGCCGCCATCGGTGGATTCTTCTACGTCACCAGCCTCTGGAAGTCCGGCCATCAGCCGTTCTACGGCCCCTTGCGCATGGATCGGCTGGGCCAGTTTGCCGCCATCTTCGTGCTGCTGACGGCCACCATCACCATCCTGCAGCTGTGGGATCACCTGCACCAGGAGGGCTGGGTCAAGGGTGAAACGCTGTCCCTGCTGCTGATGTCCGCGACGGGCATGATCCTGTTCGCCTCCACCACGCACCTGCTGCTGCTCTTCGTGGCCCTGGAACTGCTATCGGTGCCGCTCTATGCCTTGACCGCCACCGTGAGGACGCGCATGGAGGCCGCGGAAGGCGGCATGAAATACTTCCTGACCGGTGCCGTGGCCTCAAGCTGCTTTCTCATGGGCTCGGTGCTGCTCTATGGAGCCACGGGAACGCTGGATTTCCGGACCATGACCGCCCTGTCCGCCGATCCCATCGCCCTGCTGGGCGGCGCACTGCTATTGATGGGCTTCCTGTTCAAGGTCAGCGCCGTGCCTTTCCATCAGTGGACGCCCGACGCCTACGAGGGCGCGCCCCATCCCATTTCGGGCTTCATGTCCGTGGCCACCAAGGGCGTGGCGCTGATCGCGCTGCTGCGCGTCTTTCCCGGCGCGCTGTCCGTCATCCCCGGGCTCGCCATCCTTGGCACCAAGGCCCGCCTGGCCATGGCCTTTCTCGCGCTGTTGACGATGATCGGGGGCAACCTCACCGCGTTGGTGCAGACGAACGTCAAGCGCATGCTGGCCTATTCGAGCATCAGCCACGCGGGCTACCTGCTGCTGGCCTTCGTGGCGGATACGCAGCAAGCCTATGTGGGCCTGCTGTATTACCTGGTGGCCTACATGGCGATGAACATGGGCGCATTCGGACTGCTGACGGCCTTTGGCCTGGTGGGAGACAAGACGACGTTCGCGAATCTGCGCGGGCTGGGCTGGAAGCGCCCGGGGCTTTCCATCGCCGCCACGCTGTGCCTGCTGGGGCTTGCGGGACTGCCGCCCACGGCCGGATTCTTCGGGAAATACATGATCTTCAAGGAACTGATCGGCACCGGCCACATCGGGCTTGCCGTCGTGGGCGTGCTGGCCAGCCTCGCCAGCGTCTACTACTACCTGCGCGTTCCGGTGGCGCTCTTCCTGGAGAAGCCCTCCGAAAGCCAGGAGCGGGATCGCGCCGAGCAGCCAGACGCGGGGGCGCCTTTCGCCGGCGCCACAGTGCTGGTGTGCGGCGCCCTCGTCCTGGTCGCGGGTTTACTGCAGACCCTGTTTGTGGACGGCTTCGCCGCGCGCGTCGTGCGGGATTGGACCGAACTGGGACGCTAACAACCAAGCGCCCACCGGAACATTTCCAGTGGGCGCCTTGGATCAAGCGGCCTTTCCGTGAAACCGAATCAGCGGAGAACCCTCGCGCTTTCGAGGGGGCCCAGGTAGCTGGGGCGGAATGTCATGGGGGCGTTGAGTTCGAGGCGCTCCAGCACGATGCCCGCATCCACCATGTGGACGCGGATCTTGTGGACGCCGGGCTGGGCGATCTTCACCACCGCCTGGGCCCGGCGCACGCTATTGGACACCGCCATATCCCAGTTCCCACCATTTCGATCATTCAGGAAATCCACCAGCGTCGGCTTTTCGCCATCCACGGACAACGCCGCGCGCAAGCCCCGGCCCGGCACACAGTCCAGGGAAGGCCCGATGAAGAGGCTGGCGGTCCAATCGCCGGGACGGCTGAGGTAGACGCTGTATTCGACGAAGGGACCTTCCTCGACTTTGGACACCGAGGCGGCGGTCAGGGGGAAGACGCCGAGGCCTGAAAGGGTGCGGCCATAACCGGGGATCTCGCGCCACTGGGTGCCGTTCACCGCCACGCTCCGATCGAAGTGGGCGGCCTCGATGGCCACGCGTCCGCCGTCCTCCAGGAAGCATCCGATCGGCAGCTTTTCAGCAGCGGCGAGCTTGGTGACCGGTAGCAGAACCGTCACGAACTGGGACGTGCCCTCGCACAGGACCTTGATTCGGCCCTCCCCTGCGCCTTCCGGCACCTGGGACCAGTCCACCGAAACGGTGAGCCGCTGGATATCAGCAACCTCGCCGGATGCAGGCGAGACGCGCAGCCAGGGCGCCTCCGAACGGGCCTGGAAGCGGAAATGTCCCTTCCCCTGATTGAAGACATCGATCCAGCGCTGCACGGGCGCTGGCGCGGTCGCGGCGGGCAGGCGGGCCGCGCCCATATAGCCATCGTCGCGAGCCTAGGCCTGGCGAGTGCCTTCGATGGCGACGGCCATGGCGGGCGTCTCCGCCATGCGGATCTCACTCACGGCGGGCATCACCTCCGCGGGGGGTTCCTGCCAGATGGTGTAGCCCAGGTGCTTCTGATCCATGAAATGGTTCCACTTCCCGCCATTGATGGCGTGGTAGTGCTTCGTGAGCTGCGCGTCTTCCTCGAACAGCTCCTTGACCCGTGCGGCCAGACGGTTGGCGGAAGCCCGCCCTTGCTCGGCATACAGGCGATTGAACCCGGCGGTCACCAGCATTTCGTTGACCACGCGGCAGGCCTTCACGGGATGCAGCACCAGCTGATCGAAGGCATCCAGGGCGGATTTCGGGAGCCGGCGGTAGACGGCCTCGGCCCGCTGTTCCAGGGCCTTCCAGTCCTCCACGACGCGCTCGGCCTCGCGCTCGTGGATGAGGCTGAAGGTGTCGGGGCTGAGCATCTCAGGCTTGCGCCGACCGTTGAAGCGCTGGTACAGCTGCACGATCTCGGCGATTTCGGCGCTATCGGCCTCTCCGAATTCCCGGGCCGCCCATTTCCGAACAAAGGCCGGAACGCTGGCAGCGTCCATGGCATCCGGGTTCCAGGCCAGCCGCAGGAAGAACTCGATGGGAAGCTCCATGGGCTTGAGATCGCCCACGTTGACGATCCAGATCCGATCCGCGCCAAACGCGTGGGCCTGACTCATCTGCTCCCAGACCTTGGCCAGGGGCATGGTGTAAAGCCACTTGTAGTTCCGGGGACCGCCCACGTAATCGAAGTGGTAGTAGATGCCAGCGCCGCCAGACCGATGGCGCTCCTCCGCCGTAGGCAGGCGGCGGATGTTGCCCCAGTTGTCATCGCACCACAGCAGCGTCACATCGTCGGGCACCTTCATGCCCTTTTCGAAGTAGCCCTGAACTTCCTTGTAGAGCGCCCAGAGCTGCGGGATCTGCGCGGCGGGCTTGCCCATCTCCTTTTCCAGGATCCCGCGCTGGGATGCGACGATGCCTTCCAGCAGGCTGACATTGGCGCCTTCCTCCATGGGCATATCCCCATCGCCGCGCATGCCCACGGTCACCAGGCTTTCGAAGTTCTTGTTGCGCCGGATGCCATCGGCCCAGAAGGTCTTCAGCACCTCGGCATTGCGCGTGAAGTCCCAGGGGCCGGAGCCATGCCGCCCCCATTCCTGCTGCGCGCGCAGCATGGGTTCGTGGTGGGAGGTGCCCATGACGACGCCCAGCTCATCGGCCAGGGCCGCGTTCGCCGGATCATCCTCGTTGAAGGCGCTGCCCCACATGGCGGGCCACAGGTAATTCCCTTTGAGTCGAAGGATCAGTTCAAAGACCTTGCCGTAGAAACGGCTATTGAAGCCCCCGAACGTCTTCCGGGCCCAGCCGCCAAGGGCGGGCTCTTCGTCATTGAGGAAAATGCCCCGGTATTTCACGGCGGGACCCGCATCGATGCGCTTCCCCTGTTCCACGTACAGCGCGTCGCGGTGCTGGACGGGGACATCGGCCCACCAGTACCAGGGAGAGACACCAGCCTGCTCGGACACGTCGTAGATGCCGTAGATGGTGCCGCGCTTGTCGCTGCCCGCGATGACCAGGGCGTTCTCCACGCCCGGCAGGGGCTTGCGGACGACCTGCAGCACGTGCGCCTCCCAGCGGCCCTGCACCTTGGAGACATCCAGCTTGCGCGCCTTCACCAGCTGATCGATGAGGCTCGAATGACCCAGGGTGCCAATGATCACGGCCATGCGGGCCGAGGGCGGAGTCTGCATCGAGATCTCTGCATGTTGGCCCGTCACACGCTCAAGGTCCGAAGCTAGATTTTCAGCGGCCCGCCGAACGCCTGGATAATCCTGGGCATCCAGGATCAGGCGAGGGCGCTCACCCGCCTGAACGAGCGCCACCCGGTGCGCGCCGGGCGTGGGCGTGACAAGGTTCTGCGAGGCGAGGGGCAAAGCCGCGAGCCCCAGAAAAAGGCCGATCCGGATCAGCCCCGAACCGCGGCCATGGGATCCAAACCCAAGTGCAAGGAAAACGCGGTGTGTCATGCGGCAGGCTCCCTGGGAACAACGCTTGGTCGCTCACGAGCGGGAAGTATACTGAAAAACTTCGGATGCACCCCAAGGACGAGGAGCGCCATGAAAATGCGCACGCTGCGACACACTTTCTGCCTCCTCGGATGCATGGCCAGTATCTCGGTGCTGCATGCCAGGGCCGAAAACTGGGTGGGCACCTGGGGGGCTGCCCAGCAGCTCACGGAGCCACACAACCTGCCGCCCGCCCCGGGACTTACCGGAAACACGCTCCGGCAGGTCATGCGCGTCTCGCTGGCGGGCCAGCGCGTTCGCGTGCGCCTCTCTAACGCCTACGGGGACAGCGCTCTGACCGTGAAATCCGTCCGCATCGCGCGCTCGACGGGCGCAGCCTCCATCGACCCTGCGACGGGTCGGCCCCTTACCTTCCGCCGTGCGGCCAGCGTCACCCTGCAACCCGGAGAGGTCCTGGCATCGGATCCAATGGATTTCGCGCTGGCGCCCCTTTCAGATGTGACTGTGTCCATGGAATTCGGATCCGCGCCCAAGAACGTGACGGGACACCCGGGTTCCAGAACGACGTCCTATATCGGCACCGGAGCCGCCGCGTCGGCCAAGGAGATGCCCCAGGCCGTGCCCACGGATCACTGGTACATCCTGGCTGGCGTTGAGGTCGATGCCCAGGCCCCGGTCATCGTGGCATTCGGGGATTCCATCACCGATGGACGAGGCTCCACGACCAACGGCAACGATCGCTGGCCCGACCAGCTGTCTCGACGGCTGGCGGACCAGGGCCGGTCCATCGGCGTAATGAACATGGGCATCGGTGGCAACGCCGTTGTCGCAGGGGGACTCGGCCCCACCGCCCTGCAGCGCTTCGAGCGCGACGGGCTGGAATCCAAGGGCGTCCGCTGGATCATCCTGCTGGAGGGCGTCAACGATATCGGGGGCAGCCACGACCCCGGCGTCGCAGATCGCTTGATCGCGGCCTATACGCAAATGATCGAAAAGGCCCATCGCAACCATGTTGCGGTCCTCGGCTCGCCCATCCTGCCGTTCAAGGCCTCGTTTTACGACAGCCCGGAGCACGAGGCGGCGCGCAAGAAGGTCAACGCCTGGATCCGCACCTCGGGCCTGTTCGACGCCGTGGTGGATCTGGATGCCGCCGTGCGCGACCCCTCCGACCCCGATCGGCTGCTGCCCCTCTACGACTCGGGCGACCATCTCCATTTGAACCCGAAGGGATACCAGCGCATGGCCGAAGCCATCGACATAAAGCTCTTCCAGTAGCCGAAAATTCAGCCTGGAGATTGACCTTCATCGCGTTTCGAACCCGAGCCCCCGGCGACCCTTCTGCGCAAATTTCCACACCGCGCAGGATGGTCGGCTCAAAATTCATCGCCTCGCCTTCAACCTCCCGCAGGCTCGTCCCCTCCATGGTAATTGGGTAGCATCAAAGACTCCTGCAGAGAGGTCGGCATGAAGCGCAAGATTTGGATCGGATTGGCGGCGGGTGTCGTCGTCGTTGGGGGCGTGACCATCGCCCTGGTCAACAAGCCGTCATCGGAAGAGATCCGGTGGCGCACGGCCAAAGTATCCCTTGGCACAGTGACCCAGAAGATCAGCGCCACGGGGTCCATCAACTCGCTCATCCAGGTTTCCGTGGGCACCCAGGTTTCCGGCGTGGTGACGAACCTCTACGCGGACTTCAATAGCCTCGTGAAGAAGGGACAGGTCATCGCCCGGATCGATCCCACCATCTGGGAGACCCAGCTTAAGGACGCCCAGGCGAGCCTTTCTCGGGCCCAGGCTTCGTTCGAGAACGCGAAACTCGACTTTTCGAGAAACAAGCGCCTCTTCGATCAGAATCTCATCAGCCAGTCTGAACTGGATGCGAAGGAACTTTCGCTGAAGACGGCGACCGGGAACCTGGCCTCTGCCAAGGAAGGCGTGGCCAAAGCCAAGATCAATCTGGGCTACTGCACCATCACCGCCCCCGTGGACGGCCTGGTCGTTTCCCGCGTGGTCGACGAAGGCCAGACTGTGGCCGCCAGCTACAGCACGCCGAACCTGTTCACCATCGCCCAGGATCTTTCCAAGATGAAGGTCCAGGCTGCCATCGACGAGGCCGACATCGGCCAGGTCCAGGTGGGCCAGAACGCCTTCTTCACCGTGGATAGCTACCCGGATCGGCAGTTCCAGGGCCAGGTGACCGAGGTTCAGCTCAACCCCGTCACGACCAATAATGTCGTCACCTACAACGTGATCATGCAGGTCACCAACGAGCCTCGCGTCGCCAGCACTGAAGCCCCTGCCGCGCCCAACATGGGTGCCAAGCCCGGCCCCGGTGCCTGGTCGCATCACCGTGCGGAAGGCGGAGCCCCGTTCCAGGGTAGCCACGGCCCCAAGGCCGCTCCTGTGCTGTCCACCAAGGGAGGCGCCGCCACTATCGAAACGGCGACGGCGCGGTATATCCCTGCGGGTGCCGCCATCTACAAGGGCGATTTCGCCCTGTTCCCCGGCATGACCGCCAATGTCACCATCGTCACGAACCGCCGGGACAATGTCCTCCGCGTCCCCAATGCCGCGCTGCGGTTCAACCCCGCCGCCTTCACGGGCCCCAAGAAGCCCGTCACCATGGGCTTTGCCCCAGCCCGCGCGACGCAGGCCAGTGGCAACAAGGGCGGCATGGTCCAGCACCGCGACGACAAGATCTGGGTGCTTGAGAACGGCAAGCCCAAGGCGGTTCCTGTGAAGATCGGCGCGACGGACGGTCAGTTCACCGAGATCTCCGGCGAAGGCCTCAGCGAGAACATGGACATCCTCATCGGTGTTGAAGACTTGAAGAAAGGCGCAGCCGCAGCCGGCCCGATGCTGGGCGGCCCCGGTGGCCCCCCGCGCCGCTGATGCTCGTCATCATGGCCCCATCCTGCCTTCATTCGAATTGGTTTCCGGAAACGATGTTGTTCCCGTGACCGCCCATGCGCGGCGTAGCGGATTCGCAGCGCCGCGCATGATCTGGGCGCTCTTCCCAGAGCTCGGAGTCTTCCATGGCATTAATTGAATTCCTTAAGCTCGCGCTGTTCGCGATCACGCGAAACAAGACGCGCGCTTTCCTCACCATGCTCGGCATCATCGTTGGCGTGGGCGCGGTCATCGCCATGATCGGCATCGGTGAAGGATCTCGACAGGCTGCGTTGAAGCTCATCCAGAACATGGGTTCCAACACGGTCACGATCTTCCCGGGCGGCAGCAATAACCGCTTTGGCCCCATGGCCATGGGCAGCGGCGAGGGACTGCTGGAAAGCGACGCCACCCTGATCGAGCAGGAGTTGCGCGCCAGCAGCGTCGTGGCGGCCTCTCCCCAGGTGTCTACCAGCCGGTCGATGATCTACCAGAACAACAACTACATGTCCCAGATCCAGGGCACCAACACGGAGTTCATGGAAATCCAGGGACGTGAACTGAGCCGGGGCCGGTTCTTCAACGATGCGGAAGTCCGCGGACAGGCCAAGGTCTGCGTGATCGGGAAGACCGTCCAGGACAACCTGTTCCCCGGTGGCGAGGATCCCATTGGCTGCACGATCCGCATTGGCAAGCTGCCCTTCCAGGTCATCGGCCTGTTCTCCGCCAAGGGCGCGGGCATGTTCGGCGACCAGGACGATCTGGTGGTGGCACCCTACACAACGGTCATGCGCAAGATCATGGGCCGCGACCGTATCCAGCGCATCATGGCCAGCGCCATGGAGGGCAAGGCGGATATCGCGGATGCCGAGATCACGGCGCTGCTGCGCCAGCGCATGAAGGTCGCCCCCAAGGACGAGAATCCCTTCACGATCCGCAAGCAGGATGACATCGTTCAGATGCAGTCCCAGCAGGCGGGTATCCTGACCGCCCTGCTCGCGGTGGCCGCCAGCATCTCCCTGCTGGTGGGCGGCATCGGCATCTCCAACATTATGCTGGTGAGCGTCACGGAACGAACCCGCGAGATCGGCGTCCGCCGCGCGCTGGGCGCGACGCAGCGCAACATCCTGTGGCAGTTCCTAGTTGAGGCGTTGGTGCTTTCCATCCTGGGTGGACTGCTGGGTGTTCTCTTCGCTTACTGCACCGTGTTTTTGCTTCAAGAGTTCGCAATCCCCGCCGTCTTCCAGAGCTATGCGGTGGTCCTGGGACTTGGATTCAGCGCCGTGGTCGGTGTCTTCGCCGGATTCCTGCCCGCGGTGAAAGCGGCCAACCTTGATGTCATCGACGCGCTGCGCTACGAGTAGTCCAGGTAGATTGGATTGATGGACGAACCATCATCCTTGTCGCACGACGCCTATCAAGCGCTTCGCTCTCCCGAATTTCGCTGGTACCTGTTCTCGAACTCAGCCCTCACCATCGGCAACCTGATTCAGTCGGTGGTGATGGGCTGGCAGGTGTACGAGATCACCCATTCCGCCTTGAGCCTGGGCCTGGTCGGGCTGGCTGAAGCCATTCCGTGCTTAGGCTTCATGCTGGTGGGAGGCTACGCGGCCGATCGCATGGACCGCCGTCTCCAGGCGATGCTGTCGATGCTGCTGATGCTGGTCGGAGCGGGGCTTCTGTTGGGTTTGAACCTGGTGGAGACGCCCAGCTCCGCATGGCCGTTCTATGCCATCCAGGCGCTGGCGGGCGCGGCGCGGGCGTTTTATCGTCCCGCCTCGCAGGCCCTCCGCACGGAGGTCGTGAACCGCGAAGCCCTGGCCAACGCCGCGACCTGGAACAGTTCCGTTTTCCAGACGGCCATGGTGCTGGGCCCTGCCATCGGCGGCCTACTGTACGGCTTTGGCGGCCCGCGCATCGCCTACGGGACCGAGGTGGCCCTCATCCTGATGGGCCTGTTCACGCTGTTCGGCGTTGCACCCAAGCCCCGCAAGAATGCGCCTTCCTCCGGCCTGCTCCTCAGCCTGAAAGAGGGCGTCAGCTTTGTCACCCGAAGCCAGGTTCTGCTGGGCGCGATGTCGCTGGATCTCTTCGCCGTCCTCTTCGGCGGAGCCCCCGCCCTGCTGCCGATCTTCGCCTCCGACATCCTGAAGGTCGGTCCCCAGGGCCTGGGCGTGCTGCGCGCAGCGCCCGCCGTCGGCTCCATCCTGACGGCCGTCGTCCTGGCCCATCGGCTGCCGATGCGGCGCGCCGGAGGCACGCTGCTGTGGAGTGTGGGGCTTTTCGGCCTGTGTTGGATCGCCTTCGCCTTTTCTCGCAGTTTTGCGCTTTGCCTATTCCTGCTCGCCGTCAGCGGCGCTGCGGACAGCGTCAGTGTGGTGGTCCGCCAGACGCTGGTGCAGTTGCGAACGCCTGCGGAACTGATGGGACGCGTCTCCGCCGTGAGCGCCTTCTTCATCACCTCCAGCAACGAAATCGGCGCCTTTGAATCGGGCTTGGCCGCCCGCCTGCTGGGCCTCATCCCCAGCGTCGCCTTCGGTGGACTGATGACCCTGGGCGTGGTGGGATTCACCAGTTGGAAGGCACCCGAGCTGCGTCGTCTCAGGCGCATGTAGGCTCGATTTCGGATCAGCGGCCCACCATCCGGACGGCCTCGATCTCCTGGCGGCATTCAGTCACGGCTTTCTGAAAAGCAGGGCTCTTCAGCATGGTAGCGACCGTTGCTTCGGCCAGCAGGCGACCACCCACATCGTCGCTGGGGAAGTGAACCCCGCCCAGGATGCGACCCCAGGCCGCCTTGTGGGCAAACGCCAGCAGTTCCGCGCGGCGATCGGGAAAGACTTCCGCCAACACCAAGGCCCGCGCAAAGGCCCGCGTGGAGTGGCCACTGGGATAGGAATACGAGAAAACGGGCGGCTCAAACACGCAGGGCTTCACATCCTGGGACACCCGGAACGGGCGCGGGCGATGGTAGAGATCCTTGGCCCGACTGCTGACCCGCTTCACGTCCTTGGCCACATCCTTCAGGAACCGCGCACACACCGGCAGCTTTTCCGCCTTGAACCAAGATCCCAGCACCGCGGCCGAATCGAAGTCGCCATCGGCCTCGATCTGCTTCGCCCAGGCCACCTGATCCGGCGTGCGCCAGGCCTGGGCCTGCAGGACCGCTTCCAGATCCGCCTGGGCCGCCAGACTTCCCGCCTCGGGCGGTGCGGGCAGCGCCTTGGCCAGATCCACGGCCGCCGGATCCAAGAAACGCCCCTGGGCAGGCGTCGCGACCGCTGCCTCCTGGGCGCGAAGCACGCCAAGAGGCTGGCACAGGGCCAGGGCCGCCAGCGCGAGGGCGCATGCCGAGACTGATGCCTGTGCCCATCTCCATCGGAATCCACTCATCCCAGCCCCCCTGCAAGCGAACGTCGTGCGAATGCCTTACACTGACCCCTGTCCGAGGAGCGCTGCAAGACGTTTTCGTCCCAGGCTCGGACTCATCCAGATCAACGGCGCTCACCTTCCACAACCCTTCGCGTGGATGGTGAGAACCACCTCCACCGATCAAGTGACGAGGTGAAGCATGTCCGACTTCAAAGTCGCCGATCTCAAGCTGGCCAACTGGGGACGCAAAGAGATCGCCATCGCCGAGAGCGAGATGCCCGCGCTGATGGCCATCCGCAAGGAGTTCGCCGCGAGCCAGCCCCTCAAGGGCGCGCGCGTGGCGGGCAGCCTGCACATGACCATCCAGACCGCCGTGCTGATCGAGACGCTGAAAACCCTGGGTGCCGACGTGCGCTGGGCCTCCTGCAATATCTTCTCCACGCAGGATCACGCCGCCGCCGCCATCGCCGCCGGCGGCACCCCCGTCTTCGCCTACAAGGGCGAGAGCCTGGAGGACTACTGGGATTACACCCACCGCATCTTTGATTTCGCGGAAGGCGCAAACATGATCCTGGATGACGGCGGCGACGCCACGTTGCTGCTGCATCTGGGCGCCAAGGCGGAGCAGGACATCCATGTTCTGGACGCCCCCGACAGCGAAGAAGCCAAGGTGCTGTTCGCCTCCATCAATAAGCGGATCTCCGAGCAGCCCGGATGGTATGGACAGCAACTGTCCAAGATCAAGGGCATCACGGAAGAGACCACCACCGGCGTGCATCGCCTGTACGAAATGGCCAAGAAGGGCGATCTGAAGGTGCCCGCCATCAACGTCAACGACAGCGTGACCAAGAGCAAGTTCGACAATCTGTACGGCTGCCGCGAATCCCTGGTGGATGGCATCAAGCGCGCCACGGATGTGATGGTGGCCGGCAAGATCGCCGTCGTGTGCGGCTATGGCGATGTGGGCAAGGGCTGCGCCCAGGCCCTGCGCGCCCTCAGCGCCCAGGTCTGGATCACCGAAATCGACCCCATCTGCGCCTTGCAGGCGGCCATGGAAGGCTACCGCGTGGTCACCATGGACTGGGCCTGCGACAAGGCCGATATCTTTGTGACCGCCACGGGCAACTTCAGCGTCATCACCGCCACGCACATGGCCGCCATGAAGGATCAGGCCATCGTCTGCAACATCGGCCACTTCGATAGCGAAATCGACGTGGCGGGCCTTTCCGGCTGCACCTGGGAAGAAATCAAGCCCCAGGTGGACCACGTGATCTTCCCCGACGGGAAACGGATCATCCTGCTGGCCAAGGGCCGCCTGGTGAACCTGGGCTGCGCCACGGGCCACCCCAGCTACGTGATGTCCAGCAGCTTCGCCAATCAGACCCTGGCCCAGATCGAACTGTGGACGAAGAAGGACACGAACGCGTATCCCGTGGGCGTCTACACCCTGCCCAAGACCCTGGACGAAAAAGTCGCGCGCCTGCAGCTCACCACGCTGAACGCCCAGCTCACCGAACTTTCGCCCGCCCAGGCCGCCTACATCGGCGTGCAAGTCGAAGGCCCCTACAAGCCCGAGCACTACCGCTACTAGGCTGGACGATGAAAGGGAAAGGCCCTGACCGCGAGGATCAGGGCCTTTGCTGCATTCAGGAATCGATCAGTCCAGCACCTTCGCCGAGACGACGAGGCAAAGGGACGCACCAGCCACGCCCGTACTGGTGCTGCCCACGGCCACGGGCTGATTGCCATGGAGTTCCAAGCGGCTCTTCACTTCCAGGGCTTCGCGCCTTTCAGAAGATCCCGTTTTCAAGCTGATCTGCGCAAAAAGTTGTACAGGGACCTGAATCGTCCAGGTCTTGGCATCGACCCCAGGGGTGAGTCTGACCTCTCCAAAACCCACGCTATACGGAATTTTTGGGGAATCGAGCTCGCCGGGCAGATCACCGACGCCCCTAATCACCTCTATTTTCCCCTCCTTCCCCTCGGTGGTTTGAGTGATGGATGTTCCTAGCAATTGGATGCCTTTGTAGATGCCCTTCATCTGCGCGATCACGCCCTGCAACTCCGGAGGCAAATTCGCTTCGATCTGCCCATGCTTGGTGAGCCACAGCAGATGGAACGTGAGCTCCACCGTTCGGACGGATTTTGGGGCCTGGTCTGTATCTAGACGATCGAGAGCGCTGCCCACGGCGCCCACCAATTCCATGCTGCCGACCACAGCCAGGGAATGGCCATCCGCATCGGCCTTGATGGAACCGCCCAGGTATTCGGTGAAATCGGCCAGCAGCTTGGCCACGGCCTTGGCGTCGGCGTGTTTGAGAACGAAGACGGCGGTCTGCACGTCCTTGGGCGCGATCTGAACTTCCCGGTGGGTAGCGGCCGGAGGCTCTTCCGCCATCAGGCTCGGCGGCGCCAGGCACAACAGGGAAACGGCGATGAACAGGGTTTTCCAGGATGTCATGAGACACCTCCTCGAACGGGTTTGACCCAGTAGATGACGACTTGCGGGGTTTGCTGGATGAAGACGGGCGCGGGATCGCTGCCGGGGGGATCGGCGGAAGCGACCAGGGCTTCAAGCTGTTGCTGGGTGTCCTCGACCGCGCGCGACGGCTGCCGGGGGCGGCGCGATGGCCCGGCCTTGGTGGCAACGGCCATGGTCGGAGCCGACTTTTGGACAGTTGATGTCGTGGATTGAGGAGACAGCGTTTGCGATGCTGATGTCTGTGGGATATCCAGGCCGCGATTCAGAACGTCATTCTGAGCAGGGTTCTGGGCCAGATGCGGCGTCGCGAGGGGCGCACGGTTTCGCATCGGACGGCGCGTCCACGCGCTCCAGCCAAGGATCAAGCCCATCGCCGCAGCAGCCAGCCAAAGCGGCCGATGAACGGATGACCATGCGAACGTCCTCAAGCGGCGCGGTTTGATGTCCGGCTCTGCGGCTGACGGTGTGGGATCGAGCCGACGCAGCGCACCTTCCCGCATGGCCTGGAGCGCCTGCTCGAAACCAGGCGGATCCTCCAGCTCCCGCAGCGCGCCTCGCTGCAAAGCCAATTCCGAGGCCAAGCTGCGGCAGGACTCGCACTGCTCCAGGTGCTGCTGCACGCGCCGGGCCTCGTCCGGCATGAGTTCATCCGCGACGAAGGCCGCGATATCCATGGAGTGACAAGGCCGCTGGTTCATAAGAGACCTTTCAAGAGATTGCGGAGTCGAAGACGCCCCCGGCAGGCCTGGGAACGCACGGTGCCTTCGCTGGAACCCAGCAGACGCGCCGCCTCGGCGGCACTATGGCCTTCCATGTCGCGCAGCACCACGGCGGCCCGTTCCCGATGCGGAAGCTCCGCCAGCGCCTGGATCAGGGCCTGCTTGCGATGCGCGTCATGCAGCGCTTCGGCTGGATCCTGGGCGTGGGCGCAGGGCTCGTCGATGGATTCCAGCGGCAGCATAAAGGCCCGGCCGCGCCGCTTTTGCGCATCGCAGCAGAGGTTCGCCATCATGCGATAGAGCCACGGAGATGGATCGCGATCGGCATCCAGCCGTTGCAGGGTGCGGTGCAGCCGCAGGAAAAGCTCCTGCGTCGCATCCTGGGCTTCCCCCAGATTGCCCAACATCCGATAGGCCAGGCGCAGCATGGGACGCTCGAAGGCGCGCATCAGGACTTCGAAAGCCTCCAGATCGCCCGCCTGGGCGGCGCGAACCACGGAACCCAGGGGCGTCTGGGAGTTCGTCTGGGGGTTCAGACGCGGGTTGATCGCATCCTCATCCACCGCGCTCGCGGGCGCGCCCAGCTCGATTCCAGAGGTTTCCACATTGGCTCCTACCTATCTATACCGATGGCGGCCGAAAAACGTTGATCGCCGTTTTTGGGAAAGCCCGGATAATGCGGCATGACGATCTCTCGGCAAGACATGTACAAGGCGGCGCTGGTGATCCTGTGGGCGCTGGCCGGCGGGGTGATCTGGCTGATGATCACCCAGGCCTTCGTGATGCGGATCAGCGCGCCGGGCACATGGCGCTGGCCGCGGATCTACCAGGTGACCGTCGTCCAGATCGTGCAGGACGAGCTGGATATGTTCGCGGACAAGCCGCTGGTGAACGATGGCCATCACGACCGCGCCATCCATTTGCCGAAAGCCGAATGCCGGGACCTCAAACCCGGCGACGAGATATGGGTGCTGGACAACTACTACGCCACGCCCGTTCGGCCCGAGCAGTTCCGGCTGAGCCTGCGTCGCCTGCTGGTGGAATTCCCGGAACCCCTGCTGTTGCTGTTCCTGGTGGGGATCTGGCGGGTGCGGAAGGCCCTCGCGAAGGCCCAGCGGGATGTGCCGCCCCCCACGGTGTTTTTCAAGGACGACTTCCATCGACGGGCCGATCGGTTCGACGCCTCGAACGCCCCGAAAGCCTGAAAGCTCGCGCCAACGGGGGTATGCTGACCGCAGCTTTCTGGAGGCATCTTGCTGACGCTGATCCTTGCCCTCGCCACCCTGGCGGCGCCCACCCTGGATGCAACGGACGCCAGCAGCGGCGCGCTTTCCAGCGCCACCGCCACGCCCGACCGCAGGGACGCGCTGTTGGAGAAGATCCGCCGCTTGTCCCCGGAGGGAAGGACTCAGGTGATCGCACAGATGGAGATCGCCCTCGCCCAGGCCTCGCCCGCTTCGCGCCCCGCCCTGGAGGATTTGCTGAAACAGGTCAAGGCCGTGGCCGCAGAAGACAAGGCCCCCCAAGCCAAGGCCACACCTTCGACCGAAGCCACTCCGAACCATCAAGATGTCCGCACAAGCCTGACGCGCTTCCGCCAGCTTTCCCCCGACAAGCGCCGCAAGGTGCTGGCGCGCATGGAGGCGGAAGCCACCAAGGCCTCGCCGGAAGCCAAGGCCGGATACCTCCAACTGATCTCGCGGTTGCGCGCCCTGGACACCCAGCCGAGTTCACCGAAAGCCAGCGACGATCGCCTGCGGAGCAGCGTCGCCAACTACCGCAAGCTGGATGCGGACGGCCGCGCCAAGGTGCTGGCCCAGCTTGAAGCCGACGCCGAGAAGGCGACGCCCCGGCTCAAGGGCACGCTGCAGGCCCTGATCCTGCGCCTGCAGTCCATCCCCGCCGCGACCAAGCCCTGAAATCCCGACCCCCAAAATAAACCTGTTTTTTCAAAATCCAACCTCGCATCCCAAGGCAACCTTGGCGTAATCTTGCAGGCATCATTCCCTTCATGCGAGGTGGCCATGCGTTCCATCCTCTTCATCCCCGGCTACGGCAATTCGGGCCCAGGCCACTGGCAAAGCCTGTGGGAAGGCAATATCCCCACGGCCATCCGCGTGGAAATGCCCAGCTGGGATTTTCCCCATCGAGCAGATTGGGTGAACGCGCTGGATGACGCGATCGAGCGCACCAGCTACGACGAGCCTCCCGTCCTGGTGGCCCACTCCATCGGCTGCATCGCGGTGGCCCACTGGGCCCTGGAACACCAGCGCCCCATCCATGGGGCCTTTCTGGTGGCGCCTTCGGACCCCGAGCGCCCGGATGCCCTGGAGATCCTTAAAAGCTTTGCGCCTGTGCCCCAATTCGCGCTCCCATTTCCCAGCCATGTCGTCGCGTCCAGCAACGATCCCTTCGTGGACCTCGAACGCGCGCGCGATTTCGCCGACGCCTGGCGGAGCAGCTTCACCGAAATTGGCCCCAAGGGACACATCAACACGGCCTCGGGGTTCGGGGAATGGCCCCGGGGCGAAGCCCTGCTGCACGAAATAGTGATGAGCTGAGCATGACTAACGCGACGACAGGGGCAGCGTGCGCACCAGGCGGTTGCAGGCGGTGCAGATGATCGTGTAGCTATCGGCCTGCTCGCGCTGATAGGTGAAGCCAGGGCCTTCTGCCGCGGATTGCTCGACCTTGTCCAGATGGCCGAAGTGGTACTCCGCGATGCGCACACTCTGACGCGCCGTCAAATCCGCGCCGCAGTTGGGACAGTTCAAGCTGGACATGACATCTCCGTAGAATCAATACGATGAGATCAAAGCAATGGGATCAATGTAGAAGGTACCAGAGTCCGGTGGCTGCGAAGCCCATGAACAGCAGTCCGATGGCGATGCGCATGACGATGCGGCCAATCCGATAGGCGATCCAAAGCACCAAGATCGCCGCCAGCACCGCCAGCACCAATATTCCGTAACTCATTGACGATTCCCTTTCCCATCCCAAGCATAGAAACCCTGTCCCGCAGAACGCCCGGTCCGCCCGCTGCCAACAAGATCTTCGAGGATCCGGGGTGGCCTGAATCGCAGGTCTCCCGTCTCGGCGTACAACTCCCTGGCGATGGCCAAGCGCAGATCCAGTCCCACGCGATCCGAGAGTTCCAGCGGCCCCACCGGATGCCCGTAGCCCAGCACCAGGAGCGCGTCGATGTCATCCGCCTTAGCCGCGCCGCTCTCCAGCAGGCGCATGGCCTCCAGGCCCTGGGCCATCGCCATGCGCGATGCGGCGAACCCCGCTTGGTCGGCCACGGGCACGACGCGCAATCCCAGGCGCTCGCCCAGATCGCGGGCCCGCTGCCGCAACGGCTCCGGCACACCCGCAGGCGAGATCAGCTCGACAACCTTCATGCGATGCACGGGCACGAAGGCGTGAAAACCCTGCAGCCAGCCCTTCATGCCCGCCCGCTGGCGAATCCGGGCGATGGAGAGGCTGGAGGTGCCCGCCAGGCATAACGCGTCCGATCCGACGAGACCATCCACCGTTTCCCAGGCCCGAGCCTTCAGATCCATGTCCTCGGGAAGGGCCTCCAGCACAATATCGGCGCCCTCGATGGCGGAGGGGATATCCGCGCAGCAGCGGACCCGCTGGGCCCCATCAAGCGCCTCTGGCCAGCGCTCCATCGCCCGGGCCAGGCGCGCCTCTGCGTGGGCGCAATCGCGCCCGGCGAGCCTCACGCACAAACCGGAAGCCACCGCCTGGCGGGCAAGGGAAAGCCCCAGCTTCCCGGGACCAAGAATCGCAAGGGTGATGAGCAAGAAATGGCCTCCTGCGCCTATGATGGAGCTTTCCCCCAGGTGATCCAAGCGGCCACTGGCCGCCGCCACCCACAGCACACGCCCTCACACACGCTGTAGACCATTGACGTCTTTGGATCGCCCCTGCGCTTGTTTTTTATTAAATGGATGGGACCCCGGACCTCGACACATGCTGATTGATTTCGCCGCCATCACGCACCAGGGACGCGTGCGCAAGAACAACGAGGACGCCTACATGGTGAACGCCATGGACGGGCAGGAGCCTCTGGTGAATCAGCTCCAGCGCATCCACGGCATCTGCCAAAAGGGACTGCTGGCCGCCGTCGCCGATGGCATGGGCGGTGCCGCCGCGGGCGAAATCGCCAGCCGCGAGGGACTGGCCGCCGTCGCCATGCATCTCTTCGGGCACTGGGGCCGCTTCCCCGCCCAGGACGCCAGCGAGGAGGGCCTGCTGCAGTCCCTGGTGGAAGCCGCCAAAGGCGCTAGCGACTGCGTCGTGCGCTACACGGATTCGGAACGCACCGCGCGCGGCATGGGCTCAACCCTGACGGCCACGGTGGTGTGGAACGGGTTCGCCTATCTGGTCCAGGTGGGCGATAGCCGAGCCTACCTCTACCGCCGGGGCGAACTGCGCCAGCTCACCACGGACCAGACCCTGGTCAACGAAATGATCACGTCGGGATTTCTCACGCCCCAGCAGGCCAAGACCCACCCTCAGCGCAGCATGATCACCCAGGCCCTGGGCGGACCCAAGCCGCTGGAGGCCGTGCTCAGCAAGGCGCCCCTGCGCCGCGGCGATCGCCTGCTCCTGTGCTCCGATGGGCTGCACGGCGAAGTCACGGATGAACAGATCAAGGAGGTGCTGGATCACCAGTATTCCCCGCGCAAGACCTTGGAACTCCTGCTGGGCCAGGCCCTGGATCACGGCGGTCGTGATAACGTGACGGCTCTGGTCCTGGCGCTGGACGACCCAGCCCTCCCCCTTCCCGCTCCCAACGAAACCATCACCGTGGCGCAGGTTCGGCCCTCCGAAACAGCCGCGGGAAGGGACGGCATCTTCTCCAAGCTGGGCCAACTTTTTGTGAGCAAACCATGAGTCTTCTCCAGGGAAGCCTATCTCTACGACGATTCCTCGTCCTTGGTCCCATCCCGGACGAAGGCGCACTGCTGGAAGGACTTCAGCAGGACGCCTTCCATCCCTTCCAGGATGGGCTCGAAGAAGAGCGCGTCGGCTGGTGCGACTGGCGCAATCCCTTGATCACCCCCCCCGACGCCAACTGGGTCAGCCAGGACCGCTTTGCCATCTTCGGCCTGCGCACGGATACGCGGCGCGTCCCGGCCGCCCTGCTGAAGGCCCATGTGGATCTGCGCCTGCAGAAGCTCATGAAGGAAAAGGACCTCGCCTTCGTGGGCAAGGAAGCCCGAATTTCCCTTCAGGATGAGGTCAAGGCCGAACTTCTGATGAAGGTGCTGCCCACGCCCAAGGTGGTGGAAGTGGCCTGGGATCTGAAGGGCGGTCTGCTGTGGACCACCGCCACATCCAGCAAGCCCCAAGGGGCGCTTTCGGGACTGTTCATGAAATCTTTCGGATGCGAACTCCAGCCCCTGGCGCCGCTGCTGCTGGCAGGCCGCCTGGCGCCGCACCTCGCGGTTGAAGCCTTGATGGCCCTGGATCCGCTCAATCTGGAACTCGGGGAGAACGCGGGATGAAGCCCCTGGAACTCATTGAACAAGGCCGATTTCTCGGCGAAGAATTCATTTTCTGGCTGTGGCACCGCGGTCTGGCAGAAGGCGGCACCTCGGGCCTCGAGGGGGATCTCTCCGCCTGCTTCCTGGATGACGCCATCGTGCTGGTCAACGAGCGCGGCGACGTGAAGGAACTCTCCCTGCGCAAGGGCAATCCCACGGAAAGCCGCGAGGCCTTCGAGGCCCTCAGCCGCGGCATGCGCCCCAGCAAGAGCAAGGTGCGCCTGCTCTCCGGCGATATGGAGTGGACCTTCGTCATCAACGCGGCCACGCTCGATACGACCGCGATGAAGCTGCCGCCCACCCAGGCCAAGAACCCCGAGGGTCGCGTGGCGGATCGCCTTTTCCTGCTGGAAGAGGGCATGTCGCACCTGGAGCGCCGGTTCCTGGCCTTCCTGGAAATGCGCGCCCAGCACGCCGACGAACTGGAATCCACCCTGCGGGAGTGGATCCAGAAGAACCTTGAAAGCGCAGGTGGCGAGGTGCCATGGGAGGGCGACTGAACCTCCTGCCCCGCCACACCTGGATCGCGCTCCTCGCGCCGACCCAAGTGATGGTTCTGGCCGCGCTCCCGCCCATGCAGGCCGTCGAGCCCGCCTCGGCAGAGATCCAGGCCCAGCTCCCCGGGGGCGGAGGCGTCACCCTGCGCCTGGTCTTCAAGAAGGGCGTCCAGATCCAGGCCACGCGTCTCCCGCGGAAGTTCTATGCGGGCAAACCCGCGCCCTGGGCGGCCTTCGATGAGCTAACGAGCGAAGGCAAGCGCTGGGCCCTGGAGGCCATGTTCCCCGACGATGACTGGCGCAAGGACGAGGTCCGGCATTACATCCGCTGGCCAGAGCTGGAATCGGTCTGGCTGATGGCCGCGCTCTTTTCGGGCCACGGACAGAACTACGACCAGCTTCAGGAAGCCAATCCCCGGAACCCGGAGAAGCTGCGCAAGGGCGATCTCTGGCGCGTTCCCAGCACCGTGCTTTCCAGGGAATTCGGCGGCCAGGCCAAGGGCGTGCTGGTGCGAAGCCAGCCGGAAGACGAGCTGGACGACGAACACCGCGTCGCGGCCTACCGTGCCCTGCTGAACTTCGAGGATGGCCCCGGCGGCAAGGTGGCGGTCTACCGCATCCGCAAGGGAGAGACGCTCTACTCCAGCGTCGTCATGCGCTACACGGACCGGGTGGATCCGAAGGAAGTCAACGACCTGGCCCTGGAATTGGCCCGGAGATCGGGCATTCCCGATGTGCGCGGCATCCAGCCGGGCCAGCTGGTGCGCATCCCCGTCAAGCACCTTGCGGATCCCTTCCAACCCGAAGGCACCGCAGCGCTCAAGGAAGAACGCGTCATTCGCGAAGAAGTGCGCCGTACCGCTCGCATCGACGCGGGCCCGCGCTTGAAGGGCGTACGCATCGTGCTGGATGCGGGACACGGCGGCGTGGACCCCGGCGCCAAGGCCAACGGCGTATGGGAATCCGACTTCGTCTACGACATCGCCATGCGCGTCCGCCGCATCCTGGAACAGGACACGGACGCAGTCGTGAGCAGCACGATCCGCTACCCGGCCCTGGGCTTCAACCCGCGCGAACGCATCGACGCGCCCGCGAAATCCGCCGAGATCCTCACCACGCCGCCCTTCGTCAACGACGGCGAGAGCCCGAACGCCGTGAGCGTGCATCTGCGCTGGGTGCTGGCCAACGATCTGTTCGCGTCCTTCGCGCGCAAAGCCGACGCCAAGAAGACGCTCTTCATCAGCTTCCACGCCGACGCCCTGCACCCCTCCGCCCGGGGCACCATGGTCTATGTGCCTGGCGCTGCGGCGGTGCCCGCCAGCTTCGCCCTTGGCCCCGCCAAGACCGGCCGCGTCATCGAGGCCCGCTCCGCCCGCGTGAAGTTCTCTCCAAAGGAGAAGCTGCAGGGGGAAGCTCACAGCCGCCTTTTCGCCGAAACCCTGCTGAGAGCCTTCAAGGCGGGCAAGGTCCAGATCCACGACAACCGTCCGATCCGTAACATCATCCACCGCTCGGGCAAGAGCTTCCTGCCCGCGGTGATCCGCTACAACACGGCGTCCACCAAGGTGCTGATCGAAGTCGCCAATCTCACGAACGAAGACGACGCCGAGAACCTGAAGCGGGCTGACTTCCGCGAGCGCTACGCCGAGGCCCTGGTGAAGGGCATCCGCGCCTACTACGCGAAGTGATCACTCGGTTTCTGTCGCAGGTGGCATCTCCACGCGATGGAACAGCGCGAGAAAGGCTGCGCTGACCCACAGGCTCAAGAAGCCCGCGAAAAAGTTGCTGATCCAGGCCGCCGGCCGCGTCAAGCGCATCCATGCCGTGGGCTCGCGCAGGAAATGGCCGAGGACGCCCCCCAGAATCGCGGCGGTCAACAGATAGGCCGACAGGATCGCGCAGGATGAGAACACCACGCGCGGCCAGGCCCGGGCCATCAGCTGAATACTGCCTCGTGCCCCCTCGGGGATGGATTCGCCGCGCAGCAGCACCCGCAGGGGCATCCAACCATAGAGCGCCAGGATGATCAGGGCGGGCACGATGAAGCACATGGTTCCAAAACCCAACGCCACCGAGAGCAGCATCTTGGCGCCAAAGGTCCGCAGCCAGCGGCTTTCGAAGGTGGCCCGCCAGGTCGCGCGGGGGTTCTGCGGGTGATCCAGCACCTCCGCATCCAGTTCCAGCAGCAGGCGCGGAATGAAATACAGCTCCAGGGGAAAGGTGGCGACCGAGATGAGCAGCATCCCGATCAGCGGATCCTCCGGCAGCTTGGCGCGGAGCTGAAGCAGGGGACCCAGAGCCGCGAGGCCCATGGAGAGAAGACACAGCAGCAGGGTCTGGAACGGACGCTTCCACAGCAGCGAGATCCCCTTGGGCAGGACCAGAAGATCGGAGACGGGCGATGTGCGCATCCTTTCAGGGTAGCGCGCTATGATCGAGGCCATGAGTCCCATGGCCCCTTGCCTTCTCGTGGCGAGTCCCCTCCTGATCGACCCGAACTTTCTCCATACGGTGGTGCTCCTGGTGGAGCACGACGAAAACGGTTCCATGGGCTTGATCCTGAACCGCCCCGTACCGCTCACCCTCGAAAAGATCTGCGAGGAAAGCCATCTGCGCTACGGCGGCAACGCCGATGACACGGCCTGGCGAGGCGGCCCCGTGGACGCGCAGCGCGGCATCATCCTGGTGCGCGGCGGCCTTCCGGCGGAAGAGGACACGGTCCTGGACTTCACCGATTTCCTAAGCTTCCGCAAGGATCTGCTGGAATCCCTGCTGCTGGATCCCGTCGCCGAGTTCAGGCTCTTCCTGGGCTACGCCGGCTGGGGCCCGGGGCAGCTGGATATGGAGATCGACCAGGGCGGCTGGGCGCAGCTCCCCTTGAGCCCCGAATGGCTGTTCCCCACGGAGCACAAGGGACTCTGGCAGCGGGCCATCCAGGCGCTCTCGGAGGAAGGTTCTGAGTGAATCGCCCTTCGCCGACCCCAGCCTCCATCCCGGCCCCCGTCGTCGCCCCCCGTTTAGCCTTCGACCCTACGCTGGCGCTGAAGCATCTTCGGAAGGATCCCGCCCTCAAGGCGCTCATTCGCCGCTGCGGTCCCTTCGCGCTGGAGCCAAGCGCATGCCCCAGCCCGTTTCAGGCGCTCGCGGAATCCATCACCAGCCAGCAGCTCAACGCCCGGGCCGCCGCGAGCATCTTCCGGCGGTTCCTGGCCCTCTTCCCCGCGCCGCTATCACCCGCCTCCGTCCTGGGCGCATCCGACGAAACGCTTCGCAGCGCAGGGCTTTCGCGCGCCAAGGCGGCTTCCATCCGCGATCTGGCCCAGAAGGTCGAAACCGGCGAGGTGCCGGATTGGGACCATCTGCGGGGCATGGAGGACGAGGCCATCATCGAGCATTTGACGAAGATCCGTGGCATCGGGCGCTGGACCGTTGAGATGCTGCTGATCTTCCGCCTGGGCAGACCCGACGTGTGGCCCGTGGATGATTTCGCCATCCGCAAAGCCTATGGACAGTTGCTGGGCGAAACCGAGCCCACCCCCAAAGCCATGCGGGCCCACGCGGAGGGCTGGCGCCCCTACCGCAGCGTTGTCGCCTGGTACCTCTGGAGAAGCCTCGATAACTGAAGGGATCAGGTGTAAAAAAAACAGTGACGACCCATTGCGATGGGTCGTTTTTTTTATATCTTTTTCTAAACCGGACATCGCATCGAACCGATGGGTAGTTTTGCATCGTCACCCGTCCCGGTTCAGCAACCACCCATTCATTTATGCAGGAGGATCCATGTTGCAGACGGCCTGCCAGCCCTCAACGCTGCCAATGACGTTCTCGATGACTGCCAACGTCGTTTGCCTGGACGAAGTCCTCTCCTCCTACCAGAGCCCCTTCCGGGCCGCGATCCGCGAAGCGCTGGCCTGGGAAGATTTCGAGTTCACGCAGGGCATTCCCAATCTCCAGCTGGCGCGCGAGATCCTGGTTTCCATTGGCTGCCAAAGCGATTTCGGGGATACCCAGGCCTGGAACTCCTTCCGTCGCTTCCTGGAATGGGCGGACCGCCAGGGCGTGCTGGTGAACCTGGATCACCGACCCGGGGCCTACTCCGTCCATTAGGAACCCTCTCGATCCGCGTTCAAGGGCCGGGCGATCCGGCCCTTGCTCGTTCCTGGAGGAAGCCGAAGGGTGGCATGCGTCACCAAAGAACCCTCTCGGGCGACCCGTTGGGGGACAATGGGATCCGGCGTTGCCCGCGCAAGAGGATCCATGACCCGCATCGACCCCCATTCCTATTACGACGACAGCCAGCCCAAGACCCGCGCCTGGCACCTGCGCCTGCGCGTGGATTTCGAGCGCAAGGTCCTGGATGGCGAGGCCACCCTGCTCTTCCGTAGGCACACGGAGGGCACCCTGGATCTGGACACCCGCGGCCTCACCATCCATCGCGTCTATGTCACCGCCAACGCCGAGGTGCTGCCCTTCGAGTTGGGCCCGGAAGACCCAATCCTGGGCCGCCGCCTGCGGGTGGTGCTGCCGCCAGACACCATGGGCCTCACCATCGCCTACGAGACGAGCCCCGACGCCTCGGGCCTGCAGTGGCTGAACCCCGCGCAGACCGAGGGCAAGCAGCACCCCTTCCTGTTTAGCCAATGCCAGGCCATCCACGCCCGCAGCCTGCTGCCCTGCCAGGACTGCGCGGTGGTGCGGGTGCCCTACGACGCCCAGGTGCTGGTGCCCGATCCCCTCTCGGCCGTCATGAGCGCGAACCTTCAGGCCGTGCTGCCCGCCTTCCCCGGCTGGCGGATGTTCAAGTTCAAGATGCCCCAGCGCATCCCGCCCTACCTGTTCGCCCTGGCGGTCGGCGAGCTGGAAAGCCGCGATCTGAGCGCGCGCAGCCGCGTCTGGGCGGAACCGGGCACCGTGGACCGGGCCGCCTGGGAGTTCGCCGAGGTGGAATCCATGATCCAGGCGGCGGAGGGCTTGTTCGGCCCCTACGACTGGGACCGCTTCGACCTCCTGGTGCTTCCGCCCTCCTTCCCCTACGGCGGCATGGAAAATCCGCGGATGACGTTCCTGACGCCCACCCTGCTCTCTGGTGACCGCAGCCTGGTGGATGTGGTGGCCCATGAACTGGCCCATAGCTGGACGGGCAACCTAGTGACCAACGCCACGGCAGAACACTTCTGGCTGAACGAAGGCTTCACGGTCTGGGCCGAACGCCGCATCCTGCGCGCCCTGCACGGACCCGAAGCGGAAGCGCTGGGCTGGGCCATCGGCGAGCGCGATCTGGCGGAATCGCTCAAGCGCTTCAGCCAGCATTCCGAACTCACCCGGCTGCGCACCCACCTGGAAGGCATCGACCCCGACGAAGCCTTCAGCAACATCCCCTACGAAAAGGGCGCCCGCCTGGTGCGCGCGCTCGAACTGGCCGCCGGACCCGAGGCCTTCGAGAGCTTCCTGCGCGCCTACATGACCCACTTCCGGTTCACGTCCATCACCACCGAGCAGTTCTGCGCTTTCGTGGAAGAACAGCTCCCCAGCCTGCTGGACCAGGTGAACGCCAAGGCCTGGCTGGATGGCGAGGGCCTGCCCGCCAACGCGCCGACCTTCCATTCCGAGCGCCTGGAAACCCTGACCGCCATGGGAACGGCCTGGGCGAAGGGCGAACGGCCCGAACCCGCCGCCATGGCGGCCTGGGACCCCAAGGAACTGTTGATCTTCCTCCAGCACCTGCCCCGCGAACTCAGCACCCAGGATTGCGCCTGGCTGGACGAGCAGCTCCAGCTCACCTCGCGCGGGAATCACGAGATCCTGGTGGAGTGGCTGTCCATCGCCGCCGCCAGCGATTACGAGCCAGCCTTCCCCAAGCTGCGGGAAGTCCTGGGCCGCGTGGGCCGCATGAAATACCTGCGCCCCCTCTACGCCGCCCTGGGCCGCCATCCCCGCACCCAAGCCCTGGCCAGGGAGGTCTTCGAATCCGCCGCGCCCGGCTATCACAGCCTTTCCCGCCGCGTGGCGCAAGGCGTGATGGAGAGCTGGAACTGAAGCCCCTATTAAGAGACGCGCCTCTCGGATGCCTTCAGCCGAGAGGCGCGGCGGCTTCGGCCGCAGAAAGGGCAGCCCACGCCGCAGCCCAGGTCGCTCCCGGTTGGTTGACGGGAGGAACGGGACCATCGTTGGCCTGTCCAAGCCGATCCAGGAACTCCGATCGCGGAAGGATCTCGGCGCCCAGATGGGTAAGGTTATCGTTCGGCACCTGGCCATCGATGAACTGGAAGCCCTGGTGCCAGACGAAGGCGCACAGGGCGGCGAAGGCGGCGCGCGAGGCGTAGTCCACGCGCGAGAACATGCTCTCGCCGAAAAAGGCCGCCCCCAGCGAGACGCCGTAAAGTCCACCCACCAGTTCGCCGGCCTTGAAGGTCTCGAAGGAATGGGCGAAGCCTGTTTGGTGCAGGGCCAGGTAGGCTTCGCGCATGGCGGGGGTGATCCAGGTGCCGGGCTGGTTTGCCCTTGGGATCTCGGCGCAGCCGTGGATCACGTCCGCAAAGCAGGTGTCCACGCGGATCTCGAAGCCGCAATGCCGAAGCGCACGGCGCGTCCGCCGGGACAGGTGCTCCTGCCCCGGCAGGAACAGCGCGCGCTGGGGCGGCGACCACCAGAGGATGGGCTCCTCGGCCCCGAACCAGGGGAAGATGCCCAGGCGATAGGCATTCAGCAGCCGGGCCGGGGAGAGATCCCCGCCAACCGCCAGGAGGCCATCCGGCTCGGCAGCTTCCGGATCCGGAAAGATCGGCACCGCCCCCAGGCGGTAGATGGTCATATCGGCCTCATCCCGTCGTGAAGCGGCGCCACGTGCCCGGACGCCTGTCAGCGCATGGAAGAGGATGACGCAATCGCCTTGGTCCTCACGGCCCAGGGTTGCATGAAGTCCTGCCAGGTCAGCCAGGCCACCAGTTCGTCGGCCATGGCGCGGTTATCGGGAACGCGGGGATGCGTCGTGGACCAATGCCCGAAGACGAAGTGGCTGATGCGAGGATCTCCCGCTTCCAGCTTGGAGACGACCGTCTCCCAGGCCCGGCACAGATCGGTGTTCGTGGCCCCTCCGCTCATGCCGCCGCGCAGCAGCACGATGTGCGCGGACGGACGCTGCCTGCGCATGGCCTTGACCAGATCCACATAGCGGTCCACGAAGTCAACCGGGAAAGGCTGCTTCTGGCTTCGGCTGAAGGAGGCGTCGTTCTCGCCCAGGTTCACAAACACGACATCCGGTGTCCAACTCAGATCCGCTTTCGCGGCCGCGAGATGCGCCAGCGACGTTTTGGAATCCCCGGTCCATGGCGACGTGACGCGGGGATAGAGCCTGTCCCACACCTGATCGGCGGTGACATCCACATAACCCATGCAGATGCCCATGCCGCTAACCGAGATGTTGCGGTGATCCGCCTGGAACGCCGCAGCGGTCATCGCCGCCCAGCCCTTCGCCGCGTTGTGGCTGGTGCGGTTGTCCCACTGGTCCAGCTCGCCATCCTCGCTGCAGGCTCCGGCGGTGATGGAATCGCCGAGGAACTCCATCTTCAGCTTGTACGCGGGTTCTGCGGCGGCAAACACGCGAGCCCCGGCCTGAAGGACGATCCCACGGAATCGGGCCGCCCCCACATAGGCCTCGGTGCGTTTGAAAAGCCGCATCCGGTGCCGGCCGGCGCCCAGGGGCAGGAAATGGATCCAGCGCGTGTCCGAACCCTCCTGGATGGGAACGACATGGTTCACGCCATCGATCCACACATCAAATGCGTTCTGGCCGTGCAGTTCGTCGAACACGAGCGCCAGTTGTTCGCCTTCGAAGTCCACGCTGACGCGGCTGCCCTGCCAGATGATCACGGGCGCATCCTTGACGGACGCGTCAATGCGCCCTTCGTAGCGGAACTCGGGCGCGTCCGCCTTCACCATGATCGGCTTGCTGGATTCCGCCGGGGCCGCCACCAGCGAGATTCCCAACCCGGCCACCATCGCGGATAAACAGATGTCACGTATGAACACCTTCATCTCCTTGCTGCCTTAGCAGTCAAATCCTTGCTGCGTTTGCAGTCATAAGCATAGCGCCCGACGTCAGTCCTCCAGCGCGTCGAGGTCATCGCCATCAACATTGTCCGCCGCATCATCCCCCGCATCGCCAGACGCGTCGCCATGGGTTCCCATGTGCTGGATGAAATCATCCACCGCGCCCTGAATCATCTCCAGGGCCCGCGGCAGCAGCGGCTTGAAATCCGCCGGATCCTTCAGCAGCAGCTCCACCGAAGCCCAGGTGTCGCCCTGCTGGGAATAGACCTTCACCACCTTGTTGTCGCTGTTCACCGCATCGGCGGCGGCCAGGGCCTGTTCGCGCTCGCCGGGGGCCTCATGCTTCCAGAAATTTGGAAACACGAGCCGGAAATACCGAGGATCATCCTCCGTGACCTGGATGAAGTAATTGCCCTTCCCTTTCTGGAATTCCACATCGCCGTCCGCGTCCAAGCTGGGCGCATAGCCCACCTGCTTCAGTCCGGCCAGGTAGAGATTCTGAAGCTGCTTCCGGGAGTAACCCGTCTTGTCAGCCGCCGTCAGGGACACGGCTCCGAAGAGCAACAGCACTGATAGCCATAGGGCGGATCGTCTGGAAGCGGTCATGTGGCTCATCTCCGGGTAGAACACCTAGGCCATTCTGAGCGCATGGCCGACGGTTTTCACCATTCTGGAACGGGCCGCTGCTGCCACAACCAGATGATGTAGTCCACATCGACGGGAGTGCCCCCGATCTGCTTGAGCCGCGTCATCATTTGCCCCCGATGGTGCTGCGTGTGCATCGCCACCTGCACCAGCGCTTCAGCGACGGGAATCTCGCACCCAGGAAACCAGGGAATCGCCACCGGCCCACCGGCGGCATCGGGATCCAGCTTCGCCAGAAAATCCGCCAGCTGCGCGTGGGTCGCCCGGCTCCAGTCATGGAGCACGGCAAAGGATGGAATGGGCAGATCCAGCCACGGGGCGCGTATCTCGCCGCTGAGGATCTGGGCCCAGGGCAAATCGTCCTCGCCACGCAGCACCTTCAGGAAGAACTCCTGCGTGGCCGTGATGTGCGCCTGGCGCTGGCGCAGTTCCAGATCCTCGGGATCCGGGGCCTTCCCCCAGGCCTCGAACAGCCGCGCATCCGCCCAGGCCGCGTGCTTCAGCAGATCCGTGAGATGCGCGATGTCCAGCATGGCGTCCTCCTACTTCTTCAGCGTGTTCCAAAGGAAGGTGTAGGCCAGCGCAGAGAAATGCGCGGCCTGGCGGCTATCGGCGCCCGCGCCATGGCCGCCTTCGGTGTTCTCGAAATAGCGAACATTCGCGCCCATTTCCTGCATCTTCGCCATCATCTTGCGCGCATGGGCGGGATGCACCCGGTCATCGCGGGTGGTGGTCATGAAGAACGTGGGGGGATAGTTCACGCCTGATTTCAGGTTGTGGTAGGGCGAGAAAGTCTGGATGAAGGCCCATTCTTCTGGCTTGTCGGGATCGCCGTATTCGGCCATCCACGATGCGCCCGCGAGCAGGTGCGAATAGCGCTTCATGTCCAGCAGCGGCACCTGGCAGACGACCGCGCCCAGCAGCTGCGGGTAATGGGTGAGCATGTTGCCCACCAGCAGGCCGCCGTTGCTTCCGCCCTGGATGCCCAGGTGCTTTGGCGAAGTCACCTTGCGCGCCGCCAGATCCTGCGCCACCGCGGCGAAATCCTCGTAGGCCCGCATGCGGTTCTGCTTGAGCGCCGCCTGATGCCAGCGGGGCCCGTACTCGCCGCCGCCGCGAATATTGGCCAGCACATAGACTCCGCCCTTTTCCAGCCAGGCCTTGCCCAGCGCGCCGCTGTAATAGGGAATCTCGGAAACCTCGAAGCCGCCGTAGCCGCCCAGCAGGGTGGGATGGGAACCATCCAGCTTCAGGCCCTTGGGGGACACCTGGAAGTAGGGCACCCGCGTGCCATCCTTGGAGGTGACAAAGTGCTGGCTGATCTCGCAACGGGAAGCATCGAAGAAGGCGGGCGCGCTCTTCAAGGTTTCAGGCTTTCCACCCACGCGACCCATGCACAGCGTCGCGGGCGTCAGGAAATCCGTGACGTCCATGAAGTAGTCGTCCGATGCATCCGCATCCACGCCGGAGACGCTCACGGAGCCCATGTCCGGCGCGCCCAGGAAGGGCTCGCGCTTCCAGTCGCCCGTCTCCACGGGCGTCAGCACGGAGAGGCGGTTCTTCACATCGTCCAGCACATTGAGGATCAGGTGATGGCGCGTCCAGCTGAAGCCCTCCAGCGACGTGGTGGCGGTGGGTTCGAAGAGCATCACCAGCTGCCGCTTGCCCGCCATGTAGTCGTCAAAGCGCGTGGCCAAAAGCGAACCGGAGGGATAGGTCTTGCCGTTCACGGTCCAAGCGGTGCGCGGCTTGACCAGCAGCCATTCGCGGAAGACGGAGCCTTCGGCGTCGCTGGGGATCTCGACCCGCTTCTGGGATCCGTCCTTGCCCAGCAGGAACATCTCGCTGGTGAAGAACGACGGCGTCTTGACGACGAAGTCGCGCTCGAAGCCGGGCGTGGCGTCGTGGTAGGCGCTGGCCACCATATCCGTATCCTTCACCTCGAAGACGGTCCGGGCCGAAGCCAGCGGCGTGCCGCGCTTCCACACCTTGACGATGCGGGCGTATCCCGAGGTCGTCATGGAGCCAGGCCCGAAATCCGTGCCCACGAAGACCGTATCCGCGTCGATCCAGGAGATCTCGCTCTTGGCTTCCGCGAGCTGGAAGCCGTCCTTCACGAAAGTCTTGGTTTCCACATCGAATTCGCGCACCACGCAGGCGTCGGATCCGCCCCGCGATAGCGAGACCAGGCAGCGGCGATGGTCGGGCTTGAGGAACTCGGCGCCATGGAACACCCAGCTTTCCTTCTCGGCCTTTCCGAGGGCATCGATATCCAGCACCACATCCCACTTGGGATCGGCCTTCCGGTATTCATCCAGCGTCGTGCGCCGCCAAACGCCGCGAGGATTCTGGGCGTCCTTCCAGAAGTTGTAGAGCCAGGCGCCCCGGCGGTTCACGTAGGGGATCTTGGCGTTGGGATCCATGATCCGGCGGATCTCGGATTCCAGTTTCTGGAAGCTCTCCGTGCCCACCAGTTCCTTTTCCGCTGCGGCATTGCGGGCCTTCACCCAGGCCATGGGCTTTTCGCCGGTCACATCCTCCAGCCAGACATAGGGGTCTGCGGCCAGTTTCGACTCCGTGGCCGGTTTCGGCTCCGCCCCGTTCAGTCCAACCATCGCCGCTCCAGACAAGATCAAAGGCATCCAACGCATGGGCATCCTCGCTTCCCTTCCACGAGTATCCCGCGAAGGCGTCCCGCGCAAGCTCTCTGGCTGTGATCCTCGGCGCGATTGGCGGCGCTTCAGCTCCTTCCAAAGCCCGAACGGACGAGCATCCAGACCTCCTTGAGCAGCAAGACCAGCGCCAGCAGCGGTGCCAACCGAAGCCCGATGTGCATCATCTGCAAGACCAAGTGGGCCACCGGCAGCGGCATCACATGGACCAGGGATTCCGCGGCGGGATGGCCGACGTGGAAGGCAATCCACACCAAGATGCCCACGTTGAACGCCCCCAGCAGGATCTTCGCCCAGCGCAGGCCGATGTTCCAGCAGCCCGTGCGCAGCACCGCCACCCCAAGGGCTACCTGGGCGATCAGACATCCATTCACCCAGGCCATGGGCAGATGGATGCCCAGATCCGCCAGCGTGATCCGCGTCAGCGCGGGAATCCGCATCAGGGGCGAGAACCGGCCAGAAGCATTCAGAAGCACGAGCAGGAAAATGGGCCCCAGGATCTCCAGCCAGGCTTCCACCATGGAAACGCGATCCGCCGGACGGCGCGGCTGCTCGGGCAGCGCCAGAGGATCCCATTCATCGGGTTTCCCAATTCCATCGCCCGAAGATCGGCGATCCATCACGGCGAAGATCAGCACCAGCACGCCCAGGGAACTCCAGAAGGACGAGACGAAGGTGCCCAGGCCGCGCAGCAACACCCAACCCAAATCGCCCCCGGATCCCGCAATCAGCGCCATCACCACGGGAATGAAGGCGGCCAGGGCCAGCGCCAGGGAGACCGCGCCGAGCGTCTTCAGGAACGCAGGATAGAGCCCCGGCCCAATCAGGTAGCTGGCTTGAGGGTGGTAGCGCGCGGCGGTTTCCCGTGGCGAGCCCATGCTCTTCAGAAGTTCCACCACCATGGCCCGATCGATGGGGCGGCCCAGGGCCTCGGCCTGCGCCTCCAACTGATCGCGCATCAGCGAATCCAGTTCCAGGATGACATCGGCAGCCTTCCGCTTCGGCAGGCGCCGCTCCACATGCCAGAGATAGCGTTCAAGCAGTTCCGCAGCGTCGCCTTGAAGGTTCATGGCAGCAGTCCTTTCATCACGTGATTCAGGTTCTTCCATTCACCGGCCAGGGCCGTGCGAATGCGGCGGCCCTCCAGGCTAATGCGGTAGTAACGGCGCGGTCGCCCTTCCGCGATAAGCCATTCGCTGGTCAAAAGCCCCTGCCCTTCCAGGCGCCGCAGCAGCGGATAGAGCGTTCCCTCGTCGATCTCCAGCCCCGCGTCGGCCAGCCCCCGCTTCAGGGAATAGCCATATTCCTCCTTGTCCAGCTGCGCCAGCACCGCAAGCACCAGCGCCCCTCGACGAAGCTCCAATAGCAGGGCGTCCAGGCGCCCGGACTTTGCGTCATCCTCTACCATGCCACAAACTATACTGTTTATCACACAGTAGTCAAGGGGCGTGGATGCGATTCGGCGAGAAGCGTGTGAACTCCATTTCAAAATGAGATTCCACAACGGGGCGACGGGGCGAACCATCTAGCGACAAATGCAAAACCGGGACCGCAGAAAGCGGTCCCGGTCGGGTACAGAACGTGCGCGATGGTAATGCGATTACTTCGCGGCCTTGGCCTTGAGGAAACCGTTGTGGTCGAGCCAGTGGGTGAAGGGCTCGAACCAGTAGTAGGTCGGGTGGCCGGGGTAGCCCATGCCGAAGCCGTGGCCGCCGTCCTGGTAGAGATGGAACTCGACCGGCTTGCCGGCCTGGAACCAGGACTTCACCACGCCGAACTCACCCTTGAAGAGGAAGTCGTCGGCGGCGAGGGCCGTGAACATCGGCGGGGCGTTCTTCGGCACCTCGACCGCGCCCATGCCGCCGTAGATCGGGGCGATGAAGGCGAGCTTCATCTTTTCCGACTTGAGCGTGCAGTGCATGGTGAGGCCCGCGCCAGCGGAGAAGCCCATCATGCCGATGCGGTCGACGTCGACGCCCCATTTCTGGGCGTTCTTCACGATCAAGGCGTAGGCGGCCTCGGCGTCGGTCTGCTGGTTGGAGAGATTAAAGGCCATCGGGCGGGGGGGCGGCATGGGGGCAGGAGTCGCGGCGGCGGGATCGCCCGGTTTCGGGGCAGGAGGCAGGACGCGGTTCATCGAGTCCTTCAGGCCCTCAAGGGTCGGGGGCGTGGGGAAGAGCCGGTACTTGAGCACGAAGGCGGCCACGCCGCGCTCGTTGAGCGCCTTGGCGATCTTCCATCCCTCGTTGTTGATCGACAGCCAGCGGTAGCCGCCGCCGGGGGCGACGAGGACCGCGGTGCCGTTGGCCTTCGCGGGATCGGGCAGGTAGGGCGTGAGGGTGGCGGTGGAGACGTTGCGCACCATGGGCTCGCCATATTGGCGGAACCAGCTCTCGGAGGCCGGCTGGTCTTTCACGCCGCCGGTGCCCAGGGGGATGGCGTTGGGCTCGGCTGGGGCATCGAAGGGGTAGATCGTGCCGTCCTGCGCGAAGGCGGAGGCAGCGAAGGCGAAGACCGAGGCCATGGCGGCGGCCTT
>Ga0116170_10000202_pt1 | contig 61353 bp, 55 predicted proteins | sample AD_JPNHW1_MetaG_FD_89797 | JGI IMG/M metagenome (GOLD analysis project Ga0116170, IMG submission 89797) | Active sludge microbial communities of municipal wastewater-treating anaerobic digesters from Japan - AD_JPNHW1_MetaG | ecosystem: Engineered > Bioreactor > Anaerobic > Digestate | place... | reverse complement strand
GGACAAGCCCGAGGTCGAACAGATCGACGGGCTCTCCCCGGCTATCTCGATTGACCAGAAGACCACGAGCAACAACCCGCGTTCCACGGTCGGCACGGTCACCGAGATCTACGACTATCTGCGTCTGCTCTATGCGCGCGTCGGTATTCCGCACTGCCCCATCTGCGGCGCTGTGATTAAGCGCCAGAGCGTTGACCAAATCGTCAACCGGATCATGGAGCTGCCGATCGGCACCAAGGTGCAGGTGCTTGCGCCGATTATCCGCGCCAAAAAGGGCGAACATATCAAAGAGCTGACGGGCGCTTCGCGCAGCGGTTTTGTCCGAGCACGCGTCGACGGCTCTATTTATGATCTTTCCGAAGAAATTTTCCTCGATAAAAATAAGAAACACACGATTGAAATCATCGTCGACCGCCTGATGATCAACGAGGAGGCAGAGGGTCGTCTCTCGGGCTCGGTCGAGACCGCCGCCGCGCTCTCCAAGGGCCTGGTCACGGTATTGTATGACGACGATCAGGAGATGTCGTTCTCTCAAAATTACGCCTGCCCCGAACACGATATCGACCTCGAGGAATTGACGCCGCGCGCATTTTCGTTTAATAATCCCTACGGAGCTTGTTCCAAATGTTCCGGTTTGGGCATCTTGATGAAAATCGATCCCGCCAAAGTCGTTCCGGCCCCGCTGCTCTCGATCAAGGAGGGTGCGATCCGCGCGGGCGGCTGGAATTACGATTCCGGCGGCATCTGCCAGATGTACTTCGAAGGGCTTGCGTCTCACTACGGCTTCTCGCTCGATGCACCTTATCACACACTTTCCGAAAAGGCCAAAGAAGTGCTGATGTACGGCACCAAGGGCGAAAAGATTCAGCTGCGCTATAACGGCGCGGGTGCGCATACCAGTTACATGCACGATTTCGAAGGCATCATCAACAACCTCAACCGTCGCTATTCCGAGACCACGAGCGATTATTCCAAAAAGGAAATTGAGTCGATGATGAGCAGCGAGGACTGTCCCGAATGCCGCGGCGACCGCCTGAAACCCGAAATTTTAGCCGTGACGGTCGGTGACAAGAACATCAGCGATTTGTGCAAGCTGCCGATCACCGACATGATCGCATTCTTCGATCATATCAAATTTTCAAAGACCGAACTCCTCATTGCCGAGCGCATTATCAAAGAGATTGAGACCCGTCTGGGCTTTTTGCGAGATGTGGGTTTAGAATATCTGACCTTAGCGCGTTCGGCCTCGACGCTTTCGGGCGGCGAGGGGCAGCGCATCCGGCTTGCGACCCAAGTCGGTTCGGGCCTGACCGGCGTGTTATATATTCTTGACGAACCGAGTATCGGCCTGCATCAGCGCGACAACGCCAAGCTGCTTGCAACACTCAAAGGACTACGTGATCTCGGCAACACGCTAATTGTGGTCGAGCATGACGAGGAGACTATGCGAGAAGCCGACACGATTGTCGATATCGGGCCGGGCGCGGGCATCCACGGCGGCGAAGTGCTCTATGTCGGCCCGCCGGAGGGACTGAAGGACTGCAAAAATTCCATCACTTCCGATTATCTGTTCGGGCGCAAAGCCATCGAAGTACCCTACCGCCGCCGTAAACCTACGGGTGCTTTAAAGATTTTCGGAGCAGCGGAAAACAACTTGAAAAACATCGATGTAACCATCCCGCTCGGCGTCATCACCTGTGTGACCGGCGTCTCGGGCAGCGGAAAATCGTCGTTAGTAAATGATATTTTATTCGCTTACCTCTCGCGCGAACTCAACGGCAGCAACGAGCGGCCCGGAAAATTTGAGCGGATTGAGGGCATCGAGCAACTCGATAAAGTTATCGATATCGACCAGTCGCCGATCGGCAGAACGCCTCGTTCCAACCCGGCGACTTATACCGGTCTATTCACCGATATCCGCGATTTGTTCACCCAGACACAGGATGCGAGGGCGCACGGCTTCGGTCCGGGACGGTTTTCGTTCAACGTGCGCGGCGGGCGCTGCGAAGCCTGTCAGGGCGACGGAATTATCAAAATCGAGATGCACTTTTTGCCCGACGTCTATGTTCCCTGCGAGGTCTGCGGCGGCAGGCGGTATAATAAAGAAACCCTTGAAGTGAAGTTCAAGGGCAAAAACATCTATGAGGTTTTGGAAATGACTGTTGACGAGGGCGTTGAGTTCTTTTCAAGCATTCCGAAAATCCACAAGAAACTGTCAGTTTTACAGGAAGTCGGCCTCGGCTACATCAAGCTCGGGCAGCCGGCGACGACCTTATCCGGCGGTGAGGCGCAGCGTGTCAAGCTCTCAGCGGAACTGGCGCGCCGTTCGACCGGAAAGACCGTCTACCTGCTCGACGAGCCGACCACCGGCCTGCACACCGCCGATGTCCACAAGCTCGTCGAAGTGCTGCAAAAGCTGGTCGCGGGCGGCAATACGATCATCGTGATCGAGCACAACCTCGACGTGATCAAAATCGCCGACCACCTCATCGACCTCGGACCCGAGGGCGGCGACAAGGGCGGCGAAATCGTGGTCTGCGGCACCCCCGAGCAGGTGATTAAGTGTGAGAAGTCCTATACGGGGCAGTATTTGAAGAGGGTTTTGAAGAAGTAAAGCGATGAATAGAGCTTCTGGATTTGTTGTTCGAAGCATTAATAACTGAGCGATTATTGATGCTTTTTTCTGATTTCGAATTCCGTCAGCAACGCAGTCGCTCTCGTGTGTTTCACAATACTCCCCAACGCACCGATTAATAATGAAAGGGCATGATAAATCAAATATTCGATAAAAGCAGCCATGCCGTATGTAATCAATCCGGTGAACAATACCAACACTTGAAACTCCGTTTTCGGGTCTCCGAAATAATCTGTTCCGACGACTACAAACGAATCGACGATTGATTTGATAATACCGAAAATGATAATAATCCAAAACAGAATCTTACCCCATTTTTCCAACCTTTCCGACCAAAAAACCAAGTTTTGCGTTAATTTATCGGGCTTAACGCAATCGTCGATCGTTGCGGGTGCCGAATCGGATGAAGAACTGTTCACAAAAGTCGGTTTTTCGCTAGGTAAACAGTATCCGCATTTGTTGCAAAACTTTTGAGTGTCATCCATGTTTTCCGTTCCGCAATTAGAGCAAATTTTCATTTAATAATCCTCCTATATTGCATTTTAACTACAATTATTAGCAAAGAATTCAATATTCCGTGGCCAAGACAGTTTACGGAATTAAGCCGAAAATCCACCCGAAAAGAAAAAAGAAACATATGAGGAATGGTATAACCAGTGTGAAAATGATAATAAAAATTTTCTCCCGGGTTGTTTTTAGCATCTCTTTTGAGATACCTTTTCCGCAATATCCGCAAAACTCGCTGTTGTCCGAATTTTCCTTTCTGCATTTTGGACAGATTTTCATTTGAATAACTCGCTTTCTATATATAGAATTTTACGAAACCGTCGAATACGGAGACAAAGGCGGCGAGATCGTCGCCTTCGTTTCAAAAAGCCACTTCTTACTTCTTTAAGAAATCGGCACAATGTTTCACAGCTTAACCATATAATGATGGTTATTATATCGACGAAATAAATTTTTCCTTTACACCTTTTTGACACCAACGACGAACATTCTTTCTTTCCCACTCGATTACCAGTCGCTCTCTCAAGTCCTCGAAAATATCCGTCTTTTCAAGTGAATATAAATTCCCACCGTTGGCTTCTTGATACCCATTATTTTTATAACAAGCAAAAAACCGTGCGGTGGTTCCCCTTTGCTCTCCGAAAAAAACCATCCAAAACTTTTCCGTCTTCTTGAAATTGCTTTTTTGTTCGGCAGTATATTTCATCATTGTCCCATCTTTATAATGATTACGAATGTGTTTCCAAGGATGCCGCATCAACAGAACATCGTTTTGGTCCAGCCCCTGCCTTTTGAACAAATCGCTGAGCATGATGTTGTTTGTCATTTTATAAAACACTCCTTATCAAATTGTGCTTTTATTCCCCACAATTTGCTATTTCCAGTATGATTTTACCATCTCAAATATAGAGTGTCAACATAAAATTTGACCGTTATTTACTTTTTCTCAATATGTTTTAAAATCCGCTCTTGATTTTGAATCAATAGGTCGATTTTCTCATGCAAATCACTCAAAATCAATTCGTTTTTCAAATTGACCTGATAATCATTTTCGGCACGGGCGCGGTCCTTTTGCTCCTGTCGGTTTTGGCTCATCATAATCAGCGGGGCTTGAATCGCAGCGATGCACGACAGCAGCAAGTTCAATAAAATGAACGGGTACGGGTCGAACGCTTTGAGATATAACAAGATGTTCAAAGTGATCCAGATAAAAAGTACCCCTAAAAAGCTGCCGATAAACAGCCAGCTGCCCACGAATTTTGCAACTGCATCCGCCGCCCGCTGTCCGAAAGTCCCCTTTTCCTCTTCGTCCCCGACATTCAACGAGACCTTGTTTGCCAGCAGCAGATGAATCAATTGCTCGTCGCCCAACTCTTTGTCGGCACTTTTCACCAGTTCCCGAATCAGTTTTTCTTTATTTTGCATGGTTTTATCCCCCCGAAGAGAATTCAGAATACGAAACCACCCCGGTGCTTCGCACCAGCCCCTCCACAGAGAGGAATTTTTTATATCATATTTTCACTTTAAATTTTACATTTTACACTTCACACTAAGCAGTACCGGCGGGCTTTTCAGCCCGCCGGTTTGTTTCATGTTATATCGTTTGATCCGTGCCGTATTTGACGGTTACGGTGCGGTTTTGCGGGGTCAGACCCGTCATCGCAATCGTGAACGCCTTGGCGTCGCCGGGGATAGAACCGCGCATGGTCTTGGCATAATGGTGGGTTCTGAAACCGCCGTCGACAATGAATTTGACATGATTTTCAAAGGTGTAAGACGCGTGCCCGTGATTTAAGAACACATAATCGCCCTCTCGGGTGAACATGTCGACGCTGTCGCTGGCTAAAACGCCGCCTGCGTCGAACATCAGTTCGAACTTAACCGGAATATTATCGCAGCCGCCCGCGGTCAATTCGATTTCGAGCTTTTTGTCGAACATCCGGATGTCAAACGCCACATCAAAGTCCTGCATGCAGACATCGGCGCGCTTGGTGTGATCCATCTCGCGCCAGTTTGCCGTGCCCTGCGGCACCTCCAACGGGCGCTTATATCCCCAGGTCTTGTGGTAGGTCAAGCGGTAGCCGCCGCCGATCGGGGTCAGGGTCTGCGGCACAAACTGGGCTAGCGGCCCGAAGAAGGAACCGGCAAACCGGAGGTACACGCGCTTATCGGCAAATTGCAATTTTGCGAACAGCGGGCGATCTTTGATCAATGTCAGTGTCGCATCGCCCTCGCGCTTTCTCAAAATGCCGCTTTCCACAAAGAGTTTTTCATATTCAAATGACGGCTTCAACGTCTTTTGCGCCAACATTTTCTGTTCGAGCGTGGAGTCCATTAAAAACGGAATCATCTGGCAGGCAACACCGGTCCTTTTTTGGATATGATCGGCCATCCAGGCAAACTCGGCGTTGCCCGTGATCAGCGCCATGCGCAGATAATTCTCGTAATAGCAGGAGAACGACGGTTCGGCGCCAAAGTCCTGGCGGGTCGAGTTCATGGTGTTGATGGTCTCGTCCGGCTCGATATATTTCAACACCATCATCAGGTTGCGGGTGATGTGATCGAACATCACGGGCATATTCAATTCTTTGCCGATGATGATCAGGGAATTGTTGCAGGCAATGTTATAAATACCCGCACTGCGTTCGGTGTATTCGCCGTTTTCATCGACGTCCATGCCCTCCGCGAGGAATTTTTTGAGATGAATCAGGCATTTTTCATCGCCCAAAATATTATAGCAGTAAGCCAATGCCGAACTGACAACCCAACGGTGATTGGGCGTATGGAAGCCGCAGTTGACCATGGCGCGTGCGCTGCGTTTTAAAAATTCGCGCATCATGTCGCCGACTTCTTCTTCGGCGTCGGTCTTATCGGTAAATTTCTGCAACAGCAGATATGCCGGCGCAAGCACCTGCACCGTAAACGCGTTGCTGGTGGAATCGTGGAAATTGGTCTCCATCAGGTCAATGGTGCCGTCGTCGTTGGTATGCGCAAGCGAATACGCCATTCCGATTTTCGCTCTGTGCAGAAGCTCGGAGTTTTTATACCATTTTGTGTGCGGGTTATAATATGCGGTGACAAAGGTGATTGCGCAGCCGCAGCCCTCGCCCGGTTCGTTGAAGCCCTTGACAAAATTCGGGACTACTCCGAAACATTCGTTGTTGTCGTCAAGGCACTGCGCATCCAGCAGTTTCCCGACCGAAAACTCAAACTTAGGAAGGGACTCCCTGAAGTGATTTAACATATCATTCAAATTCCTTTCAAAAGTTTGAAATACTTTTTCAAACTTTTTCACCTAAAATTAGGTTTGACCAAAGTATATCACCCGTTTAAAAGGAAGTCAATTTAAATCGGGAAGAACAGGGGATAGTTTGAAAAAGCTGTGAAAGGGAGGAAGCAGAAAAAGACCTTATCTGCGTAAAGGCTCGCTGAAACAGGAAGTCTTACCATTTCCTAAAATATATACTGTTTTCCGGTCGATGAACAGGCAGAAATTCGTAATCGCAAAACCGTAAAATGCTTGAATAGTAACTCGGTAAACTGAAAAAATAAGAATGTGCTCAAACAGTCGCTTTGATTTTTTGAGCGCGAAGGGGGTTAATTATGTGAGCAGCAATAACAACAACGGCGGCGGTTATGGCAGCGGCGGCAACAAAGGCAGCTACGGTTATAGCGGCAAAAATGTCCGTACGAACTTGCGGCGTTTAAAGGATGAAACGTCAAAAGAGTTGGGCATTGACCTGAATGATATCGATACGCTTACTACGTACCAGGCCGGCATGGTCGGCGGCAATATGGTCCGGAAAATGATTGATATCGCAAAGAACTCCTAGATTCAATTGGATGAAATCGCGACCGCCTTCCGGCCGAAACGATTTATTAAAGCGGGACTTGCCGCGGTCAAAAAGCTGTTGGCGGGATTTTGCAAAAGGGAACGGGCAACGGCTCGTTCCCTTTTGCATAAAACTTTAAGACAAGTTGAGCAGAAAACAATCAGGAAAAGTTTTATAATTAATCATACGTGTCTGATTTTGTTTAGCGAAACGCTGTTTTAAAAAGGGAAAAGAGCTTGAAAAATCGTTTTTCTCCCTCTAAAACCGCTAATTACCAGAGTAAAGTTATCATCATGTGCAAAAATAAGACCGAGTTCGAAACCGCTTAACTGCGTTTCGAAACGTTAACAAAAGGGGGTTAAACAAAGTGAGTAACAGTAATCAATCGGGCTCAACTAAAAAAGTCCGTGATACACTGAACCGTTTCAAGACCGAAACGACTACCGAACTGGGTATTGACCTGTCCGATATCGACAATCTTCGTACTATCGATGCCGGCAGAGTCGGCGGTAATATGGTCCGGAAAATGATTAACATCGCTAAAAACTCTTAGTTTTTTGCGGCTGGCTAAATGCCGCCGTTAAATAATCGCTGGCGGCGTTATACAAGAGGGAACGGAATTTTATCCGTTCCCTTTTATAATAAATTAAACCGCAAATTTCCTGAGTAATGTCCCACTTGTGTGTAAAAATAAGTGTAAGCCCTTAACGGCTATTCCGCCTTTTGGGCAGTTCACGAAAGGGGTAAATCATAGTGAGTAGCAATTACACGAGTAACAGCAAGAGCGCGCGCGATACCTTGAACCGTTTCAAGATGGAATCGTCCAAGGAATTGGGCGTCGATCTTTCTAGTGTTGACACACTGACCACTGTCCAGGCCGGTTCGGTCGGCGGCAGAATGGTTCAGAAAATGATCAATATCGCTAAGAACTCTTAGGTAAAACTAAATGAGCTTGCAACGGCCTTCTGGTCGGCATCGAATCCGGAAGCGGGACTTGCCGCCGTCGCAAAAAGTTTTCTTAAGGGGCTGTTTGCAAAGCGGGCGGACTTTCGTCCGTTCGCTCTCAGAGAGCGGGCTTTCGCCCGTTCTCTTTTTGAGAGATTATACGAAGTTTTGCAAATTCATCTTCATAACCGAAGACCTCAAAGTCCTTCTGAATTTGCGCGTAATAATCACGCCGGTCGCCTTTATCGCTTCGATTGCAATGCGCGAGCGGGGCAAAACCGTTTGGCGGGCGACCATTTTTCCTCTCAAAAAAGAGATCTCCGTGTTCACGATTACAATCAACAAAATGCAATCAAGGGGAGATTTCGAACCGGCTGCCCCGATGAAACAGTTATCAGGAATTTCACAGGAAATCAGGAAAATCAACAGGGGTTTTGCAAAGTATTTATAAAATTACTCTGATGTATATAGGATAGGTAACAGTATATAAAATATAAATACTTTACAAAGTGATCCTCGAAATTCCTGATTTCCTGAAAATCCCCGACCCATAAAAACGATATTGAAAGGAAAAACAGCATGATTAAAAAACAACGTTCTGCAATTCCCGCATAAACCGGAGACGGCAGCACTTCAGCCCGGAAAATCAAAGAAGAATATTTTGCTTAATATGAACAGCGGTTTTCCCGTCATTGGGCGAAAGCCGGGCGGCGTGCTGCCGCGCCTGATCGGACAGATTAGAAACAAAAAGAGGGGACTTTTTTGTCCCCTCTTGTTTCGTTGTTATCTCTTTGAGAACTGAGGCGCGCGACGGGCCTTTTTGAGTCCGTACTTTTTGCGCTCGACCATTCTCGGGTCACGCGTGAGCAGACCGGCTTTTTTCAGCGTCAGGCGGAGGTTTTCGTCAAACTTCAGCAGTGCGCGCGAAATGCCGTGGCGGATGGCGCCCGCCTGGCCGGAGACACCGCCGCCGTCGACGTTGCAGACGATGTCGAACTTCGCGGTGGTCTCGGTCAGCACCAGCGGCTGGCGAACCAACAGCTTGAGGGTGTCAAGGCCGAAATAGTCGTCGATGGTACGGTCGTTGATCGTGATGTTGCCGCTGCCCGGATAGAGGCGGACTCTGGCAACCGAACTCTTTCTTCTGCCCGTGCCGTAAAAATAAGGAACTGTATCGTACATTTAGATGTCCTCCTTAATCCTGATACGCGAGGGTCTTGGGTTTCTGGGCTTCCTGTTTGTGGTCGGCGCCGGCATAGATCTTTAGGCGGGACAAACTGTTTCTGCCGATGGAATTGGACGGCAGCATGCGTTTGACTGCAAGATACATGGCTCTTTCGGGGTCATTTTCCATCATGGTCTTATACTGGATGGATTTGAGATGGCCGATGTAGCCGGTATGATAGCGGTAAAATTTCTTCTCGGTCTTGTTGCCGGTCAGAACTGCTTTGGCGGCGTTGATAATGATGATGTTATCGCCGCAGTCGACATGGGGTGTGAAGATGACCTTGTGCTTTCCGCGCAAAACAGCCGCTGCCTGAGCTGCAATTCTGCCCATCGGCTTTCCGGCTGCATCTATCACATACCACTCCCGGACGATTTCGTCGCCCTTTGGCATAAATGTGGACATAAATCAGATTCCTCCGTTATAATATCGCCTTTACAAATCCCCGATGGCGGGGCTTGCGTTTAGCCTGATTATTATAGTGCAGTAGAAACACGATGTCAAGGGTTTTTGGCGTATAACCGGAAACACGGTTTTGATAGTCGATTTATCTTCGTTTATATTATTTTAACTTGATTTATCTATGTCGGCATTTTTATGATTTTGTAAAAACCAAAGACCGACGCTTGACAGATGTGGCAAAGTGGTGTAAAATTTGTAAGAATTATTCGTGCTCTTCGGCTTCGAATCGTACGCATGTTTTTCAGCTGCGTTTTGTTTTCGGCGCCGGATGCGCGGGTTTGATATATAGGAGGTGCAGTTTTTGAAACTGTTTCGTGCCGTAATCGGCGCTTTACTGGACCAACAGCCCATTTGGGCGATCGTGATATGCGTAGTGGTGATTGTCCTGGCGCTGCTCGTCGGATATCTGATCTCCGAGAGTAAGCACAAGCGAGAAGAGGCCAAGAGGGCCGCTGCCCTTGAAGCGGCCAATATGCGTATTGCCGAAAGCGAAAGCAAGGCGGGCGAGATCATCCGCAACGCCAACAAAGAGGCCGCGAAGCTTCAAAACGAAGCTCTTCGCAATGCCGAAAGCCGCAAAAAAGAAATGATGATCGAGGCCAAGGATGAGATTTTCAAGCTCCGCTCCGAGGCCGATAAAGAACTCAAAGAACGCCGTAAGGAAGTACAGTTCTCCGAACAGCGTCTGCTTCAAAAGGAAGAAGCCCTCGACCGGAAACTCGAGAATGTCGATAAAAAGGAAGAGGCTCTGAACGACAAGATCAAGCTCGCAGAGAATAAAAACGCAGAAGCCGAAAAACTCCGTCTGGATCAGCAGAAACTGCTTGAGGAGATAGCGGGTTATACATCCGAACAAGCCAAGAAATATCTGCTCGATTTGGTGGACGCGGAACTTGTTCATGACAAGGCGCTGCGGCTGAAGGCCTATGAAAACAATCTGAAAGAGGAGTCGGAATCCGCCGCGAAGGAGATTCTGACCACCGCGATTCAGCGTTATGCCGCCGAACATGTCTCCGAGGTCACGGTTTCGGTGGTTCCGCTGCCGAATGACGAGATGAAGGGCCGCATCATCGGCCGCGAAGGCCGCAACATCCGCACCATCGAGACGATGACGGGCGTCGATCTGATCATCGACGACACGCCCGAAGCCATCACGATTTCATCCTTCGACCCGGTACGCCGCGAGATCGCAAGGCAGTCGCTTGAAAAGCTCGTCTGCGACGGGCGCATCCATCCGGCCCGTATCGAGGAGATCGTCGAAAAGACCCGCAATGAGGTTGAAGCCACGATCAAAGAAGCCGGCGAACGCGCCGCGCTCTCGGTCGGCATCCACGGCATCAACCCCGATCTGGTCAAAGTGCTCGGTCGTCTGCGCTACCGCACAAGCTACGGGCAGAATGCCCTTGAACATTCCACCGAAGTCGCGTTTATTGCCGGACTCATGGCCGCCGAAATCGGCGTCGATCCGGTCATGGCACGCCGCGCGGGACTGCTCCATGACATCGGCAAAGCCATTGACCACGAGACCGAGGGTTCCCATGTGACCATCGGCGCGGAGCTGGCCAGAAAATACCGCGAGAACGAGATCGTCATCAACTCGATCGAATCCCACCACGGCGACGTGGAACCGACCGGCATCATCTCGGTGTTGGTCGCCGCAGCCGACGCGGTTTCGGCCGCGAGACCGGGCGCGCGCCGCGAGAATATCCAGACCTACATCAAGCGGCTTGAACAGCTCGAGAACATCGCCAACAGTTTTGAGGGCGTTGATAAGTCCTTTGCCATGCAGGCGGGCCGCGAGATCCGCATCATGGTTAAACCCGATATTGTGAACGACGACGTAATCACCGTGATGGCGCACGACATCGTCAAACGCATTGAGGACGAGATGGATTATCCGGGTCAGATCAAAGTGCATGTCATCCGCGAAAACCGCGCGATTGAGTTCGCGAAATAAATCATTGAATTGTAAGAGCGGGGAGCCGTTATGACTCCCCGCTCTTTCTTTTGTTTATTTGTTAAATCTTTCACCTTTATGTTCGGCGTATCCCGAGCCGATAACCGAGGTTTATGAAAAAATTGGATAATATTTTTGTTTTTGAAACACGCGTCCTTCGAATGAAGGAACGTAAAGAAAAGAACTGCCGCCGGAAACGAAGATAGCCGTCAAAAAGTGCGCGGGCGGTCATATTTTTCGGCTCAAACGCCACCGCTGTCTTGCTGTCGTATTTACTCCAATCAGTGTCGAGCAGCCGCCCTTCGCTTTTGAATTGCTCGTGAATCGGCGTTTTCGGAAACGGCGTCAAAATACTCACGGTTGCGCCGTCAATACCGAGCGCCTCACAAGCGGTGAGCGTTTCGTCAAATACGGTTTTGGTATCGCTGTCAAAGCCGAACACGATGCCCGATTGAATCATGATCCCGTGGCGGTGAATTTTATCGATCAACGGTTTGTAGTCCTGTACACGATTTACGCCTTTTCCCGCATCGGAAAGCGACTGCTGCGAAAAAGATTCCAATCCGATAAATAAATAAGTGCATCCGGCGGCTTTTGCGAGGGACAGCAATTCCTCGTCCGCGCAGTCGCGCAGAGTCGCCTGCGCCGCCCATCGGCGTTTTAACGGCGCGATAACGCAGAGCAGTTCTTTGGCATAATCGGCGTCGGCGAACAGATTGTCATCCCAGAACACAAAGAATCGGGAAGGCAGCCGCCGAATTTCTTCAACCACTTCGGTAACGGGGCGTATCCGGAAACAGTCGTGATAGATCTGTTTGAGGTTGCAGTAGCGGCAATGATAAGGACAGCCGCGCGTGGCGAATACCGCGCCTTTCATCGTGCGGCTGCGTTTGAGCAGATCCCAGCGCGGAAAAGGCAAATGATGCAGCTTCGGCGGTTGTTCGGAGCGATAAACGCTTTTTGCCGTACCGTTTTGAAAATCATGCAGAAACTCCGGCCATGTCGCCTCGCTTTCGCCGACGAGCAGGTGGTCGCAGTGCTGCGCCGCTTCCTCCGGTAAAAGCGTTGCATGGGGGCCGCCCATTACAACTTTTACGCCGCGCTGCCGGAATTGCCGGCTGATTTCATAACAATGCGGGGCGTTCGGCGTATTGACGGTGATCGCAACGAGGTCAAAAGGCCGGTGATACGGGATTTTGCCGCAATATTCGTCTATAAGGGTGATCTGAAAAAAGCGTTCGTCGACGTAAGCCGCGAGATAAGGAATTGTGATCTGTGAAAAATTATTGAACTGAAGCCGCCGGAAACGGTTGATGTTCCGGTTTTCCGGTTGAATCATCAGAAGTTTGATCATGAGTTGAAGAAAAACGAATTGGCCACCCCCAAGATAACTACGCCGATGTTAAACAATGCAAGCGCAGCGCAGATAAAACCGGGCAAAAAGATGAGAATAAAATCTCTTGTTTTATGGGCGCTTTTTTGAAGAGTATTGAAGAAGTATACCGCGAAGCATGCCGCAAGCATGGGGATGGTTCCGAACGAAAGCCAAATAAATGCTAACTCTTTTTGAGTAAACGGAATCATCGCATCTGGATTTACCGGTGCTGAAGCACCGAACAGCGCGAAAGCTCCAAGAACCAGAACGATTGCCGCGCCTATGCCGTAGACGATATCACTGATGATTTTTACGGTTTTATTCATTGTTGTCTCCCTTTCTGTACTCTAAAATATCGCCCGGTTGGCAGTCGAGCGCCTCGCACAACTTATCCAGCGTCGACATTTTCAACGCCTTAATCTTTCCGTTTTTGAGCATGGACACATTCGCCATCGTGAAGCCCACCCGCTCCGCGAGTTCGGTGACGCTCATTTTCCGTTTGGCGAGCATGACGTCCACATTGATGATGATCACAGCGTTCCCTCGCTTTCCTCCTGCAGGACGGCGGCTTTGGTCAAGTAGCGCGACAGCACCGCCGCAAGCAGCGCGAGTCCGACCGCAAAAACCGCGCCGATCAGGGAAAACAATAGCACACCGGGATGGCTCATGCCCAAAAAGAATAGAACGATATTACCGACAAACAAAAACATGATGTCGGATAAGAGTAAAATTGAGCCGCTTTTCACCCATCCGGCTGTCCGAACGGTGAAAACCGTCTCCGCTATTACCGCGCCAGACACTTTCCAAACCAAGACGAGAATGGTAAAACAGGGCAGTGAAAACAGCCAAGCGAAGATTAACCACGGCCAGAACCAGGAACTCGTCTCGGGATTGGCTGCAATGGCGTTTTTTCCCATAAAGGGAATGACGAAGGCACAAAGGAAAAGACCGCAGAAAGCGGCGGCGAAAACGGAAATACGCATCAGATTTCCGAAAAATTTTGAGGACATATGAAAAGCTCCTTTCTAAAGTTGCTTATATCATAACACGTCTGTGCTTAAATATCAATAATAAATTATCGTAATATGATAATTTAATATCATAACGGGATAACATACAGAAGAGCAGTAATGCTTCATGGCAGCGAAACATTAGTAAAAAATAATTAAGACGATTTTTATATTAACAACAAAGGATGCCGTACAGGAAGGTCAATTTTTGTCGGAAAAACGTTGATTTTCAAATCGGGGTATGATAGGATGGTTACAATTCAGTTAAGAGGTGAACGGGTTTGATTTTTACGGATTTTTCACTGGGCGATAAAACGCTGCGTTTGAGCGTATATGCGGATAATATTATTAGGGTACGCGTATCGAAGAGCTTTGAGCTGTCTCTGTTCGAGCGTTACAGAGTTTTTAAAGAGCCGGAGGAGACCGGAGAGAAGACGGCGAACGGCGTGCGCACCGGACGGCTTGGTGTCTCTTTCGACGGCATCGGAATTGTGATTACAAACGACGGCATTCGCGCACGAACGAATGCCGAAAAGAGCCGCCGGATGGATTTTTCAAGGGATATCGCGGCGGACAGCAAGTGGTACAACGAAAAATGCAACCGCTTCCGGCCCGATATCAAGCGCATTTTGGGTGACGAGGCCAAACGCACGATCAACACGGTCGATTTTGAAAAGGACCCGAAATGCCTGACGATGGCGGCGCTGCCGGGTGAAAAATTTTACGGGCTCGGTACCGGCAACTGCGAGGATTTGATTTTAAACGGAAGAACCTATTTGCAGCGGGTGATCTATGCGACCTGCGAGGTTCCGATTCCGTTTTTGATGAGCGAAAATATCGGCGTGTTGTGCGCCTCTACTTTCTGGCACGGCATCGATGTGTGCAGCCGGAAAGAAAATGAAATCGGCTGGTTTTTACCCGATGGGGAGATCGATTTTTACATCTTCGGCGGAAATTCGCTGAAAGAAAATTTGCGGCTGTTCACGCGGCTGACGGGCCGTTCCGCGCTGCTGCCGAAATGGGCCTACGGGTTGACATTCATCGACCAGTATAAAGCCGACCAATTTGAAGTGATGCGCAACGCGGCGGATTTCCGCAAGAAGAAGTTGCCCTGCGACATGATCAGTTTAGAGCCGGGTTGGATGGAAAACGAATATGACTTTTCTACCAAAAAAAAGTGGAATACCGAAAAGTTTTATATCGCCGACTGGATGCGGCACGAAGAGCCCGGAAAGCAGATGTTTACGGCAGCATTAAAGCGGTACGGGTTCAAACTGGCGCTGTGGTTATGCTGCCACCACGATTTCACCGCGGATGAGGAAAACCGCGCGGGGAATCCTACCGACTTCGGCATCGAGCCGTGGTATCTGCACCTGCGCCAGTTTGTCAACGACGGGGCGGCGGCTTTCAAGATGGATCCCTGTCAGGTCGTGGACGGCGCAAACGAACAACGTGTTTATGCCAACGGGCGCGGCGAGCCGGAGATGCACAACCTCATGCAGACGCTGTATCAAAAGCAGATGTATTACGGCATCAGCGAGCACACCAAAAAAAGACCGATGCACCATTTCTGCGGCGGCTACACCGGTACGGCTCAATACGGTGCGACGACTACCGGCGACAGCGGCGGCGGGCACAAGACCATGGTCTGGGTTTTGAATTGCGGGCTCACCGGTCTTTCGAACATCACCTGTGATATGGACATCTTTTCGCCGCAGACATTGCATTACTGCTTTTTCACGGCGTGGTGCCAACTCAACAGCTGGTCGGGTTTCCGTCAGCCTTGGTGGGCGGGTGATGACAATGAGGAATGTTTTACGTTCTATGACCGCAACCGGTATGCGCTGCTGCCCTATATCTATTCGGCGGCGATTGAATCCCATCTGACCGGAGTGCCGGTCGTGCGAGCAATGCCGTTGGAATATACCGATAAAGAAGTTGAAAACACGGTAATGCAATTTATGTTCGGCAGCGAGTTATTGGTTGGCGCATTCACGGATAGAGTCTGGCTGCCGAGAAACGAGGTCTGGATCGACTTCTGGAGCGGCAAGGAATATGAAGGCGGGCAGTGGGTTGAGGGCACGACACCCGAAAACCGCGGCGGACCGCTGTTTATCAAGGGAGGTGCTATCCTTCCGACACAGCCCGAGCGGCAGTTCACCTCCTGCGCCGACGAGCCGTTGTTAAATTTGAAAATATACCCGTGCAAATCAAGCGAATACACGCTTTGGGAAGACGACGGGCTGTCGCTTTCCGAGGCGAAGGCAAAAACGGTGTTCACCGTGGAGACCGATAAAAAGACAGTAAAAATAAAACTTGGGCCGAGAACCGGTTCTTTCGAGGGCATGTGTATTCGGATGTACAACCTTTCGGTTCGCTGCGACTGCCCGAAAGAGGTTGTAATCGGAGGAAAGCCGCAGAGTTTTACCTGTGACGGAGGATTTGTTAAATTTGCCGCGCACGACGGGGACGAAGTCATCATCAAACTGTAGAGGATGAAAGAAGCGGATTGAGAAAGGATAACAGCAAGACCCTGAAAACGCATCTGCCGTACCGGCTGCTTTATGCGGTACTCTCAGCCGGGGCGACCGCGTATTATGCCCGAAAAGCCAAAATCGTCTGTGACAATGCGGCCATCAGGAGTTTGAAACCGCCTTTTATCGCCGTCTGCAATCACCCAAGCTTTTTCGACTGGGTTTTGTTGGCGCGGGCACTGCGCCCGCACCGGGTCAACATCATTATGACCCGTTATTATTACTGCTACCGGGTGCTTGCGCCTCTGCTCTCGGGCCTCGGTGCGATTCCGAAAGATTTATTCTCACCCGACCCCCAGACCGTGCGCGCCGCGATGACCGTGATCAAAAAAAACGGATGCGTCGGGGTCTTTCCCGAGGGAAGGCTGTCCCCGGACGGAAAAATCGAGACCTTTCACGCTTCAATTTACAAACTGATGAAAAAACTCGGCGTCCCGGTTGTGAACGTCCACATTGAAGGCAGTTATTTTATCCGCCCGAAATGGTCGCATGAGATGCGTAAAGGAACGGTATACGTCAAAGCCGAGCCCTTGTTTAAGGCGGGAGAACTGGAACAAATCGATGAGCAGACCGCACTCGTACGGCTCGAAAAAGCGCTTGCCTATGATGAATGCGAAACACAAAAAATACGCAGAACGGAATATCAGCACCCTACCATTGCCGAAGGCCTGCATAGAATTATATATTTGTGCCCGAAATGCGGAGCGGAATTTCTAATGAAGACGGCGGGCGATCGGATTTTCTGTGAAAAATGCGGAAACGCCGCAAGGTTAAATTCTTTTTATGATCTCACCGCTGAAGCCAAAGAGTGTGTGATTCCGGCCTCGATCGCGGACTGGTATGATTTTCAGCGCAAACATGAATTTTCACGCATCTGCCGCGACCCTGAAGTAAAAATGTGCGGACATGTGGTTTTGCGGCAGCCGCGGTTTAAACGCGAACCATTTTCCGAAGTCGGAGAAGGGATCGCAACGCTTGACAAAAGCGGGCTTGTCTACGAGGGCACAAGAGACGGCCGGGACTTCAAACTGGAAGTTTCGCTGGATAAATTGAACGCCCTTTTGTATGGGGCAGAATGCGATTTCGAGATCTATGACAAGGGGCAGTTTTACTATTTCGAACCGGACAACTTGTTGGAATGCGTGAAGTGGTCGGTTTTCGGAGAACAGCTCCATACCTATCATATTTCAGAAAAGCGGGATGCGGATGGAACAGTCGGAACAAAGCGGGATTAGAATCGGAAAACGCACTTTTATCAGCACGGTATGCATATTGCTGGCGGTGATGATCTGCGCCGGCGTATTGACTCTTGCGCTGCCTCAGAGCAGTTATGAGCGGGTGATCGTGAACGGCTACGAGGAGATCGTGCCGGAGTCTTACACGGTCACGGAAGGCGCAAAGCTGCCGGTCTGGCAGTGGTTCATGGCGCCGTTTGAAGTGCTCGCCGGAAGCGACGGCAAAATCGCGATCATGATCATCCTGTTCCTGATCTTCATCGGCGGCACGTTTTTGGTGCTGGACAAGAGCGGCGTAATGCGGTATATGCTGACTTCGGTTACGGCGAAGATGGGCAGGCATAAATACGCGCTGTTGGCCGTGATGACGCTTATCTGCATGGCGATCGGTTCGACGATGGGAATCTTCGAGGAATTTGCGCCGCTTGTTCCGCTTGCGGTCGCGCTTGCGCTGACGCTCGGGTGGGATTCGCTCATCGGGCTCGGGATGAGCATTCTGGCGGTCGGGTACGGCTTTTCGGTCGGAACTTTTAACCCGTTCAGCATTCTGGTGGCGCAAAAACTCGCAGGTCTTCCGGTCTTTTCGGGGCTGTTGTTCCGGGTCGGTTCGTTTTTGATTTTCTATGGCATTCTCTTTACCTTTTTATTTTTATATGCCAAAAAGATCGAGAAAAATCCGCAGAAGTCCCTGTGCTGGGAATCGGATAAGGTCATGCGGGAAAAATACCGTTATGACGCGCAGGACGGAACGCTAAACAATGATGCTCTGAAAAAGGCGTCGTTTGTCTTCCTCGGGGCGTTTGGGTTGATCTTCTTATACATTTCGGTTTCGTTAGTTTTGCTCTACGGCGGAAACGGCGCGCTGACCGATTATACGATGCCCATGATGGTGGTATTGCTGACCGCGGGCGGGCTTTTAGCCGGAAAGGTATCGAAATATACAAAGAAGGAGCTTTTGCGCGACTTCGGAAAAGGGATGCTCGCAATGGCGCCGGGCGCGCTGTTGATTATAATGGCGATGAGCGCAAAACAGATCGTGCTCGCGGGCGGGGTCATGGATACGATTTTGCACGGGGCTTATGAATTGATGAGCGGCGTGGGAAAATATCAGGCGATTTTGATCGTATTCGGCTTTGTGCTTGTGCTTGAGTTTTTCATCAGCAGCGCATCGGCCAAGGCTTTTATCGTCATGCCGCTGGTCATGCCGTTTGCGTCTTTGCTCGGGCTGACCCGGCAATCGCTTGTGCAGGGCTACTGTTTTGCTGACGGCTTTACGAATATGTTTTTCCCGACCAATGCCGCGCTTTTAATTGTATTGGGGCTTGTGAATATGTCCTACGGAAAATGGCTCCGTTGGGGATGGAAACTGACGCTTGCAACGGTTGCCGCCTGTGTAGGTCTATTATTACTTGCGGTTAAAATCGGGTACGGCCCCGCGTGATTAGACAACCCGGCTAAAAAACGGTAAAATTAAAGTCAGGAAATTTGAAAGGGCTCTATGATGGAACAGGCATACCAAAAGATCTATGCGTTTTTGGATGAAAACCGTAATAATATGATTGCGGATCTCTGCGAGTTGATTGCTTATAACAGCGTTCGGGGCGAAGCATTGCCCGGAAAGCCGTTCGGAGATGCGCCCGCTGCCGCGCTTGCCAAAACGGAGGAAATCTGCCGCAGAATGGGTCTTGCGGCGGAAAACCATGAGAATTACGCGCTGTCCGCAAAGCTGAACGAAAAGCCGGTGAAACTCGATATTTTGGCGCACCTGGACATTGTGGAAGCCGGGGACGGCTGGGACACCGATCCGTTCAAGGGCGTGATCAAAGACGGGAAAATTTTCGGGCGCGGTTCGTCCGACGATAAAGGGCCCGCGGTCGCGGCGATCTATGCGGCTGCTGCGGTCAAAAAATTCTGTCCGGAACTCTCCGGCAACTGCCGTCTGGTGCTCGGAAGTTCCGAGGAGACGGGAAGCGAGGATATCAAACACTTTTATGCGACGCATAAGAATGCGCCGATGTCGTTTTCTCCCGACGCCGAATATCCGGTCATCAACATCGAAAAGGGCGCATACGGGCCGAAATTCTCAGCGGAATGGGAATCGGACGTATGCTGTGCTTGTGAAGCGTGCATCGCAGGGATGCGTGTTTTAAAACTGGCCGGGGGCAAGACCAATAATATCGTACCCAAAACGGCATGGGCGCAGATTTTAATCCCGGTTCAGGGGGAAATCCTGATTGAGCTTTTGACCATCGCCTGCGAAAAAACCGGGAAAGCGACAGGAGCGGTTTTTGACATTAGACGGGAGTCGTCTGAAGTATACAGGGTCACCGTAACAGGAGAAGGCGCGCACGCATCGATGCCCGAACGAGGCAATAACGCCCAAACCGCGTTAATTAAGATGCTGGCTTCGCTGCCGCTTGCCGATTGCCGCAGTACCCGCGCGATCAAAGCGTTCAACGCGCTGTTCCCGCACGGAGATACCTCCGGGAAAGCACTCGGAATTGAACAAAAAGACGACATCTCGGGCGCGCTGACCTTGAATTTCGGGGTGCTCGACCTCGGGGAGAACGGATTTACCGCGCGCTTTGACAGCCGCGTTCCCATTTGCGCAACAGAAGAGACGGTCTCGAAACCTGTGGCTAAAAAACTTGCGGCGCTCGGATTCACGGTTGACACGCTTCAGATGAAAGCCGCGCACCACACACCCGCGGACAGCGAACTGGTCAAGACTCTTATAAGAGTTTATGAACAGCACACCGGAAAGAAGGGCGAATGCCTTGCCATCGGCGGCGGGACCTATGTCCACGATATCGAGGGCGGGGTGGCGTTCGGCTGCGAGATGCCCGGCGCGGATTACCACATCCACGGGCCGAATGAATACGCCATCATCGACGAGCTGATCAAAAGCGCGAAGATGTTTGCGCAGGCCATCTTTGAACTCTGTGTATGAAAAGAACATTTACCGAACGCTGCGGCCTTTCGCAGATTCAGATCATTATCGCACGGCTCTACGCCGCTGTTCCCTGTGACGCGGCTGAAGTGAAAAAGGTCTTTTTGGGGCTGCACTTCAATGAACTAAGTTCCGAAGAGAGCTTGCTGCTTGCGCAGGCCGCAGCGAGAAACGAATATGCCGGCGTGCCGCCGAAATTTCTGCCCAGACTCAGGGGCGTGCTGGCTTATCATGCAGCCAAAAACGCGGCGGTGATGAGCGAGACCGCGAAACTCATCGGCTATATCCGTGCAGAGGGCATTGACGTGCTATTATGCAAAGGGGCGGCAATCAAATGCTGTTACGGTCAAAACCGGATTCGACACATGTGGGACGCAGATTTTTCGGTAAAAAAACCGGATTTTAAGCGGGCTCTCGAAATTGCACGCGAAAACGGGTATACCGGGTTGGCGGCGCGTCATTCAGTCGATTTGCGCGGGAAAAACGGCAATTTAGCCGACATCCACAAAATATTTATGCGGGAATTACTGATTTCAGGGGACGATGCGGTCTGGAAGCGAGCGCTCCCCGCCGATTTTTACGGGCAAACCGTATTCGTACCCTGCCGGGAAGATTTGATCATTCAATTGATGGCCAATGCGGCGCTGGATTTTGCGCAGCAGCCGATCCCGTTTAAGTGGGTCGCCGATATGGTCAATTTGTTGCCTGAAGCAGATCCCGAAAAGTTGGTCGTTTATGCCAGGGAGCTCGGCGTGGGCGCGCAGGTGGGATCCTCGTTTGCAATTCTGAGCGGCGTTTTGCCGGATTTATGCGATTACGGGAAATTGATTTCGGGCATGAAAGAGAAAGATGATCACGTGATTCTGGAGCGGCTTGCAAAACTCGCATGCAGTTATCCGGTTTATCAGACCGGCTATCAAAAAAAAGGCATGCGCTACATAACCGCCTCGTTGAGGGCAAAATGGGATGAGCACTGTTATCTGTGCGGCAAGCGGCTGTTTTTATATCGGCTGTTTACGTTCCCCGCATTTTTAAAGAACTGCACGGGCGGAGAAGGCCTTATAAAAAGCTTCTTCGCGCGGCTTCGCAGGCACCGTGAGGCAGTAGGATGAGCGCCGTCTCGGAGCGGTTTAGTCAGTGCTGCGCGCGGTATGGAACCGAGCCCGCTGAGCGGTCAATAACCGTTGGCGGCGTTGGGCTGCATCTGCATTTCTCGGATCAGTTACTCGCGGAAACAACAAAAATATCGCTGAATTTTCCGGCGGTCGGCTCGGACTGGGATTTATATATTTATCGGGATCAATTTCCCAAGGCAGTCCGCAACAGGGAAGAAAACAGTTATTTATTTCACAGGGATGATGAACGCATATTCGGTACATTTGGCTTCGACACCGTTTTTGAGGTGGATTTTGCGGCAAAAGAAGGATATGTTTGCTTTGATGCGGACAAACCCGTACCGTTCGAATTTCAATGCCATCCGCTTCGGATTTTACTGCACTATATTATGCGCGTAAGCGGTAAATTACTGCTCCACAGCGCCGCGGTAGGGCTGGGAGATACAGGCGTAATGCTCTCGTCGTGCGGCGGGCGCGGAAAATCAACGCTGGCGCTCTCCTCGCTGATTTACGGGCTGGATTATCTCGGTGACGACTACATCATTTTATCCCGGAACAGCCACCGCGCCGAGATGCTGTATACCAGCGGATATCTGACGCCCGTATCTCTGCAAATGATGCCGACACTGAAGCCATATGCCTGCGCAAAGGACTCATCAAGAGACGATAAGACCCTTTTGGATCTGTCGGATTTTAAGAACAGTTTTTCAACGGGATTTACGGTCGGCGCAATCGTCTTTCCGCAGATCAGCGAATCAAATCAACCGGCAATCAAATCTGTTTCTGCGCAAATACCGACGGCGCATCTGGCTGTCTCCACCGCCGCGCAGATGCCTGATCCGGATAAAAATGAATTCATCGCAGCGGTTATGGGGGCAATCAAAGGAATTCCGACTTATCAGATCACGCTGACGCGCAATCTTGAGGCCAACAGCGCGGTACTCGCGCAGTTAATTAAAAAACTGAAAGAGGAGAAAAACAAATGAACTTTAAACTGAATCGGACGGAAATGTTTTTTGACCTTGCGGACGAACAGGCCGTTATCATCGACACAATGCAGGGGTACTATTATGCCGTCAACAGGTTAGGCTCCGTTTTGCTTGACGAAGTTTTAAAAGGCGGCACGCTTGAAAGCGCCGAAACGGTTCTGAAAGAACTCGGGGGGCCTGCCGATATCGGCGAGCAAATATGTGCGTTTTTCGATCGGCTCAAAGAATATCGGATCATTTTGGAAGATGACGGTAAGGGAGAAGTACATATTCCGCAAACAGCCGTTACCGACGGATTTAAGCTCGAGATTACGCAGTTTGAAGATATGGCTGATCTGCTGACCGCAGATCCGGTTCACGACGTAGACGAGGACATCGGCTGGCCCGAAAAAAAGGACACGCTGTAATGGATGCGATTCTGAAGATCAAATGAAAACAAAGAAATAGAAATTCAACTGAGGTGGAAGCATGCCGAAAATTTCTGTTTTAATTCCTTCTTACAATTACGGGCGTTTTTTGGGGAATTGTCTTGATTCGGTATTTGCCCAAACTTACCGTGATTTTGAAGTCATTGTCGCTGATGACGGTTCAACCGACGATACCGAAGAGATTACCCGTTCATACCCTGTGCGCTATTTTAAACTCGAGCACAGGGGTATTTCTGCAACGCGAAACTTTCTGCTGGAGCAGGCAGCGGGCGATTTCATTTCATTTGTCGACTCCGATGATATATGCATGCCCGAAAAACTGGCGGTGCAGATCGCTGAATTTAAAAAAGATCCGGACCTACAAGCGGTTTTCAGCGCGGTCGAAATCTGGATTGATCCGGAAGTTCGGGAAGTAAATGAATGTGTTGCGGCGGAGTCCGAGAACGTGACGCTCTATTTTCCGAGTGCTTTATTCAGAAAAGAAGCCGTTGAACGCTGCGGAGAATTTGATGAAACTTTACGTATCGGTGAGGATACCGCTTACATGTCAAAGTTTCATCTTCTCAATTTAAAGTATTCGGTCTTGCCCCTGAAACTATACCGACGCCGGTTTCACAATAACAACACGATATATACCCGTAATGCGATAGAAGATCGGGAGCTGTTATTAAGAATCGTCAGGAACATCAGGAGAAATCTGAATGAAAAATAAGATATCCGTTATTATACCGCTTTACAACTGCGAAAAATATATCACCGAAGCCATCGGAAGCGTTAAACGGCAAGGCGTTCCGACGGAGATCATCGTGGCCGATGACGGCTCAACTGACGGCGGGCCGCAGATTGCGGAAGAGTTGGGGGCTAAGGTACTGCGACAGCAGAGAAAACGAACCGCTGCAGCACGCAATGCCGGATTTGAAGCGGCAAGCGGTGAGTACGTTCTGTTTTTGGACAGCGACGATGTCTTAAGCGATGGCGCACTGGCTGCTCTCATGGCCGGGTTTGATTGCAAAACCGATGTAGTATTCGGTAAAATTACCGAATTTATTTCCGAGGAACTGCTGCCGGAGGAAAAAGAAAAACTTCGTCCGAGGACAGAGCCTTTTTCCGGACAATATATCGGCTGTGCATTGCTGCGTCGCAAAGTCGCGAAAGAGACTCCGTTTGATGAAACGTTAAAAACAGGAGAAGCGATTAAATTTACGCAGGCTGTTCGGGAGAGATTTCGGGTGAAACCGATAGAGACGGTCACAATGAATCGCCGCTTACATATGACCAATACCGGGCGCATCGAAAAATCGCAGGAGATGAAGGATTATGCTGCGCTGATCAGAGAGCGTATCAGACAGAAAGTTTAACGATTTGTATCCGTAAGAAAACCGTTCGGGATCAACCCGGGCGGTCTTCTGTTTTTGTAATTCATTACAATTTGCATTTCGATAATTTAATAAGAAATATCAAATTTTATAGAGTTTCATCACTCTTCCGATAATTTAGTTTACAAAGATACCGGATACATTTGGGGTATTTTTCACCGAGGGAAGTGATTACAAAACCGCATCTGCGATAAAAACCGATAGCGTCGTTGTCTGTTTCGGCGGTGATTTGAGCGCAGTGAAGAGATTGGGCCGCATAAGTGATCAACTTCGAACCGATTCCTTGATTTCGGCAATTCGGTATGACGGCGATGCTCATGATTTCGAAAGATTGTGCACCATGATTTGTTAAAACGATAGTGCCAAGAGGTTTTTCTTTATCGAAACAGGCGAAAACGGAGACGTCGGGATCTGCTTGATAAGCGGCAGCACGTAAAGCAAGTTTTTCCGGCGTCGGCAGATACATGCTCAAGGTGAAGACGGAACGGATTGCCGGTTCGTGCAGGCGGTTTTTGATATTGATGATTGTCATAAATAACTCCATATGTCACTTTTAAACGGAATCATACGCATGTTTTTTTCTTTTGCGAAGAAAAACCCAAAGGGCGATTGTAATGATAAGAACTGAAAGACATGCACAAGCAATCCATAAAATTGCCTTGAGAGAAGAATCGGACGCCCCGAAAGCTGATGCAGCCATCAGTTCGGCGTTTGGAATCGTCTTTGTCGTGATCACATATTCGGACATGGTGTTGTTTTGATATGTGACAATGCCTTTTTCGCCGACTGTGAGTCCTTTTGCAATCAGAGTGAATGTGCCGGAAGACGCATCGAATTTGTAGACATTGACCGTTTCGCCCGCAGAAAGTGTTGTTGAAACGGAGAAGGTCGCGGTACCGGGAAGCGCACCGTGGTGTTGGAATCCGTAAGTGAAGCTCTTGTAATCCGAACCGATTTGATCCAGCATGGTTTTTTCGTGTACCGCGTGAGTGAATCCGATGTTTATTAACTCTTGTTCGTCGGCTGTTTTAATCTCTTTTCCTGCAAAGGTGATGTCTGCGCCTTCCTGCCGGAAGGTGATAGACGCTCCGGAATTGCCTTTCAATACGGTAAAATATGCGCCCGAAACGACGGTGCCGGTTTCAGTAGTCAATTCAACCGAGTACGCGCCGCCCTTTTTGCCGTTGATTTCGGCGACAAGCGCTCCGTAGTCCAGTACCGATGTCTGCCGGTCGATGGGATTGACAAGGCCGATATCGTTTGCACCGATTTGCCGGACGGTGTTGTATCCGTTTTTATATGCCGCCATTTCTTCGCTGACGACGTTTTGCAGATTTGCCTTGAGTTTCTCCAGTTCCTCGGTTGAAAGCGGCAGTGTCGGGGCGGATGGGTCGTAATAATGATACCGGTCGCAGACGGGCGTGTTGTCGCTCATAATGACCGTTTTGCTCATATAAATCCTATTTTGACCGGAAAGGTTTGTTCCCGTCAGGTAGGAAGTATTCATCATCGTCGCAAGCGTGATCGTGATGGATGTGTCCCAGTGGATGAAATATGCGCCGTCGCAAGTTTCCCGGTCATGGGTATAGACGTCTTTGGGATCATCACATCGGATAGTCAAGTTGTTGGGTGGTGTTTGACCGGCGAACAAGTCCGGCACAACGGTCTGAACCGGTTGATTGCCCGGATTGATTTTGGCAATCGGCACAACGGCGGAGGCCGTATCGGTGTATCCGGAGCTGGAAAAGCCGGTCTTGCGGGAGAGAAGGGGCGTTGTCACTTCCAGTGTGCAGGTTCGCTGATCCGAACCTGCGGCGTTGCTCGCCTTGACGATGAATTCGTAGGAACCCGTTTTAATGCCGTCCGCGGTTCCGCCTTTGACATGCAGTATACCCGTGGAGGCGCCGATTGTGACCTCAGCCGGGACGGGGATGCGGGCGTTCACCGCCTCCAGCGACCACACGATTGGTGCACTGCCTGTGGCTTTGAGCTGCACTGTATAGTCGGCAGTGAAGCGGGACATGGAAAATTTGTATCCGTCTCGCCTGTTTTCCAATACGGGTGCAGTGAGCGGCGCTACGACAAGGGTGCATTCGTGCTGGTCGCTCCCTGCGCTGTTGACTGCTTTTATGACAAAGGTATAAGTGCCGGGGGCGACGGATTTAACCGCTTTCAGCAAGCCGGTAGAAGTGTCGATGGAAACGCCGGTCGGTGCGGGTTTACCGCCGGATAAAGCCAGTTCCCAGGTGATGGGCGTGCTCCCCGTGGCCTTGAAAGCGACGGTCAGATCCTTGCTGCCGTCCATGGTGAGATAGGTGTTATATTCGTCCGCGTAAATCACGGGAACTTGCTGCCCGGACACGGAAGAAGATACTGACGCAGAGGAGACCGATGATTCGGACGGTTTTGAGGATGAAGTCACCGTATTCTCCGTGACCGTGAGGGTAAAAGTTTGGCTGTCGGGCGGGGAGGAATCGTTGCCCTTTTTGGGGTCTTTTCCATTCAAAACCGAAAGGGCAATACCCTCTTTTGCGTGGATGGTAAAGACATATTCACCGGGGCTGAGGGTTTGAGGGATATATAACAATCCGGTTTTTTCATCGATCCAGACCCGCCGGGGCGCGCCTTCCAAACTGAACCGGGGTAAAAATCCGTCGGCTGTCACCTGAAAGGATGACTCGACCCCGGCAGAGACCTGCGTGTGGTCTTTGCTGGTGATTTTAATCGGGTTGGGGTGTTCCTGCCACACCCATTGCACGGTCACGCGCTGGGCGTAAAGCGCCGTTCCGTCTGGATTCCCCTCGGCCGCAGGAATGAGCGTAAGAGGACCCTGCCGAACCGTTGTGACAGGATTTTGCCCGTAACCCTTGTAGTCCTGCGAAGAAAATCCGGTCACCGCGTAGGACAGCATATCCGCCGTGACCGCGCGGGTTCCGTTCAGGTTCGCGATCCAGATGTATTCATCGTATTCCATTTGATTGACGACCTTGCCGCCTTCGGTCAGCGTTTTTTGGGAATCCTTTACGGCATTCAACGAGCGGGTGATCTGAAACTCCGGCATTCCCGGTGTGATACCGTAAAATGTGACGGGTCTGACCGCGTAGTTGATTTGCAGGTATGCAAATACGCCGATCCAGGCGGGCGGATAAACCGGGGCGTATTTTGCTTCTCCGTTTTCGTAATAGAGAAATTGCTCGCCCGTCTGTTCGAGCACATCAATCACACCGGGAGCGTGCGTATTGCCGTCTTTATCCCGATAGGGGTTGCGGGTGTCGAATACGCCTTTCTCGTCGGTATCGGTGCGGGCTGTCCCGCTGACAGTGTATGCGCGGTGTTTGGCGGAGGTCTCCATGCCGTAATCGTTAAACGGAGAGACGAAAATCGGGCCTTGATAATAGGTCAGTTCGGTCTGTTCCTCATCGGGATTCAAGCGGTTTGCGTCCCATATGATCGTACGCACGGGTTCCACTTTGCCGGTGATATAGTCGTTGAACAGATCTGTTTGGGTGATGGTGATGTCTATAAAAGGCAGAATCGGTTTTGCCGGCCCGACAAAAAAGGTCTGCGGTACAGTGTTCCCGTTCTTGTCTTTTACCTGCCCGATGAATTCCAGCCAGATTTGATCCCCTTCGTAGCAGATGTCGGGGTTTTCTTCAAAGAATTCGCCCTCGATGTTGGTCTCGGAAAATCCGGTATCGGGATAAGTGCGTAACCGCTGTGTGAGCGGGGTTTTCACGTCCGCTTTTGCCGCCGATAAAATCGTCTCACGTTTCGCGGCGTCAAAGGAACCGATCAGTTTTTTCGGTATAATCCAAATACGATAATCCAAACCAACGGAGGATAGATAAGCGCCGCCCGTTTGCGTCGGTTCTTCTTCGATCAGGCCGCCGACACGTCCAGGACTGATATAGGTCTCTAAAAAACTCACCCGATAGCCGTGCATGTCGGGCTGCTGCTTTTTATAAATCGTCGGACGAGCGGTTAAAAGATTAAAGTTTTCGTCCGCGAGTGTGACATAGATGTCGATGCTGGCGTATAGCTCGACATCCATCATAGAACCGTCCGAGTCCACATTGACGCCCGCTCCGAGCAGTACGCCCGCACCCGCCAAATCAAAGCCGAACAGCTCTATGCCGAGCATCGGACCGAATTTGATAAATCCGTTGATCTGACCGTTCAACCCGCAGTCGCCGGAGAGTTTGGGCGGCTCCGGTTCAAAGATCGGTTGAAAACTGGTGGGAACATATAAAAAAGTGCCGCCTTTGATGCCCATTTTACACGAGCTGGTCTCCCGCGCCTCGATATCCAGTCGGATTGTGCCGTCCATTCCGATGACGGCGAAAACGCCGCCGTATACAGAGCCGATGCCGAAAGGAATGTCAATGCCGAGAATCGGAACGCGGATTTCCTCGTGAACTTCCGCGTCCAAGGTGGCGACGAGATAGCACTCCTGCTGTAGCGTCAGGGATATCTCGTAGCCGCCGTTGCAGGAATACCGCCCGGTCAATTGGATGCCGCCGATGGCAATACCGCCCGAAAGCCCGACATAAATAGTGGAATTACCGACCTTCCCCTGCACGGCAGGGACATCTTTAAAATCCAGCTCAATCAAATTATCGCCCGTTAAGTACTTGAATTTTTTATCGCTGTCATCCACGGTTGAGAGCGGTTTTACGGCGAGCTCCACATTCGGCGCAAAACCGGTGATGTTGGCTTTGTTGAGCTGCACGGTATCTTCTTTCAGTTCGAAATTGCCGACTATCTCGTGCAGTTCGGGTTTCGTGACCGAATACGTGCCCTCCAGCGGTTTTACCAACTTATTCAGCTCCGGGTCCGAATCGAAGATGCCTGTATATTGGGTTTCAGACGAGATTTTAAAAGCGGTGCCGGCCGCCTCATCGACAACCACCGAACCGTTTTTAAGGACTTTTCCGGCGGCGTTGTCCAATACCGCTTTTGAGATATAACCGCCTTTTTCCACGATGCGCCCGGGCGAGAGCTTTTGTTCGGTGCTTCCGGATAAAAGCTGCCCCGCGTCTGCGAGTTTTTCGGAGATATGATCAATCTTGGTGACACCGGGGGAAAGCGTGTATTTGATTTTGTCTTTGGAAAATGTAGCGGGTTGTTCGCCGCCCACTTGTGCGAGCCATTTGGCAGTTGCGGGTAAAAAATCATTCTCAAACGCGGTTTCAGACGGCAGACCTTTCAAATCTCCGGAGGTATAAATCGATGTTTTAAATGCATCCGTAAAGGTCACGCCAGCAGCTGGCGCAACAGCTGCAAATACCGATAATGAAGGGGCAAGGGTAGTTCCCAAAAGGAAGAGCGATACCAGCAATGCAAAAAATCTTTTCATAATTGACCCCCTCTGTTCTTGTAGGTACATCGATTCATTTAATTGCGGACAGTATCCAACACTTGTATTTTAGCACAATGAAATCCGGTTGACAAGAGCATTATAAAACCCGAGGACGAACAACAAGTCGATCCTCGGGTTGCGGTTTATGACTGTACGGGATAAAAATAAGGAGTTTTTGCCGCGACAGATAGTCCTATGGTTGCTAACGTTCGATTTTGATCTCTACATCTTTGGGCAGTGCGAGACCGGCTTCGACTTCCATCGCTTTGAGCATGGCGGTGCAGACCGGGCAGGCGGTATGTTTAAGATGCGGGGACATGACACGATAGATTTCGGTCTCGCAGGATTTTTTAAACATCTCGATAAGCGGGTCCATCGGCTCGAGTCCTTTTGCACCCGACATCACCATGGGGCAGTTGCTTTCTACTTTGAGTTCGATCAGATCGTCGTCGTTGGCAGTTGCGGTGATCGTGGTCTCGAAGCCGCAGATACCGGATTTGACATGCGCTTTTGCCATGGTTATTCACCTCTTTCTTATGATAATGATATTTCCGCGTGCAGGGCATCTCCCGTAAGCGGAATCAACAAGCCGTCGCCCTCGGGCTTTGCGCCGGAGAGTTTCGGGGTGACTTTGTCCGGGGTGCGGACATGTAGGAAAATGCTTTCGAGCGGAATATGGCCGGGTTTATGGGTGAAGTCAAAGAGCAGCGTAGAACCTTTGCGTTTGAGGGTATAACTGACATCCCCGAAATCGGTGCGGATGTCTTCGATATGAATGTGTTCCCCGTCGGCCATCCACTCGCGCGGCAGCATGCGGGCGATGTGAAGCATATTGCCTTTTTCGGTCACAAGACCGTCACGGATAAACTGCATTAAGGCGTTAGGGGTAAAGGTGTGTTGGATATCACCCGTGATCTTGGTCGCGCCGGGTTCGGGCATGCGCTCCTCGCACCAGGTGAACAGCGGCGTTCCGTGATTGAGAGTGATCGGCAGATAGGCAGCGGCTTCGTCGATCTCGCCGCGCGCGATATGGCCTCTTGCGATCTGATCGAGCGCCATCGCGACCCAAAGGCCGCCTTTCATCCAGCCGAGATCGACCGGAACGCCGCCTTCGCTGCGGGTACGGGTCAAATGGCGCATCGTGCCCTCGGCAAGCGGATCGAACGGACTTATCAGATCGACGCCTTCCATAAACGGAAGCACTGCACCGAACCGACTGCCCGAGGTCTTGCCGGGTACAGCGGGAATCCAGCGGTAGCCGTCCTCCTCAATCGAGCCGCGCTGCATGGCCTCGTAGGTGCAAGCCCAGAGGTCGTCAAGTTCGGGTTGCAATTCCGCGACAATTTCAGGTTGATTTAAAACTTTGGCGGCATAAATAACGTCTTTGAGGGTTTGGCAGTGGGCGACGCTCGCCATATAGAAATGGCCGAAATAGTCATCGCCGTCCATCAGGCCGCCGTCACCCATGCTGCGCGGCAGCATGCCGTAATAGAGTACCTTTTCGCCGTTTTCATCGGTGATTTTGGTTTTATTCCGAGCGTTCTTAATATACCGGCAATGCGCAGCCATGCGCTCCATCGGGATTTTAAGGGAGTTCTTGTCGCCTGTGAGTTCGTAATAGCGGATATAAAAGTGCATACGGTACATCTGCGTCCACAAAATGTGATGGCCCCAGACGCGCACATCGTCCCAGCGGCCGTTCGGCTCCTGGAACAACATCAGAATGTCGACCATCTCGCTTGAGATGTTTAAAAAGCCAAAGGAGGCCAGTATCTGTGAGGCGATGGTCGGCTCGACGGTGTTGGTGGCGCGGTACATATCCGAGCCCGCGACTCCGCCTATGTAACCTTCGATTGCGCGCTCACGCATGACAAAGATGTCGGCAAAGCAGGCGTAAAAAGCATCCTCGATCATCTTGTCGGGCAGCTCAATTTTACTGGCCTGTTCAAAGATTGCCGCCCATTTCGACAGACCCCATTCGATCTCGGCGTCCCAATCACGGCTTGTCCGCTCCTCGAGCGAATCGAAGGTGATTTTGCGCGGGATAACGAGATATAAAACACGTTCTTCGCCGGGTGCAAGCGTCACGCCCATGCGGGCTTGGCGCACTTTTTTTGGCTTGATATCGTCGCCTCCGATGCAGAAAGCCAACACGCGGTCGGCACGCTCGTTCATATGAGGTAGCAGAGCATTATAACGGGCGTCTTCCTCCATCCAAAGGAGGTTGAAGCAAAAATGCTTGGAAAGGGCGTTGATGTCGAGTTCGACCGGTTCGTTGCCGGTATTCGCGGCTGTGATGCGCATTGCCATGGCGTCGCGGCAGGGAGCGGTGAAGGTATGTATGGAAGCAGAGTTACCCGAAAGCGTGCATTCCAGCGCGGGATAACGGTTTTGATAGCGCTGATACGCAGTTGTTTTCATCGGCTCCCCGTTTTCGGTGGCGGAGACATTGATGATCCAATCGATGCGCGGCCACGCGAACGCGCCGAACGGCACCTTCGTCAAATCGCCGTCGGACCACGAGAGCGTGATCTGGTCGTCGTTTACATCGGCGAGCAGCTTAAAGCCATCGGAAGGAAGGCATACGGTCAGCCGGTGGGGAAATCCGAAAGCATGGGAAAAATCGATTTGAGTGCGCATAAAACCTCCTGCGTGCGAAAGGTCTTTCACACGTGATATCATGAAATTCGGTTGAATTTTTCAAGAAAAAACACTGCTCCCCGCCATGTCGTAGATGCGGGTTTTTGATAACCTGCCTAATTTCTTAAACAGGAGGGATGCCGCCGACCGGGTTTGTGCTTCCAACTTCCGCGCGCGGGGCGCGGGAGGCCTGCATTCCTGCCGGCCGAGAAGGCATCCGATTACGAGAAGTTGTAGGGTTATAAAAACCGCAATTCGCATACATGGCAGGGAGAAAGCGAATTCGAAGAATTCGCTTTACATGGATATTTTGTTTTGCAAGAATATCTCTTGCGAGATATTCTTGATGCGCTGAATAGGGCTTAGTTAGAATTCGCTTGGCAGGAATGTCTCTTGTGTGACATTCTCGGCATTGATATTATGCACAGAGTTTAGAATTATTCGTCGGCGTCCTTATCCTCGTCTTCATCTTCATCGGATTCGGGTTCTTCTTCAAAAGCGGCTTCAAAAGCGGCGGAGACCCGCTCAAATTCTGCGTCGTCTTCGATGATCTCGAAGATTTCTTCCCCGTTTTCTTCGATGACTCGGACGATATAGACGTCTTCATCGTCATGGTCATGGTCGCATTCATCATCATTGCAGACGGGCAGAAGTGCCGCGTAGTGTTCTCCGTCGAGTTCGAGTTCCCGAATGATCTCAAATTCGTATTCGGTGCCGTCCTCATCGGTGAGGGTGACAAAGTCATTGCCGTATTCTTCGCTCATGATGGTTACCTCCGCAAATAAAAAAGTTAAGAGATGATTTTGATGACATTGACGGAGCCCGGACGCAGATAGAGATATTCGCTTAGCGGGCTGAGAACACCTGTCTGCGCATAATCGCTGTTTTCGTCAGTGACAAAGAAACGCGCTTCGTGCTTCTTGGGGAGCCCTTTGATATCGAATTTATATTCGCGCGCGCAGCCGGTATAGTTGGCGATCAGAATTACCTTTCCGGCATCGGACTTGGCTGCGAGTATTTCGACGCCGTCGGCGCTGCCGGTACACTGAACTTGATTCATTCCCGCGGTTTCATGAAATGCCGCCAATGCATAATAGGGCTTTTGGGGGACGCCGTGCCGGTCGAATCCGGATTCCCAGAGACCGCCGTCATCGTTGCGGTAGAAGTTCGCAATTTGAACCGGCAGGTTTTGAAAAATGATCATAGCGCCGAGGATATAACTTGCCGCCCGGGCGCTTTTCATATCTTCAAACAGGGCCGCGCAGAAGTGTTCCCCGTTCGGGTCGCCGAGTTTACGCCAAATGTCTTCGAATTCCCAGATATAATTATATTCGGTACAAAGCAGTTCGAGATCGGAATAACCGCTTTTTTCGAGGGTCTTTGTGATATAGTTTACGCGGTCGCGCAGCTTTTTGAAACTGTCTCCGTAGGCATGGAACGAAAAAAAGTCAAAGGCGTGCGGGAATTTTTTAAGTGCTAAGAGAAAGTTTTCGAAAAAGACCCTTCGGGACGGCTCGTCGACCGCGCAGGAGGCGTATCCGCCGATTCTGAGCGCGGGGAACCGCTCTTTTAGTATGGACGAAGCGGTGCAGTAGAATTCGTAAAATTGTTCGGGAGTTCCGCTCCACTGACCCGCCATGGCCATATTGGGGTTTCCGAGGTCGGCGTCAGGTTCATTCCAGATCTCCCAATACTCTATATCGTAGGAGAATCCGTTTGCCCAGCCGAGGTTATAATGCTCAATGATTTTGCAGCAGATGCGGGCCCATTTTTCGTAATCCTTCGGGGGACGGTTGTGGAAGCGGAACGGGCCGCCCTCCATACTGCTGCCGAGCCGATAGATGACGTCCATGCCTGCGTCTTTGATCGATTTCAGGTAATAATCGGTCGGAGCAAAAAAGTAATTGCCCGGATCGTTTTCGTCGGCGTCAAAATCGGGAAAGACCGCATGGACGTCGACACAGGCGAGATTGCCGATGTAACTGTCGTGCATGCGGGTATAGGGCGGGCTGACCCGCTTAAAATACTTCGCCGTGCGGAAAGTCGGCGCATTGCAGGTGCCGTTGACTGGCTTGATCGGCCCGATAATTTTATCGAAATCGATGGAAAAATCGGATTTAATCGGGCGGTATTGATATTGATTGAGCAATATCTCCATATAATTTATTGTTGTGCGACTCCACCGTAGAACACGATGTCGATGCTGTTGATCACGACATCTTCGACCGGTTTGTCGTTTTCATCGGTCTTGACCGCCGCAATTTTATCCACTGTATCCATGCCGTAGAAAATGAAGCCGAAGACGGTGTGTTTATAATCGAGCGAAGGTGTTCCGCCGTATTGGCGGTAGACATCGATGACCTCGCTTGAGAAGCGGGACGGAATCTGCTGCATCTGAGAGATCAGGTCATCGGTGACTGTGTCGAGCTGTACGACGAAGAACTGGCTGCCGTTGGTATTGGCTCCGGCGTTTGCCATAGAGAATGCGCCGCGGAAATTGCGGGCATCGGTGCTGAATTCATCGTTGAATGCATGACTCCAGCAACTGTCGCCGTAATAGCCGGTGCCGGTCGGATCGCCGCCTTGAATCATGAAGTCCTCAATGACCCTATGGAAGATGATGCCGTTATAATAACCGCCGGTCGCAAGTTCTTTGAAGTTCGTCACGGCGAGCGGTGCGGCTTTCGGGAAAAAGCGAATGCAAAAATCGCCCATTGAAGTATGCATGACGGCGATTTCTTCGCCGACATCGGGCTCGCCGTAAAGGCCGAAGTTGTAATTGAGGATCTTGTCTTTTGCTTCCGCGGGAAGCGTAACGGTCTGGGTGGCATAAGCCTTGTCGGAGACCGAAGGTGTGCTTGAGGTTTTGCCGTCGATAATCACGGTTTTGTCACATCCCACTAAAAAAATAAAGATTACGAGAGTCAGCGCGAAGAGTTTTTTTGCCATGTTCGAGTACCATCCTTTATTCGATAATATCCGATTAAACGCCGAGAATTTGATTGAGTCTGTCACGGGTCGTCAAAATATATTCGTCGGTGCGCGGATATTGTTCAAAAGTGAGCGTGCCGTCCGGGTCGATCAGCTTTATCACAGCGGATTTTCCGATTTTGGCTGCAGCGGCGTTGAACGCGCGCAGGTCGCACAAGGCCTCGTAAAAATGCAGGTAATGCAGCGAGAGCACCGGGCCGTCTTTACCTGGATAGACTGAGAACGCATCGCCCGCCGGGAAGACGCTGTCGCCGTCGGTATCGCGCCACGGGTCAAGCGATGAAATCGAAAGATGGGAGTTCCAGAAGTTATAACCCCACTGCAAAAATCCCGCGATGTCGTATTTGAACAGCTGGCTCGCAATCACGCGGGTGCGGCGTCCGGGCATCGCGATAAACCGATTGCTGACTTTGTCGCCCTGACCGCAGCAGTAGTATACCCACAGATCGGGCACTTTTGCCGAAATAAACGCTCCGGCATGATCCGTGGCTGCCACCGGTCTTTTTAATAGCCCGTCTTTATAATAATCCAAATTGCTCAGCGCGTCAATAATTTTTTCCGCCGGAATGAATTCCCGAATCAGCGCCGCGCCGTCTTTATAGTTTTCAACGGAGGTCTCGTTGGGCTCGTCGGAGACATGAAAGACGCAGCTGTCCCAGATGCCGGTGTTTTTTAAATACGCGGTCAGAGCCGTTAAAAACTGTCGCAGGAACGATTTGTATTCGGGACCGTGCGCGTCGGTCTCCCAGCCGAAGATACGCTGCTGCCTGCCGTTCTGCTCCGCAATGATTTTCGGCGCGTTTTTTGCGCCCCACTGGGTGAACAGGTGGGAGATTTCAAAATATTCCATTCCGGCGCGTTTGGCGGTTTCGATCCAGCGGGAGAGCAGGGTGAAGTCAAACTCGTATTTACCGTGATTTGATTTTACAGCGATCAGTTGAACGGTCGGGCGTTCGGTGCCGATTCGCGTGTCTAATGCAGGGGTGAAGACCGGCGTCAGTATCATATTCTGCCCGTGGGCGGCGGCGGTTTTCATGTATTTTTCGATCAGTTCCCAATGTTTTTCCGAGAAGATGGGGACGCCGTAATACTGTGCGATGCAGTCGGAATGGAACCACTGGGTGTTGATGAGTTTTTGTTTGGGCAATTCAAATCCGATCAAATCGAGATCGAATTGGACCGCGGTCAGTTCGCCGTGTTCGCTGTCGCCGAAGGCAAACATCAATTTGTGCGTCCCGGGTTCGGGGCGGAATTTCGCCAGATCGACACTGACGAGCAATGAGCGCCATTCCTGATTGACCGCCGCAAGTTCGCCGCCTTTTTCAAACGGAAGCAATGCGTCGGGCAGCAAACCCGGTGAACGGGTGATATAATCGCCGTCATCGACATTTGGGTAACAGGGCAGTTTGACCGGAACGAGTTCAACCCGAAAAAGCGAAACCGCTTCGGCAAGGTCTCCCGCGACGCCCACGGTATAATAACCGCGCATGCTGTCGGGGCTTTGCAGCGTATAAGCAATTTGAAACGAGAACTTTTCTCCGTTACAGGCCGAAAACCGCTCGAAGCCGCCTTTTGGTTCGGCTTTCGGCAGGACTTTTTCAAGCGAAGAGCAGGTTTTCAACAAAATCGGCATCGTAGGGTTCCTTTCATGCTTAAGGTAATGTAGGGGCGAACTGCGTTCGCCCGTCAGAATGCCCTGAAACGATGAGTAATGGCGGGCGAACGCAGTTCGCCCCTTCATTATCATCATTATTTTTCTTCATTGCTCCTCATTCGCTCCGCAGCATTTTTTGTACTTTTTGCCGCTGCCGCAGGGGCAGGGATCGTTGCGGCCGACTTTTTTGCCCTTGTTGACCACAGTTGAAACGGCCTTCTTTTCCTTGGGTAATTTTTCGCCGTGGACAGCTTCGGAGGGTTTCGCCAGCTGAGTTCGCTGCATCGGAGCCGCGGGACGCGGCATGACGGTCAGAATCGCGCGTACGGTATCTTCCCGGATGATGGCGACCATCGCGTCGAACATCTCAAAACCCTCGACACGATATTCGACCACCGGGTCGCGCTGGCTGTAGGAACGCATATAGATACCCTGTTTGAGATCGTCCATCGCATCGATGTGATCCATCCACTGGCGGTCGACATTTCGCAGCAATAAAATGCGCTCAACTTCACGCATGTTTTCTCCGAAAATCTTTTCGCGCTTTTCGTATTCAACGTCGGCGCGTTTTTGCAGCAGGTCGATGAAGCCCTGTTTGCCCATCTTGTGAATGTCCTGCGGGGTCAGGTCTTTGAAGTCGTTATCGGCGCACAGCCACCCTTTGAAGTGCTCGCGCAGCCCGTCGACGTTCCAATCGGCGCTTTCGCCGTCGGAGATGAAGGTGCCGACGCCGCTCTCGATACACTCGGTGATCATATTCGTGATGACCGGTTTCAGATCTTCGCCGTTCAAAACGCTTCTGCGCTGACCGTAGATGATCTCGCGCTGGCGGTTCATAACGTCGTCGAATTGCAGAACACTCTTGCGGGTCTCAAAGTTGCGCTCCTCGACGCGTTTCTGGCAGTTTTCGATCAGCTTGGAAAACATTCCGGCTTCAATGGGCTGATCCTCGGGGATTTTTAGCGTCTCCATCATATTGGTGAGCCGCTCGCCACCGAACAGACGCATCAGGTCGTCTTCAAGCGACAGGAAGAAGCGGCTTTCACCGGGGTCACCCTGACGGCCCGAACGGCCGCGCAGCTGGTTATCGATACGTCGTGACTCATGGCGCTCGGTGCCGACAATAAACAGTCCGCCAGCCGCGACGACTTCCTGCGCGGCATCGGAGATTTCGGCTTTATGCTTCTCCAAAAAGGCACTGTACTTTTCACGGGCGGCGATAATCTCGGCGTCGTCTGTCTGGGAACGGCTTACCGCGTTTACGATCATCTCATCCTCGAAGCCCTCTTTGACCATGTCGTTGCGGGCCATGTATTCCGCGTTGCCGCCGAGGATGATATCGGTGCCGCGCCCGGCCATATTGGTCGCGATCGTGACCGCGCCTTTTTTACCGGCCTGCGCGACGATCATCGCCTCGCGCTCGTGGTGCTTGGCGTTCAGGACTTCGTGTTTGACGCCCCGGCGCTTAAGCATTCCGGAGATGATTTCCGATTTTTCGATGGACACCGTGCCGACCAGTACGGGTTGTTCTTTTTCGTGGCAGGCAATAACCTGTTCGACGATGGCCTCATATTTGGCTTTTGTGGTTTTATAAAGAACGTCGTCGTGGTCGTCGCGGATCATCGGCTTGTTGGTCGGGATCTCGATGACGTCAAGCGAATAAATATCCCGGAATTCCTGCTCCTCGGTCAGCGCAGTACCCGTCATACCCGAGAGTTTATTATACAAGCGGAAGAAATTTTGGAAGGTGATGGTCGCAAGCGTTTTGGACTCGTTCGCGACCTTGACGCCTTCTTTGGCTTCGATCGCCTGGTGAAGTCCGTCATTATAACGGCGGCCATACATCAGACGTCCCGTGAACTCGTCGACGATAATGACTTCGTTGTCTTTGACGACGTAGTCGACGTCGTTTTGCATGATTCCGCGCGCGCGAATCGCTTGATTGATATAATGGGAGAGCGAGCTGTTTTCGGCATCGGAGAGGTTTTCGACGTTGAACGTCTTTTCCGCTTTTTCGATGCCGTTGGCGGTCAGGGTGGCGGTCTTGTGCTTTTCATCGACGACATAGTCGGCGTTGGCGAATTGCTCGGTGTCCTCCATGTCCTGTTTGTCGTCGACTTCTTTGATCTTGATCACGCGCAGGCGTTTGGCGAAATCGTCGGCGAGCAGATACATCTCGTTGGATTCTTCGGCCTGGCCCGAGATGATGAGAGGTGTTCTCGCTTCATCGATCAAAATCGAGTCGACCTCGTCGACGATGGCGAAGCTGTGGCCGCGCTGCACCATCTGGGCTTTCTGAACGACCATGTTGTCGCGCAGATAGTCGAAGCCGAACTCGTTGTTCGTGCCGTAAGTGATATCTGCGGCGTAGGCCTTTTTGCGCTCGTCGTTCGGAATATCATGCAAAATCAGACCTACGGACATGCCGAGGTAGTTATAGAGCCGCCCCATCCACTCGCCCTGGAATTTGGCCAGGTAATCGTTTACGGTGACAATGTGAACGCCGTTGCCGGCAAGCGCGTTCAGATAAGCCGGCATGGTCGCGGTCAGGGTCTTGCCTTCGCCGGTCTTCATTTCGGCGATACGGCCCTGATGCAGCACGATGCCGCCGATGACCTGCACCGGGAACGGCTTTTGTCCGAGCACCCGTACGCTGGCTTCACGGCAGGCGGCAAAAGCATCGGGCAGAATCTCATCGAGCGACGCCCCGGCCTCCAATTTCCCGCGCAGCCGCTCGGTCGTGCCGCGCAGCTCCTCTTCGGTCATATTTTTATATTTTTCTTCGAGGGCAAACACCTGATTCGCGATCGGTTGAACGCGTTTCAGTTCACGCTGGCTGTGTGTGCCGAAGATTTTTTCAGCAAGTCCCATTCTTTTATCTCCGTTCATTCCCGTCAAAACGGTATCAATCTTTTTCATTTTTGGTTGCATTCGCAGCCATTTTGCATTATAGCACAGCTCTATGAAAAAATAAAGTCGGCGAGCGGGCACTGCTCGCTCACAAACGCGCCGGCATGATGCCTGTTTCAAACGCGTCATAGAATCTGCGTGCCGTTCGCCGCATAGCTCGCGCTTCCAACCCTTTACCTCCCTTGTTAAAGGAGAGGGAAGCGTGCCGCAAACGACACTAACACCTTACAGTGGCGGTGAGATTTTTTTAGGGGCGTTCATATATTCAAAACACGCTTTCGACTTCGGTGTTTATCATAGGGACGCAATCACTTGTTCGAACAAAACCTGTTATCCTGTGAGGTTGCAATTATATGCTCATCATGTTAAAATAAGGGTGAATTTTTATCGGGAGGGATGGGCCGTGATTCTTGTCGTCGACGGCAACAGCATCATCAATCGCGCTTTTTACGGCATCAAACTGCTCACGACCAAAGACGGGCGTTTTACCAACGCCGTCTACGGTTTTTTGAACATGCTCGACGCCATCCGCGAACAGGTGAAGCCCGACGGAATTGCGGTCGCGTTCGATTTGCACGGCAAGACCTTCCGCCACGAGATGTATGAGCCGTACAAGGCCGGGAGAAAGGGCATGCCCGAGGAACTCGCCGCGCAATTACCCGTAACCAAAGAAGTTTTGGCTGCGCTCGGCTGCGAAATCGTAACCTGTCAGGGTTATGAAGCAGACGATGTTTTGGGTGCATATGCAGCCGCTTGCGAAAAAGTCGGCGAGCCTTGTGAAATCGCGACCGGCGACCGCGACAGCTTGCAGCTGGTTCGTCCCAATGTTTCGGTCCGGATTGCCAAAACCACCATGGGCGCGGCGGATTCGGTATTATATGATGAGGTAAAAATCCGGGAAGAATACGGTGTTCCGCCGAAAGCACTGATCGACGTCAAGGCGCTCGCGGGCGACAGTTCCGACAACATCCCCGGCGTGGCGGGCATCGGTCTCAAAACCGCCTGCGATTTAATTGCAAAATTCGGGTCGCTGGATGGCGTCTATGATCATCTTGACAGCCCCGAGATCAGGGACGGCGTGCGCAAAAAGCTGACCGAGAGCCGTGAAAACGCCTATATCTCGAAAGAACTCGGCGCGATTGTAAGCGATTTACCGCTGAAAATCGATTTGGAAGAACTGAAAGCAAGAAAACGGGACGACGCCAAACTGCGCGCGCTGTTTGTCGAGCTGGAGTTTTTCCGGCTGCTCAAAAAATACGGACTTGAAAATGTGACAGCTGAAACCAAGGTGATTCCGGTTATAAAAGAGCAAAAAGAGCGGGACAGCCGCGATATTTACGACCTCAAGAGTTATCATAAACAGCATCCGGATGAAGTTTTACCCGATAATGTGTTTGATCCGATGTTGGCGGCCTATTTGATCAACCCGCTGGCAAACAGTTATGCGCTCGACCGGCTTTTGACCGAATACGGCTGCGGCGAAGATGAGTTTTCGTCGTTGTGTCAGTTGCTCTCGGAAAAGGTTGACGACATGGGCATGACACCCCTGCTGCGAAATATCGAACAGCCGCTTGCCATGGTACTCGCCGATATGGAAACCATGGGAATTCGGGTCGAAAAGAACGGATTGGAACGGTACGGCGCCGAGATGATCAATATGGCCGAAGCCGTCAAACAGGAGGTCTATGAATTGGCGGGTGAGGAGTTCAACATCGGCTCCCCCAAGCAGCTATCGCACATTCTGTTTGAAAAACTCGGTCTGTCGTCAGGCCGCAAGACCAAAAGCGGCTTCAGCACCGACGCGGATGTGCTCGCCAATTTGGCTTTGGAAAATCCGATTGTCGAGAAAGTCCTATTATATCGGCAATATACCAAACTGGTCTCGACCTACTGTGAGGGACTTTCCAAACAAATCGCCGAAGACGGCAGAATCCACACGACCTTTATCCAGACTGAGACCCGCACCGGACGCATCAGCAGCGCCGAGCCGAATCTGCAGAATATCCCCGTTCGAACCGAACTCGGGCGGCAGCTTCGGGAATTTTTCGTCGCCGAACCGGGGCATATCTTACTCGACGCGGACTATTCTCAAATTGAACTGCGCGTTTTGGCGGCGGTCGCCGGCGATGAGAACATGAAAAGCGCATTTGCGAGCGGGCTGGACATCCACACCAAGACGGCATCCGAGGTGTTCGGATTGCCGCAGGAGATGGTCAATTCCACGCTGCGCAGCCGCGCAAAAGCCGTCAATTTCGGCATTGTCTACGGCATTGGGGCGTTTTCGCTGTCGCATGATATCGGCGTCACGGTCGCGGAAGCCGACCGATATATTAAGAACTATCTGGCCGCTTACCCGGCCATTGCGAAGTTTTTAACCGATACGGTTGAAAGGGCTAAAAAGGACGGATTTGTGACGACCTATTTCGGACGGCGCAGACCGCTGCCGGAACTGGCTTCCTCGAACAACAACATTCGAAATTTCGGAGAGCGCGCGGCAAAGAACACGGCGATTCAGGGCACCGCCGCCGACATCATTAAGATTGCGATGATCAAGGTCGCAAAACGGTTGAAAGACGAAGGAATGAAGTCGAAGCTGATCTTACAGATTCACGATGAACTGATCGTCGAAGCACCGAAGGACGAAGCGGATTTTGCGGCCGCGATTTTAAAACAGGAAATGGAACGCGCTGCCGAACTCGGCGTACCGTTGCGCGCAGATGTCTCAAGAGGGCAAAACTGGCTCGAAGCCAAGATTTAAAAAACGGAAGTGAACGTATGAAGATCCTGTTTGTCTGCACAGGCAATACCTGCCGCAGTCCGATGGCGGAGGCTTTTGCGCAGGATTATGTCAAAAAACACGGACTTGATGTGATTTGCAAGAGCGCAGGGCTTGCCGCGTTCGAAAGCGATAAAGTCAGTGAAAATACAATCGTCTCACTGGCTGCCGACGGGCTCTCTGCCGTGACCACGCAGCCGATTCGTTTTACAAGAGAACTGGGCGAGTGGGCCGATGTCATTTATGTGATGAGTGAACAGCACCTCGATTTTATCAAGATGCGGTTTTCGGAGTTCGCAGATAAAACGAAACTGCTCGGAGAGGGCATTCCTGACCCTTACGGAAAGGATTTAAATGCCTATTCGGAATGCTACCGGCAGCTGAAATGGTATATCAGGGAGGTCTTCGATGCTCTCAGACATTGAGATCAAAACGCTCCTGCCGGAGTTTTATCAAGTCGTTTACGAGTTGGAAAACAGCGTTTTTTCTTCGCCGAGGTCGCTTTCCGAAGTGAAAGAGGACGCTGAGAATCCGCGTGTGGTGTTTTTGACTGCCTTTTGCGGCAAGGAATTTTCCGGATACGGCGCGTTCGGATATGTGTTGGACGAGGGATATATCGGTAATATCGCAGTAGCGCCGGAGTTTCGGCGGCGCAAGGTCGGCTCGGCGATTTTGGCGGAGTTCGACCGAAAGGCCAAAGCACTTGGACTTCGGTTTTTGACACTGGAAGTACGCGCGCGCAACGATGGCGCAATCGCCCTATATGAAAAGCACGGGTACGTGAAAAAAGGATTGCGCAAGGGGTTTTATATCAAACCGGACGATGACGGATTGATTTATACGAAAGAATACCTGGGACAGTAAGGACTGTATGAATTGTTATCCCGAGCGAAGCACGAAGTGCGTAGTCGAAGGATCTCGTTCCCTACAAGCCTACGGACATGTTTCCCGAAACCTTCATCAGCTCGAGATTCCTCAGGCTTCAAGAAATATTGCGATGTCATACTCGGAATGACAGTTTAAAATAACGGAAAGATGGTTTATTAATGAGGATATTGGCGATTGAGAGTTCCTGCGACGAGACCGCCGCCGCGGTTATCGAAAACGGGCGGACGGTGCTTTCTTCGCTTGTCAACTCGCAGGTCGCGGAGCACGCCCAATATGGGGGAGTAGTGCCCGAAATCGCTTCACGTCGGCATGTCGAAAACATCGGCGGGCTGGTGAAAGGCGCGCTTGAAAAAGCTGATATGACGCTTTCGGAAGTTGACGCGGTGGCGGTGACCTGCTGCCCGGGGCTGATCGGCGCGCTGCTCGTCGGCGTGAATTTTGCCAAGGGGCTGGCGTTTTCGTCAAACAAACCGCTGATCGGCGTGCATCATATCCGGGGACATGTGGCGGCGAACTATATCGCATATTCCGAACTCAAGCCGCCGTTTTTTGCCCTGATTGTCTCGGGCGGACATACGGTGATCGCGCGGGTGAAAGACTATACGAAATTTGAAATTGTCGGCACGACCCGTGATGATGCGGCGGGAGAGGCGTTTGATAAAGCCGCAAGGGTGATGGGATTTCCTTATCCCGGCGGGATTTATATTGATAAGTCGGCAAAGGCGGGTACCCCCGATGCTTACAAGCTGCCGATGCCGGTGATCGGCGGGCGGCCGTATGATTTTTCATTTTCGGGACTTAAGACCGTCATCGTCAACCTTGCGCACAACGCGCAGCAAAAAGGCGAGACGCTGAATACGGACGACCTTGCGGCGAGTTTTCAACATACGGCGGTGACGATGTTATGTGACCGGTTTTTTGCGGCGGCCCAGGAGTACGGAGAAAAAAAGCTGGTGCTTGCGGGCGGGGTCGCAGCCAATTCGGGGCTGAGAAGCGAACTGCAAAAACGGGCTTCGGCGGGCGGATATGAGTTGTTTATCCCGCCGTTATCGTTATGCGGAGACAACGCCGCGATGATCGGCGCGCAGGCGTATTATGAATTTTCAGCAGGCAACATCGCCGACAACACCTTGAACGGAACGGCGTATATGTCGATTGATTACAGAAACGAGGATAAGCAATGGAGAACATCGTAATTATCGGGGCTATGATGGTCGAGATTAAACCGCTGATCGAACTGCTCGGCGCACGGAAGACCAGAAACGGCGACTGGAGCAAGGGGAATATTAAAATTTGCCACTCCGGGGTTGCTAAAGTGAACGCCGCGATCACAGCACAGCGGGCGATTGATACTTATAAACCAAATTTCATTCTAAATATCGGCATCAGCGGAGGACTTGACCCCTCGCTTGCGATCGGTGAGATCGTGGTCTGCGGCGCGTTTTCGTACCACGATGTTGCGCCCGACGAAATTTTCGCCAACCATCCGACCCTCGGCGGCGAACGGAAAGCCGATGAAAAACTAATTGAAAAGGCCGTTGCCGCCTGCAAAACGCTCAACATTCCATACCGGACGGGCAAGGCGGTCAGCGGCGACCAAATCATCATCAACATGGATCACTCAAAACGGCTGTTCGAAAAAGGCGGGATAATTGTCGACATGGAGAGCGGCGCGCTTGCGCATACCTGTCATGTCAATAAGACTCCGTTTTGTGCGGTGCGGGCGGTGTCGGATTTCGCCGATGAGAACGCTCTCTCCGAGATGGAGCGGCAGGAACACATTTTATCGGTAAAGTTGGCGCAGGTTGCAATTGAGATGTTGTGCGAATATCGGATTATTGGGAAATAAGATTATATAAGTATCATCATTTAGCCCCTATAAAGCGGAAGATGAAAGGTTAAAAATGATAAGACTGATCAGTGTGAATGAAGATAACTGGATCGAAATATCAAAATTGAGCGTTACGGATGAACAAAAAGAATTTCTTGACAGTCCGATCGGAATTATTGCAAGAGGATATGTATATAGAAATCAAAATGCGAGAGTGCTGGGAATTGCGGATAACGATCAAATCATTGGCATAACCTTGGTAAAGGATCTGGATGAAGAGCCTGCCTGCTATGATCTTCAGCAATTTATGATCGATCAACGTTTTCAGAATAAAGGATACGGTACTGAGGCGCTTAAGCAATTCTTGATCATGCTTGGCAAAGAAGGAAAATATAAGTGCGTTGAGGTTTGCGTTAATAAAGCGGATACTCCCGCGCTTCGTATGTATGAGAAGGTGGGATTTCAAGACACAGGATATATTGATGATAATTGTCCCGATTGCCGGAATTTGATGTACTATTTCAAAGTGACGGAATAAAACCCCGGAATACCGGTTATGCTTACGTGTACGACGAATAATTATTTATTCAGCGCATCCGCGATGCGGCAGAAGTCGGCTACCGTTAATTGCTCGGCGCGCATTCTGAGATCGATACCCGCTGCTGCCAACACGGCGGCGGCTTTTTCTTTTCCCGAGAGTACAGACAGAGAATTGTGCAGCGTTTTGCGGCGTTGGCCGAATGCGGCGCGCACGACCGAGAAAAAGGCGGCTTCGTTTTCGGCAAGAACCGGCGGTTCGTCATAGATATTCAGGCGGATGACCTGACAATCTACATTCGGAGCGGGCAGAAAACTGCCGCGCGAGACGTCGAACAGAATTTCGGGCTTTGCGCGGTAATGCACCGTCACGCTGACAGCGCCGCACTCCCGACTCGGGGGTACCGCGCAAAGCCGAACGGCGAGCTCTTTTTGCAATAAAACTGTAATGCCTTTAAATTTTACGCCGCTCTCCAAAAACCGCATGATCAGTTCGGTGGAGATATAAAACGGCAGGTTCGCGCAGACCACGACCGGCATGTCGACGAAATGTTCTTTTAAAAATGCGGGCAGATCGAGTTTGAGCGCATCAGAGAAAACGACTTCAACATTCTCAAGACCGCCGACGGTTTCGGCGAGCACCGGAGCAAGCCGTTTATCCAGCTCGACCGCAACCACCTTCTTCGCGCGTTCGGCAAGCCGGCAGGTCAGCATCCCCGCGCCGGGGCCGACCTCCAAAACGCCGATGCCGTCGCAGCCGCTTCCCGCTGCCATCTTCGGCGGGACGGATGGATTGATTAAAAAGTTCTGGCCGATCGATTTGGTGAACGAAAAGCCGTGCTTTTTTAAAGTTTCATTAATTTCGGCGGCAGTGAGCGGCATGATAATAACCGTCCTTTAATTGAAAATGGCAAGAAGGGGAATCAGTCGAAAAATGTGATAAAAAATATACGGCCCGTATTTGAAGCGGTGCTTGACAGATTTCGGATGAGAATGTTATAATATCGGAGATTTGGACGGCATATACATAAATTCAGTGCCGCTCCTTGATTCGGGTTGAAAGGGTGATCTTGTGAGACGTGATAAACATAATTACTATTTGGATATTGCCGAGACCGTGCTGGAGCGATCAACCTGCCTGCGCCGCCGGTTCGGCGCGGTCATCGTCAAAAACGACGAGATCGTCTCGACCGGCTATAACGGCGCGCCGCGCGGCCGCGCAAACTGCACGGATCTCGGGTACTGCATCCGAAAAAAGCTGAATATTCCGCGCGGGGAGAATTATGAGATCTGCCGTTCGGTCCACGCCGAAGCCAATGCTATTATCTCGGCACCCCGTTATGAGACCATCGACGGCACGCTGTATCTGGTATGCCAGGATACCGAGACCGGCGAAATTGTCGCTGGGACGATGCCCTGCACGATGTGCAAGCGTCTGATCATCAACGCCGGTATCAAGACGGTCATCATCCGCAACACCCCTCAGGAATATACGATCATCGATGTCCAGCGCGACTGGGTGGCCAACGACGAAACCTTGAACGGGGTTTTCAATTACTGATATGATAGTGACCTATTCGGAAGCGGCGATGTCCGATCTCCACGCACTTGCGGAAATGCGCATCCGGATGATAAATTCAGAAGAACACCCGCTTTCCGACGGTCAAAAGCGGTTAATTGCCGAAAACACGAAACAATTTCTCTTTGACGGGATTTCCAAAGATACGGCTGTCGTATGGACGGCGGCTGTTTCGGAGCACTTTGTCGGCATGGGAGTCGTCAATTTCTTTTCACTGCCGCCGAACGACTGGTGCCCGAGCGGAAAAACCGCATACATCGGGAGTATCTTTGTGCGGCCCGAATACCGCAGACAAGGAATTGCGTCCGAACTGCTCACCAGATTGGTGTGGGAGGCAAAGAAGCGGGATTGCCAACGTATCATGCTGCATGCGTCCGATGAGGGCAGACCGCTGTATAAAAAATTCGGATTTGAGGCTTCACCCACGGCCATGGCGCTCTATCCGTTCGGCATCATGCCGGAGAGTTGATCTCCGGCTTTTTTATTTCATACAGCGTTACTTACCCGCTTTGCTCTTTTGCGCGTTATAGCAAAAGTCGGCGGCCAGACGGTCGGGCGCGATGCGCGCGGCAATGCGCCCCGCTTTGACGAGAAATCCGGGGTTGATCGGGGACTTTCCCCGCTCGATCCCTTTGATTGCGCAGCGGGCGATGAATTCGGCGCTCTTTCCTTTGATGCCGACGTTGACGCCTGCAACGTCGTTGAACTCTGTATCGGCCGGGCCGGGGCATAACACAAGAACACGCACCTTGCTGCCGGATTTGCGCAGTTCGGCATCGACCGAAAGAGAGAGTTTGAGCACATAGGCCTTGGTCGCATAATAAGAAGCCATCAGCGGGCCGATCAAATATGCCGCAACGCTGGCGACATTTAATATGGTTCCGGAATTTTTGGCCTGCATTTTTTTCAAAAACAACTTCATCAGGACGTGAAGCGCTTTGCAGTTGAGGTCGACCATCTCCATTTCGCGTTCGAGGGAGCTCTCGGTGAATACTCCGAAATACCCGAACCCGGCATTATTGATCAGTAAGTCGATGTCTTCGTCGGCAACCGCGTCAAAAAGCGCTTTACAGCCCTCGAAGGTGCCGAGGTCGGTGGGGATTATGCGAGATTCACAGGGCAGTGATTTGGCGAGTTCCTCGAGCCGGTCGACCCTGCGGGCGGCCAAAATCGTGCGCCAGCCTTTGGCTGAGAGCTGTTTGGCAAGTTCGGCGCCGAAGCCGGAGCTGGCTCCGGTGATGAGTGCGGTTTTCATGGGGGTGTCCTTCCTTGTAAGCGAAATTTATATATTTTATACTTGCTTATTATTTTGAGATATATGTATATACATCAACATCAACTGCTTCTTGTCCGCCCCAGTTCTTTTTTTGCACAACATATTCTTCTTTTTGAAAACCGTTTTTTAACAGCGCTTTACCGGCATATATATTATCAGGCATTACAAATGCCCGGATTATACTTATTCCGATTTCTTTTGACAAATAAGCTATCATTAGCTCAATAGCATTTGTTGCAATTCCTTGATTCCAAAAAGCTTCATTTATTTGATAACCAACCGTAATGGTATTGGCTCTTTTTTTGTAATCAAACATCTCGGATAAACCTACAAGTCTATTTGTACTGTCATTTAAATAAATTCCGGCAATGATCCTTTTTTTCTTTTCAAAGTCTCTGCCGCCAAGATTTCTAATTGCAGTCAAAAGAAAATTACTATTTTTCTTATATAAGAAAGGGGGTATATATTTATACACGTGATCATTATTACTGATTTCAGCTAATGCTTCAACATCATTCTCTATCATTTTCCTTATCACTATTTTATCGTTTTTCAACTGAGGGAAACTATCAAATAATTTTGTCATTGTTTTTTCTTTTATTGATATAAAAATTCCCGTTATGCTTTGGATGATTCCGACGGGAATATTATTTTTTTCTTTACACTTAATACACGCTTTGTTCCTGCCCGTACTTCGCTGCTGCGACGGCGGCGAAGTCTCCGACTGATTCTCCTAAGCCCGCATAGACGATTCTGCAGACCTCCCATGAAAACGGGATAGCCTCGTGTGCGACGACCCGCTCGACAATCGGCGCAAACCGTTTTTCACGACCGTAGATCGAGCCGATGACAACGATCTCGGGATTGATGATGTCGATGATATTCGAAATGCCGAGCCCCAGTTTTTCGCCGCATTCTTCGATGACCGAGAGCGCGAATGCGTCTCCCGCGTCGGCGGCTTCGCTGATGGACTTTGCCGTGATATCAACGTCTTTCAAAACCGTGGTTTTTCCGGCGTTGAGCCAAGCGGGCATGCGTTCACCGGCAAGGCGTGCAATGCCGCCGCCCGAACAATAGCCCTCAAAGGAACCGCGTTTATTAAAACCGACCGGGCCGTCTTCGGCAACCCGCATATGACCGACTTCGCCGCCCATGTCGTTCGTTCCGCAGTAGAGTTTCCCGTCGAGGATCAGACCGCCGCCCATTCCGGTGCCGAAAGTCAGAAACACGACGTTTTGAAACCCTTTTCCTGCGCCCCAGAGCCATTCGGCGAGCGCGCAGGCGTTAGCGTCGTTTTGCAGGAAAGCAGGCACGCCGATGGCTTCTTGAAAAGGTGTGACGATGTCGATATTGATCCAGCCGGGGAGGTTCGGAGGGCAGAGAAGCATCCCTTTTTTGCTGTTCAAAGGACCTCCGCAGCTGATTCCGACCGCGTCGATAACCGGCCCCTTCGCCAGTTCCTTGGCGTTTGAGACAAGCTCAGCAATGGTCGCTTCGGGAGTCGGTAGCGTCGCGAATCTGTTCTTTTTCAGCATTTTCGGCAGGTTTGCTGAGCAATCGTCTTGCCACAGGGAGACCGCGCATTTGGTACCGCCGATATCAACTGAGAGGTATTTTTTCATGGGTTATATCCATCCTTTTTTAAGGTGTGGTATAAATCAATTCAAGGTCGCCGGTCAAAGTCAACTTTTCCGTATGAGCAGGGATGAATGCGCCGTCGCCTTTTTTTACGGCTTGCCCATTGATAGCGCCGGCTCCGTTTAAAACGGTTACGAGTCCCCAGGTCTTTTTGCAATTGATTTCACCGTAACCGAGATAATGCGTTGAGGTGAAATAGTCGCAGCGGGCAAGAACTGTGCGTGAAAGCGTTCCGAGTTTGCGAGTCTTGCCGCGCGGTTTTCCGTCCGGTCTCGACGGGGAGAGATCGGCTGCTTCACAGGCCTTTTGAATGTGCAGTTCGCGGGGTTTTCCGTCCGCGCCGGGGCGGTTATAGTCAAATATGCGATAGGTGAAATTGCTCGACTGCTGGATTTCGCAGATGAGCAGTCCCGCGCCGATAGCATGTACCGTTCCTGCGGGGATGAAATAGACGTCGCCCTTTTTGCACTCGACTCTATTGAGCGAGTCGCAGACTGTGCCGTTTTGAATGCTGTCCGCAAACTCTTTCGGGGTCACGCGGTTCTTGAAACCATAATAGAGGAAAGCGCCGGGCGCGGCGTCTATGACGTACCACATCTCGGTCTTGCCGCGTCCGTTCTCATGTGCGGCGGCGTATTTATCGTCCGGGTGCACCTGAATCGATAAGTCGCTTGCGGCGTCGATGAACTTGACGAGCAGCGGAAAATCGTCGCCTGTTTTGCCGCCGCAGAGTTCCGGGTGTTCGTTCAGTATCTCGCCGAACGGTTTACCGCCAAATTCGCCGCCGATCGCAACGGACTGCCCCGCAGGATGCGCGGAAACCACCCAGGCCTCGGCGATGCGGGTGAGATTTTTATCGTATCCGAATTCGGTAACAAGGCGGTTACCGCCCCAGATGATGTCTTTTAACGCAGGTTTGAGCAGGATGATGTCCAAAGTTACGCACCTCCGAAATTGATCAAGCCTATTCTACCACAACGCAGCGGGAAATTCAAAGGTTGTATTTCCGTTATCTGAGAGGTATAATGACATCGTGTCAATTGTCGTGATGCGGCGGCGAAAGCAAAAGAGAAAAACTGCCGGGGAACGATCACACCGCTTGCGGCATCGGATTGACGCGGGGGGAACGGCAAATATGGCTAAAATCAAAAGGACCGCCGGGAAACATTCCGTGCGGGAAAGCAAAGCAAAAAAAAAGAGCGACAGAATTTTTCTGCTGGGAGTATTGGCAGTGATACTGGCTGCCGCGGCAGGTACAACGCTTTGGCTGGCGTTTGATAACCGGCAGACATTGGATGGCGCATTGACCTCTGAGACCGCTTACACGGGGGAACAAAATATCGCGGCGGTTAAGAACACAGAAAATCAGCGGTATTATTCGATCGAGACTCATAAGCCTGTAGCAGCTGCACAAGCGTTCAATGAGCTTTATAACAAGAACATTCAAACATTCAGAATGCAGCTTGACGGACTTTTAAACGCGAAAGCGTTAAACCGGCAAGACCCTGCGAAACTGACCATCGGTTTCAGCCTGTTGAAATTTGAACAATATACGACCTATACGATACATACCGAACAATATATTTCCGCAAGGAATTCCCAAAATAAAATCGTCGATTATCGAATGATATTCGACGGAGATAAGCCGCTCAAAGCAGCGGATTTATTCAAAATCGGCATAGACTATACGGCGAAACTGTCCGAATTGGGAGGATTGAATGCTTCCGACCTGGACGGAAAACTGGCTTTGACAAACGAGGGCCTTACGGTGTTCGCGGACAAAACCGCGGTGATCGATTATGCCGGTTTATATAAACTGATGGCAATATCGCTGCCTGATAAATATAAGCCCGTTGAACCGAATCCGATCGATCCGAAGGCGGAAAAGGTGGTCGCGCTGACTTTTGATGACGGGCCGTATTCTTCGGTGACGAAAAAACTGCTCGATCTGCTCGATCAATACAACGCCAAAGCGACGTTTTTCGTGGTCGGTTATAACACCGACTTTTATCCCGACACCATACGCGAAATTGCTAAACGCGGCCAATCGATCGGAATTCATTCCACCGAACACCGCTCGCTGACCAAGATGACCGACGACGAAATCAAAGCCGACATTTTCGGCATGCAGGATAAAATCGAAAAGATCTGCGGTGTAAGGCCTGATATCGTTCGCCCCGTCGGCGGCAATGTCAATCAGCATATCGCCGATTTGCTCGGGATGCCGATTGTTTTATGGGACGTCGACCCAAATGACTGGAAATACCGCAATTGCGACAAAGTGGAAGATTACGTGACGCACCATGTGCAAAGCGGCGACATTGTGCTTTCTCATGACATCTATGAATCAACGTATGAAGCCTATGAAAAGATCATTCCCGAACTGGCCGCGCAGGGTTACCGGTTCGTGACCGTAGAGGAACTGATCGGCTATACCGACGGTGCCTATGCCGGAAAGATTATCCGCTACCGCGATTTGTGCCGAGAACTGCGGCAGGCCGGAGCGTTTGAGCAGTGATCCCTGTGAACACTGCAATTGATATTCCGAATATCGAAATCGTACCCGCAGCATTGCAAAATGCCGCGGGTTCTTTTATAATGGATGAAGGAACCAATTGAGATTTAGGAGGAACAGCTCATGTATTGTCCCAAATGCGGAACACAAATCGACGACGGCGCGAAGTTTTGCGGAAAATGCGGCGCGCAGCTCTCGGCACCGGTAACTCCGGCACAGCCGGTGACGACACAGCCGCAGCCGGCCTATGCCCCGCAGTACGCGCAACCCGCGGCTGTTCAGCCCGCAGCTGCACAACCGATTTATATGCAGAATGCGGGACTTGTGGGTTGGTCGGAAAATTACAGGCATCCGCTGATTATCAAAAAGGCCGAGTCACAGAAAAAGGGTGCTGTAATCTTTACCGCAGTGCTGATGGCTGTTTTTATAATCGGATTTACCATTGCCGGATTTACGGTTGAAAAGATGGAACCTGCCGAGGGTATTATTATCGGCGTTGGGCTGGCGCTGATGATGCTGATTATTTTGCTGGTGCGTATGGCCAAAATGAAAAAGCCGATTTGGGAAGGCACCGTAACCGATAAAAAGGCAAAGCGCAAAACCGATACCGATGATGACGGCAACATCTCGAGGGATTATATACAGTATACCGTCTATATGACCGGTGTTGACGGCAGCAAAAAAACACTGCGCGCCAACGACAACCGAGCTTGGTATGATTATCTTCAAATCGGCGAACGGGTGCGGTTTCACCCCAATTTGAGTACCTATGAAAAATACGATAAATCAAGAGACAATTATCTGATGTGCAATGTCTGCGGCAAGCGCTGTGACATCAACGAGGATGTCTGCCGATTCTGCAAAAGTCCGCTGTTCAAAGGATCGAATACGGGTTTTTAACGCCCGACAACGGCAGTTATACGCTTAAAACGGGATATCCCGAGGGTTTATTTGTCTAAAGTGCAATAGGACGGCGCTTTGGTTTGGATGCATTTCGGCGTTTTTTTTGGTGAAAAATTGCGGTTTGCCCTTGAAAATTTCGCATTTTTGGTATAATATAGTACCGGAATGTCGGATCGTCCGGCATTGGTTAATAATATTTGGAGGTTTTACGATGGTAAGAGTAGCAATTAACGGATTCGGAAGAATCGGCCGCCTTGCGTTCAGACAGATGTTTGGCGCCGCGGGATATGAAGTCGTCGCAATCAACGACCTCACCAGCCCCAAAGTGCTGGCACACCTTTTAAAGTACGATACCTGCCAAGGCAGATATGCCCTCGGCAACACAGTCACTGCGGGTGAGGATTCCATCACAGTTGACGGCAAGACCATTAAGATCTACGCCGAAAAAGACGCCGCGAACCTGCCGTGGGGCAAACTGGATGTCGACGTCGTGCTCGAGTGCACCGGTTTCTATACGTCCAAAGAAAAGTCCTCGGCTCACATCAAAGCGGGCGCCAAAAAGGTCGTTATCTCCGCTCCGGCCGGCAACGACCTGCCCACCATCGTCTACAGCGTCAACGAAAAGACCCTGACCAAGGACGACACCATTATCTCGGCAGCTTCGTGCACCACCAACTGCCTGGCTCCGATGGCTTATACCCTGAATAAATATGCGCCCATCCTGAGCGGCATCATGACCACTGTTCACGCCTACACCGGTGACCAGATGGTCCTCGACGGCCCGCACCGCGGCGGCGATCTGCGCCGTTCCCGTGCAGCAGCCGAAAACATCGTCCCGAACTCCACCGGCGCTGCAAAAGCGATCGGACTGGTTATCCCCGAACTGAACGGCAAACTGATCGGTTCGGCTCAGCGTGTTCCGGTTCCGACCGGCTCCACCACCATCCTCGTCGCCGTCGTCAAGGGCAAAGACATCACCAAGGACGGCATCAACGCCGCGATGAAGGCTGCCGCTTCTGCATCTTTCGGTTACAACGAGGATGAAATCGTCTCCTCCGACGTTATCGGCATCACCGTCGGTTCGCTGTTCGACGCCACCCAGACCATGGTCACCAAGATCGACGACGACACCTATCAGGTGCAGGTCGTGTCCTGGTACGACAACGAGAACTCCTACACCAGCCAGATGGTCAGAACCATCAAGTACTTCGCGGAACTCAAGTAAGCGTTAATCAAGTCAAATAAATCGGGCGGGGTTGAAAAATCCCGCCCGATCTGTTTTTCGTGATGAGAGAATTTGTAGGGGCGCGAAATCGCGCGACGGGACATTGCGCGTCCGTAAGATAACGAAGGCTGTAAATATAATAAAACGGAGCGACGCTGTGCGGATTATGCATCCCAAGTTTCTGACGGTCAATGGCCGCCCCTACGGTGTATCTTCAAACAGTTGGAACTTTATTTCTTCCTTTTTGAGAATATTCTTTGAAACATCTTTACCAACTCCACCATCGGGATAATGGCAAAGGCAAGGCCAAGGGCGATGGCGTATTCGGCGAGGGAGATGGACGCAAATCCGAAGGTGACGGATAAGAAGGGGATATAAATGACAGCGGTCGTCAACAGCAGTGCGCCGACGGCAGCGCCCCAAAGCCAGATATTTTGGCGTTTGACGGTGAAAATCGAACCTCGCCGCGAGCGCAGGTTAAACGAGTGGAAGATCTCGGCCATCGACATGGTCAAAAACGCCATGGTCATGCCGTCGGGGCTGTTCGCGATCTCCCAGACCCCCGATTCGATGCGGTGGCCGATGAAGTAGGCCGCAAGCAGCAGGATCGTTACAAAAACCCCCTGATAGAGGACGTCCGGGCCGATGCCGCCGGAGAAGATTCCCGCCTTAGCATCGCGGGGTTTTTGCCGCATGGTATCGGCCTCGCCGTGCTCCATTCCGAGCGCCAGTGCGGGCAGACTGTCAGTGATGAGATTAATCCAAAGAATGTGAATGGGCTTGAGCAAGGTGAACCCGAGCATGGTCGCAATGAAGATGCCGAGAACCTCACTGAGGTTGGACGAGAGCAGAAACTGAATGGCCCTGCGGATATTGGCGTAGATTCTGCGCCCCTCCTCCACGGCGGCAACAATGGTGGCAAAATTGTCGTCGGCTAAGATCATATCGGCGACATTTTTGGTGACGTCGGTGCCCGTGATGCCCATGCCGATGCCGATGTCGGCGGATTTAATACTCGGCGCATCGTTGACACCGTCTCCGGTCATGGCCGTGATCTTGCCTTTGCGTTTCCAGGCGTTGACGATGCGCACTTTATGTTCTGGTTGGACGCGGGCGTAGATGTGATAATGTTCAATTTGCCGGTCGAGTTCTTCGTCGGACATACCGTCGAGCGCTTGACCCAAAACAGCTTGAGAGGCATCAAGCAAAATGCCGAGGTCTTTGGCAATGGCGACTGCGGTGTCGATGTGGTCGCCGGTGATCATGATGACGTTGATGCCGGCTTCACGGCACTCTTCAACCGCCGCTTTTACCTCCGGGCGGATCGGGTCGATCATCCCGCAGAGGCCGAGAAAGACCATATCGCGCTCCAGTGTTTCCGGGGAGAAGTGCTCCGGCTTTTGGGATAAATCTCTATAAGCCGCCGCAAGCACGCGCAGGGCATTGTCCGCCATGGCCTTGTTAACCCGGCGCAATTCTTCCCGCTCGGCATCGGTGAGAGCGACGACGCCTTCTTTGGTCAGAATATGCGTACAGCGCTTGATAATCTCGTCAGGCGCGCCTTTGGTATATTGAATAAATCCATTTTGTGTTGTGTGCACCGTAGACATCATTTTACGCATTGAGTCAAACGGCGCTTCACCCACGCGCGGCTCGGTCTTTTTGAGTTCGTTTTTATTAAGAGAAAGAGTGTGGGCGTAGTTGACCAGTGCGCATTCGGTCGGTTCGCCGACGGCGGTTTTGGCTTCTTCGTCGAACTCCGCGTCGGTACACAGGCACATCGCGGTTGCGAGTTTTGCGGTATCGGCGCTCTCAGCTTTGACGACTGTCATCTTGTTCTGAGTCAGTGTGCCGGTTTTGTCTGAGCAGATGACCTGCGTGCAGCCGAGGGTCTCCACGGCGGTCAGACGGCGGATGACGGCATTTCGTTTTGCCATTTTGGTCACGCCGATCGAGAGCACGATGGTGACGACGGCGGCAAGGCCTTCCGGAATCGCGGCGACCGCCAGGCTGACAGCGAGCATGAAAGTATTCAGCACAACTTCGGTCGAAAATGCGCCCGCTTTTAAAATACCGGCGGCAAAGATGACCACGCAGATGCCGAGAACAAGCCAGGTAAGAATCCTAGAGAGGCCTGAAAGCTTAACCTGTAGCGGGGTCGCTTCGTCTTTTGCCTTGGTCAGTGCGTCGGCGATCTTGCCCATCTCGGTATTCATTCCCGTGTCGCAGACGACCGCGACACCGCGGCCGTAGACTACGGTACTGCCCATATAGACCATGTTTCGGCGGTCGCCGAGCGGGACATCGCCGCTGCCGAGCATATCATCCGTCTTTTCTGAAGGAACGGATTCACCGGTCAGCGCCGCTTCCTCGACTTTCATCGAGGCGCATTCGAGGATACGCGCGTCTGCCGGAACCGAATCGCCGGCTTCGAGATGAATGATATCGCCGGGGACGAGATCTTCGCTTTTGATAACAGCGAGTTTCCCATCACGCAGCACCTTTGAAGTGGATGCAGTCATGGTCTTGAGAGCCTCAATGGCCTCTTCGGCTTTGCTTTCCTGCACAACCCCGAGCACCGAATTTAAAATGACGACAAATAAAATGATAAAAACATCGGCCATCGACTCGCCCGCGTAAGCCGAAGTGACGCCCGACAGAACCGCCGCAATCAACAAGACGATGATCATCGGGTTCGCGAGCTGCTGCAGAAACCGGACGATAATGCTTGTTTTTTTCGGCTCTGCCAGCTTATTTTTTCCGTGAGAGAGCAGTCGTTTTTCGACCTCTTTAAAATTGAGGCCGGAAGAGGCTGAATCAAGTTCTTTTAAAACTTCTTCTTTATTTTGCTGATAATATGACATGATGTTTTTCCTCTGCTTTCCGGGCGTATTTGTAAACAAAAGACCCATGCGCAATCTTTTCCGCGGGTTCGGCACGGCAAAAATTGTACGTGAGTCTCGTTATGGGCAGTCGGTATGGATTGTGTCCGTCTGCTTTAGATATGCCAGACCGTAAACGGCCGTGTGTTGACATACCGCACGTTACGTGCAAACTACTCCCTCAGGGGTACTTCATTCAGATGATGACACAAAAACCAGTCATTGTCAAGTACCTTGGATTATTATCGGCAATTAACGCGTTTATAGACAGAGTTTCAATCAACCCTGCGGAAGCGTATAGCTCCAGGACGTACCATCCCAGACGCAAGGTATTTGAGCGGTTTTGGTTTCCTCCGGGCTTTGAATCATCGGGGTGAGGATGAGCGAATTGTTCGTAATTTCCGAGTCCGAAATTGTCAGCAAGTAGGCACTGAGTTTGCCGTCCTGGCCCACATATCCTTCGGCGGTAAGCTGTGCCAGATCGGCGGCTTTTGAGTTCGCGCCGAATGCGATTGACGACCGGTAAATCATTGCGCTTTTTTCGGAGACGGACAGATTATTCGTTTTGGAAAGGTCGATTCCGACCGGCAGGTCAGTATTGAACGGGGCGTTGGTGCAGGCGTTTTTCAAAACAGCCATATAAAGGCCTACCAGGTCACCTTCATTGCTCTTGATTTGAACGGATTTCGCATTCATAATCATCGCCGGATAACTTTCGGCGATCGAGCCATCGAAACCGATTTCGACAACCAGACCCGGTACAAGTTCGCCGCTCTCGGCTTTCTTTCCGTCCGTATTAAAGACTTTCAGATCATTGACGCCGTTGAGTTGATAGACGCCTTCAGCGGTTTCATACTCACCGGTGCCGGCGAGAATCATGGAAGTGACCGTATTATTGGCTCCGATAACGGTTGAGATGATCTTTGCGGTGAATGTCGCAGCTGTCTTCGGAATTTTAGCGCCGCAGCCAAACACACCGAGCAGCATGGCCGCAGTAAACAGAACGGCAAAAATTTTCTTCATGGCTTATTGCCTCCGTCGAAATTAATGATACATATATTATATATATTGACACAAAAAGTCAAGCGCAGCGGTTTTATAATATGCACCACAATCAGAAATTCTGTGCTGTTGAAAAAAACCCAATGCTGTGTTAGAATGGGAAACAGCGGAGGGATGCTATGATATGCGGAAATTGCAGATCGACTGTTTCCGACGATAGTCGGTTTTGTTTATACTGCGGTTCGGAAATTGACCGAAACGGTCTGCGGCTGGAAAAACTACGCGAGATCGGTGCCGGAAGGATGGTATTTGCTGCAGCAATCTTTTCCGCCATACAAGCGATAATCGGATTAGTCAATATCTCTTGGCTTTTAACGCTTTTATTTATGCTTTTTTCTCTTTCAATATTTTTAACTTGGAAAGATTGCCGTAAAACCCATTTACCTGTTTTGGGATTAAAATTGCTTTCATTTTCAAATTTTATATTCATTTTCGCTATAATATTTTCACTTACCGAGTTAGCACCTGTGTTATCCTCATTGACGCAAAGAAATAGTAATATACATACTGACATATTAACATTGGGATTGGCAATAGGGATGCTAATTATAATGGGTGCGGCGGTTATAACAGGCAGACTGCTTTTTTGGCTATTTTATCGGTCATTATACTTCGTTACTATTCGAAAAACAGAGAAAATCCGGTTTGCCGGTTTTGTCTCAGTGATAAATTTAATCTTACCATGGGTTATGGGTCTGTCAATTTTAATGCTTATATCAGCTAATTTGTCCTCTTTTATCAACGGCGGTTGGACAGATCTTTATGTTTCAAACACATTTCACCTGATACCTTGGTTATATCTGAATATTCCGATGACAAAAGGCGTTTATTTTATAATTGAAACAATATATCTATTTTCTTCAGGCGTCAGCGGATTATTAATTGGTTTAAGCATTAAAAATATTAAAAATGTGTGGAGGTATTAAAATGACATGTCCCAATTGCAGATCTTCAATCCCGGACAACAGCCGCTTCTGCGAGTTTTGCGGCGCGGCGATTACACAGCCGGCTTATACCCCTCCGGTACAGCCGTTTGATGTGACTCCCGTGAACCAATTTCCCCGGAAAGCCGGAGAGATCGCCGCCGGACCCCTGATGCTTTGGCTGGCGATCTTGTTCTCCGCGCAGCTTGCTTTTACCGCACTGTCCTCCTCTTGGTTTTCGCTTGGAATTTTGATCGCAGTTCCCGAATTGATTGCATATTGGATGATCTATTCGAACGCTAAAAGCAACGAACCGGGCAGCCACGGCGGGTTGAAGCTTTTGAAAGGGTATTATAATTTTCTTTTTGTCTTTATGATTGTAATCGGCTCAATCGTTGTGTTGGCCGGAATTACTGCAGGAATTGCGGTTACAGCATTCGGCAGTCAGTTTGGTGAACGGTTTGGCGGCCAATATGGCGGTGAGGTGGCCGGTGTCATCGGCGTCGTGATCCTCGTACTTGCTGTGACGCTGCTTCCGATGATATTCGGCATTGGCTGCTTCTTCCTGTGGGCAAAAAGAAAGTATGTACGTTCGCTGTACAGCGCCGTCACAACGGGAGGCAGACCGAAGTGGTCGGTCTTTATTGCGGTAATTTTATTCCTTGGTGCATTAAATGCGTTTTCTTCGATATCGAATGTATTTTTTCTGAATTCTCATTTATATTCACAGTATATGTCACAGCTATTCAGCGAACTGCCTGCCAACATCTCTCAGTACCTTGCGAATCTCATGAGTTCTCTGACCGGGTATAAAGCTGTGTTCGGTTCGCTGCAGGCGCTGTGCAGCTGCGGGGCCTCGGTGCTTGCCGGTGCTATTGTGCTGAAACTGAAAAACGTTAATTAAATTATATAGTATTCGAATTTGACGTTTTGTATAATTTTCAAAGTTTATTACAGCTTCCAAAAATTAAGTCGAATAAATTCGAAAAAAGTCTTGACAGGGGCCCGGCGGTATGATAATATGGTCGAGCGCCTTTTGGAAGGCACCATACGAACCGGGGCAAAGATCGGTTTGAAGAAACCGGTAAAGGAGCTGCCAAAAATTAATTTGCGAAAATTTTGCAAAAAGATGTTGACAAGCGAGCGGTTCGGGTGATATAATCAAGTTCCGCGCCCTGAGGACGGAGG